>Ga0233428_1004303_pt1 | contig 11206 bp, 8 predicted proteins | sample SI_118_April2016_4_FD_179890 | JGI IMG/M metagenome (GOLD analysis project Ga0233428, IMG submission 179890) | Seawater microbial communities from Saanich Inlet, British Columbia, Canada - SI_118_April2016_120_MG | ecosystem: Environmental > Aquatic > Marine > Inlet | place: Canada: British... | reverse complement strand
ATTAATGAAAGCTGATAAGTCATTCAGTTCTGAAAGACTATTTAGTTTTCTAATTTCATTTTTAATATTCATTTGTTATTTCCCTTTATTTGATACTTGATCTTACGACAAAAAAGTGATAAAGTCAAGTGTTTTTTTTAATTTTTTTGATTGAGTTTCGTGGATTCTTCTGGACTTCTATTAAAAGACCTTCACACTCACCGAAGGATATTTCCTTCGTATTAGTCAGGAGTCGAACTCTTTCGTTCTTGACATTCCCTATCTCAATCTCTACTTGATCTTACGACAAAAAAACGAGAAAGTCAAGGCTTTTTTTCACTTTTTTTAAGTTTTATTATGTATCAAATCTAACGCTAGATTATGAGAGAATCTACCTGCCTTTGGGCCACCATTTACCTTACCATCACTTTCACCTGGTACTTTAATCCAAAGGTATGCATCTACTATTTCATCACAAGTATTAGTGGTTGGATATTCACCTATTGACCTACCATATGGATTAAAATGTTCTTTATTTGCTCCATTTCCGTTACGTGACGTGTCGATTACGAAGTGTTTTCCATCTAATCTCTTACTTATAGTCTTTCCATACTTATAACAGGTTGATGTAGCATAATAGTTACTGGTATTGATACTAAACCCTCTAACTTTATGCACATCACACATTCGTAGGTAAGAGACAGCCTTTGGGACTGATAACCATGTCGGATGTCCAATATCGAGATAAACCAACGCATTTGTCTTACTCAGTAAATCAACTGATTTCTTTATCAAAGATAATCGTTTTAACCCATCAACCACTCCCATATCTTCCATATGTGGAATACAATCTGGTTCGTATATCACAATAGGACTTCTATCACCTATTGCGTCACAAAATTCACTAATAAATTCTAAATACTCTCTATTACTCTCTGCACCACCCTTTGAGTGGTGACCTAAATCTCTGTATGGAATTGAATATATGACTAATATGGGTAAATGTGGATATGCCCGTTTTAATAGTCTTTGGATTGATTTTTTGGTCTTTCTGATGGTTTTTTTAGGTCCAACTCCATACCAAAAGGATGTTGGTTCTTTTGTGATTTCTTTTATTTGTGGGTAGTCTTTACAGACTTCTTTACGATTATTCCATTCTGGATAGTAAAACCTATAATTCATTTTTTAAGTTTTGGTCAGTCTCCCATGTATCAACATTTACGATAGTATAAATTCTTGTATGTATCTTATTTAATCCTTCATCGTTTACTAATAATAAAGTATTTTGATATTCTTCCCAAGGAACGGGAAATGTTTTATCTAACACACCATTATTCTTTTCTCTAATGATTTCATTTAAAGAATTAATAGTATAAAGTGTATTAGTTTGTTTCTTTCTATGTAATGCTATCGTATCAATACCTTCTATAAAATTATCTTGGTTTTGTGGTATATTATAAGTACAAATTAACTGATGATGGTCATCTTCATTTGCAAATACATAAATCTTATTAAAAACTATATCGTGGCATTCAATGATAAGCCCTATTGTATCGTAGAGTCTATTTCGTTTAGTGAATGTGCAGAGTAGTTGTGTTTTCATTACATTTCTTTCCGTTCACTATTAAAACTACCAATTAATCCACCTGCTCTACTATCATATGCTCTCCAAGTCATTTTCCAATTTTTTAAATCTATCGTTCCATCTTCGGCAGTATCTGTATGAGACTCATATTTACCATCTTTAATTTCTTGATGATTATGTTCAATAGTATCTAATCCATTACTTGTTTTTAATGTAGATGAAAAAGTTAATGCACTTACAACAGCTCCTGGATGATTCAATATTGTTTTTGCATTATCCTTTCCGACAACTTCTGATAATTTATCTTTATCAATGGATGACTCTATCTCTTTTCGTGTCTTGTCCTCGATTACCTTTATCCTATCCTTGACTATATTCAGTTGTTGCCAGGCTGGTGGCATCTTTCTTAATCTATTATATTCATCTTCCATTTCTTCTGGAGTCCACACTTTACCTTTTTTATGTTTTTCTCTAAGTTTCTTTGCGTCACCCTTTGGATTTTGAACATAACCAATTTCTTTTTTCAGTTTGTTCATCTCATCTATCTGATTTCTTAATGCACCATATAACTTCTTCTTATCTTTTATTGCACCACCCATACCACTTTCTTCTACAATCTTATCCATTTGATCATCACTCTGAACTATATCATCTCTTACCCCCAAAGTAGAACCATCATCTCCTGGTCGACTTCCTAACCTATCCCTATATGCAGGATCTGGATGATATTTCTGATATTGTCCAGTTTCACCTGGAAATCCAAATGAACCATATTTACCACTCTTTCCATACTTCACACTAACTGATGCAACCCTCTCCACTTTACTACCTTCACGAGTTACTCTCAATTTATCACCACTTGGAAATGAACCTGCAGATGGTAGATAAACTTCTTCACCTGCTGCTAATTCAGTATCATAAAGTGCCATTTCTGCCATATTTTTCATCATAGCCCCTGCAAGTGTTGGACTTTCCGTATTCATGGTTTCTGCCATTTTAGCATATGAATCACCTATTGCCTGTGCTGCTTCAGGTGATGGTATTTTCATGGTTTTTGATATTTTTTCTATATTAGTTTGATGTTCTTCTAATGCCCGTCTAATCTTTGGACTTACATTTTCAGTCTTTTCTAATTCTTTTAACTTTGCAATAGTATTCCTAATAGAGTTATTTTCACTAATTGATTGTTCAAGATATGCTCGAGAATTTTCACTACTTGGTGTTAAGACATTTCCATCGTTTCCAACTGGCCCAAATACTTGATGAAATTCACTTGATAATCTATCATACGGTGATTGTGAAAATAATTCTTGAACATTGGAATCTTCTTTTGCTGTTCGTTTAGTTGCTAAATCGGGTTTAGATGTTGTAGTTACTTCTTGTTTTACATTAACACCTTTCGCACCACCTTTTAATTTTTCACCTGATGCATTTTCTATGGTATCTTTAATAAATGCTGTAGCCTTGGTTTGTCCTAAAAGTTTTCTTGCTTCAAAATTGATGTTTCTTATATAAACTTTTTTACCACTTGAACTGACTTCCAAACCATATTTTTCTACCATCTTTTGTGCTAATTCTTTTGATGGATTTTTATGTAATTCTGAAAAATCATCTTTGAAATCATTGAATAATTTTTTATCCTCATCACTCATATAATTTAAACCAACTGAAACTGATGTTTGTTCTCCATCAAATATATTTTTAACTTCATTTGGAACTTCTTGTTTAGGTTCTTCTTTTTCAGGAGGTGTTCCTTTTGATCCCCACGGCAATCCCACTCTACCTAAAGCTCTATTCTTTGCATTATCTGAATATTTCTTTTCACCTTCTCTCAAATTACCAATAAATGCATTAGTGGCATTCTCTTTCCAACCGAACTTTATTAGTGATTCTCTTAATAAAGCAAGATGACGTGGATTGGTCATATCTGGTGCACCACCTTTACACTTACGTGCAAAATCGTCTAATATTTTATCCCAATTTTTCATAATTTCTCTGTGATATCTTCCATTTCATGGTAGTTTGTCCCCTTACTTGTTTTAGTGGGAAATAACCCGTTACTCTCGATAATCTTTTTTATTTTATTCAAAAAGTCTACTCCATCGTCTAAGTTAAAGTCAAACAAAAATGAATCATAACTGTACAAAATCAACTTACTTTTGTATGATTCTAAAAAAGGAATAAGATTACTCAACATTTTCATATTGTTTTCTGTTTCCATCAACTGAATAAGATAGTTAAATAGTTTATTCCTGCTCATTTCAGATAAATTTTTTCTATATATCTTCTTACTATAAATATTAGAAGTTATAAAATCTCCTTGTTTATACTCACTCCAAATTTTATTAATATAATCATGAACTGCACCAAAAAATGGATTTATTTGAACTACTTCTATCGGAATATGGCCATAGAGATACTGGAAAGACCGATTTTTAGATTCTTGATAATCACATCCGTAAAATTCTCCCATATGTTCGTGAACTGAACCATCAGGAAATTTATAATTTACCACTTCTCCTATCAATCGTAAATGATATGCGTCATAATCAAACTCAACCAACATTCCATTTTCAAACCTACTTACAAATGGTTTTCTACTACCATCTGACTTATTTAATGCTGCAAAATTGATTCCGCCGAATCTATTACTTGGTCTACCAGTTGATGTATATAAATTATATTCACTATAAACTATCTCTTTATCACATCTTAATCCTGAAGATTCTAAATAAGTTAAATTATCAATTATATCATCATTATATTCTTTATAAACTGGTAAATCAATATGTTTCTGAAATTCATTGGATAATTTCCTACATAATTCTAAATGTTTTAATATAGGAACTATACAATTCACACCTTGTAATTTATAATATTTTCTATTAAAATAATCGTGGGAATTTGTGGATATATCTTCAATGTATAATGGTTTATTGTGTTCCATATAATATTGAAGATTTATATCTATTACATTTTTCCAACTAACAATATGATTAAATTGTTTCCTGTCATACACATACTTTTTGTGATCTGAATTTAACTTATCAAGATATGATATATCAAGGTTCAACGCCTCACTATGTCGAAATGGTAACAAATATTCATCACCATCCAATATTTTTACATATAATAAGCACAAAGAATTCTCAAGTGGATGTTTATTCACATCACATAAAATTGGAATTAAAATACAATCAGATTTATTGTATTTTTCTATAAAACCATCAAACTCTTTTTTTGTCTCTAATATCATCTATAATCTTATCTATCGCACTAAAAACCATTGGTGGGTCTATTTCTTTTGAGCACTCAAACTCTCTTTCAGTTCCTTTATAGTCTGGACACACATTCCAATCTCCTTTAAGATTTAATGTTTCATCCCTATGCCAACAACCATTACAAACTTCACTATTATGAACGTGGATACATTTATGTTGAAACTCAAACCAAGGTTCAGTCATACCATGTATCATAATAACCCATTTATTTACTGCCCATGCTAACCAAGATAATCCACTACCCAAACCAATAAAAAACTCACAATGAATTAATTCACTAATTCGTTCATCTAAAGATTTACCTTGACTTTTTATTACACCTTTCGGAAGTTTATTCGTATAACCATCTTTACTCTGGTCTTCATTTAAATCAATATCTAAAACCTTATATCCCTTATGATTTAAATATCTTACAACATAATCCCAACCTTTAGGATAATTCCAATACTTTAATTGTGGACCATTTGAATGTACTCCAATACAAACATATTTTTCTTTCATTGGTCTACCATAGTTCTTAAAATGTAAGTTAGGTTTCTTTTCTTTAAATGATAATCCTAAAGTATCTGTTGCTGATTGTTGTAATGGAATATATTGTCTACCATCCCAACTACATCCTATCTTATAACTAATGATTCCATCTGCACTCATTGGTAATTTAAAACACAATCCATCTTTATCAAAGTGTTGGATATATTTTTCCTCTAATAAAAATTCTATATCAGGATAATTTGGTTTCAACAATGGAATCATTTCTTGTCGTGGTAGAAAAACCTTAACATTACATTTATTTTCTACTCTAAATTGTTCCACATATGGAAACCAAGCTAAAGTATCTCCGAGTCCCTTAGATTGAAATATGATATAAACACTTTTACCCCGAATTGGATGGAATGTTTTCATTATAACCTATCTTATGTTTTACATATGTAACTATTTGTTCTGCAACATTTGTTTTGGTAAATTTATCCATTCCTTCAAAACCAGGAGATGAGTTGACCTCACATATACTATAACCATCACCATCAAATAACAAATCAACTCCTGCTATATCCAAATTAAGTAGTCTTGCAGATTCACCACCTAACCATTCTATATCAGCATCAATTTGATATGGAATACCTTCACCACCTCTTGTGATATTTGCTCTGAAATCATCATCTATTGATTGTCTCATCATACAACCAACTACTTTACTATTGACTACCAATACCCTTAAATCTTTACCATAACTATCTTTAATAAACTCTTGAACAATAATATTATAACTTGGTTTAGTTATCTCTGCCATCTTTAATAGTTGTTTTAATTGTGTTCTGTTTTCACATAAGAATACACCTGCTCCAAATGAACCACTTAGTGTTTTTATAATTGCTGGATATCCAATATTTTTTTCTACAAAATCTATATCAATGGGATATTTAACTAATAATGTTTTTGGTACTGGTAAACTTGATTGTCCTAAAACTTGTTGTGTATATAACTTATCCTTAACATTATCTATAGCATCACTACCATTAATAAGTATCACTCCCAACCTCTCTAAATGACGAATAATAGCTTTGATAAAATATGTTGTTCCACTACCTGTTCGTGGTATGACAAAATCTGGTAATGGTCTTGATTTACCACCAATCAAAATACTTTTCCTATCATCTCTATCTACAAAAATATCTACATCTTGTGGATTTACCACGCGAACTTTAAGTCCTTGTTTCTCAAATTCTTCTACAAGTTTTTGAGTTTCATAAGATTCTTCTATTTTATTTTTATATAATATCCAACCGTTCATTTCCAATATACTTCTTCCCATAATTTAGTGGTTTCTGGATAGACTTCTAACATTATTTTCTTTAATGTTCTTGCGTAGTCTTGTATCTCTACTTGAGCTGTTGGTTCATCTCGTAGTTCAATGAAGTTCATAATAGACTGAAATGATGCAGTCCACCATACTTTTGTATATTGACTTAATGGTAAAATGACTCTTGCTTGTTCTTTAGCAACACCTCTACGTAACAAACCATCATAGAATATTTTGGCGTGTTCTATTGAATCATTCCAAGTTCTCAAACATTCTTCTTGTAGTTCAACCTCACCTTCAGATGCTTGTTTATTGTCATCTGATTGAGCTCTAAATACTTCGGGGACATAATATTCTTCCACTTCCACATAACGACCACTAATCTCGTTCCACGCATGGTCTTTGGTAGGATGACTTGATGTAGTTTCAATTCCAACAACGTGTTTATACCATTGTCGCATAACGAACTCTGGTGCCTTGATAATCATCATCACGTGTTGGTGTCTGAATGGACTGAAATGTTTATGTTTGATTAAGAACTTGGATAGTTTCCTATCTTTCTCTGTAAATTCATCACTACGACCACCGAATGATACTCTGGCAGCATTAACTGGGGTTAGGTCATCACCGAGAGAATCTACAACCTCAATATAACCTTTGTCTAATACATCGATTTTCATTACTATAACCTTTATTTATATATATCAAATTAAATCTTCAAAATGTAATTAATATCCTGTTGTCGTTAATTTACTACCTTTCCCTTTTAAATCTTTTTTACGTTTTTTCTCCTTACTAACGATTTAAGTTTTCTATCTCCTAATTCTTGTTCTGTTAGTTGTTCTTCATAAAATTCAAGTGGCTTCAAGAAATTTCTCATTCCTTGCATTTCAATTTCTTTTTCTTTAAGTGTCTGTCGATTTACCTTTAAAATATGTTCCCTTTTACCTTTTAATTGCCAAGTTAAAGAAATTGAATCATAAAAAGTCATATCGGCACTATAATTGTCCTTTGATATTTCAAATATTCCACCATCAAACTTAAATTTTGCAAAATATCTCATAACAGTCGGTTGTTCTTTCATTTTTTTAGTTAAAAATAACCTAAATGGTTTTAAATATTTTTCTCTCTCTAAATTATCTTTACTATTCACATATTGGTCATATATAGGAAAATTATCTATTCTTCTCAATTCGTTTCCTCTATTATCCGCATAAGTAACTGTCTTATCTGTCCAATAATATACTATATATCTTTTTCCTTTTTTCAAAGGATAATATTTTCCTGCACTATATTCATCTAAATAAGTAAATTCTCTTTCTCTGCTTATTTGAAGTGGTCCTATAGCTACTCTTTCTATTTCCATTCGTTAACCTCCTAAATTCCAAGACCATGTAGATCCACCCCCTGCTACCGTACTACGATATATATCCTGGTTTCCGCCCCATTTTCGGTTTTGAATTGCAACATCCAAAGATGTACCATCCGATGCGTCCGAGAACGCCGCATTTAGAGCCGCTCGGCCTTGAGTGCTCATTGAACCTACTGCGGTGAAAATTGGTGATACTATATCTGCATCCGCGTAGACGTCAGTAATTAATTCTGTATGGAGAATCTTGACCATTTCCGGTATTTTCGCTAATTCTGCTTCATAAGCTTTTTTGTTTGCTGCTATAACCTCTGCTATAACCTCTGCTCTTCTCCGTTCTGCAGCTTCTTGAATTTTTATCCGTTCTTCCTCGGTAGCCGCATTTGCTAAATCTATTTTTGTTTGTCGGGCGGTCGCTTCCTCTTGAGCTTGTATCTCCTTTTGTTTTGCCACTAAAGCCACACTCTCTTCCTTATTTCGCTTAAGATCCGCCCGCATTTCTTTGACGGATCGTGGCATTGCCGTTGGTTTAGCTCTGATTTGTCCTTTGACTGTAGTAGTCCAACCACTACTGTCAACTGAATGGTCTACTCCAATCATTTGAAAAAGTGTTTCCTCCCTATATCTTGTTCCTAAATAAGAACTATGAAAAGAATTTCCTGGAAACATTCCCCCCGTTCCATCTATTTCCATTTCAAAATCTACTGGAACAAGTGGACTTATGTTTGCAAGAACACCTTCTGAATCGCCCCTAAGTAACTTAGTTAATTCAGCACTAAACAATGGTTTTAAGTGTATATGTCCAGAATTATTGTCCCTATTTACTTTTATAGATTCCATATATTTTTTTTCAACTTTTAGATTTTCTTCTTGTACACCAGAGTTAAATTTTTTATACTTATTAACTGCTTCACTATATGTTCCATCTTCATCTTCTCCATTTGTACCCCACTTAATAGTACTTAAACTGACAACTTCATACCACTTCAATCCTTTGTTTAAAAATTCTTTTCTGTTGATGGCGGCCATTAAACGAAAATTGTTTGCTGCAAGATATATGTTTTCAAGTTTTTTCTTATCTATATCCTTTTCCGTTCCATCGTGATGAACCTTGGCCATATGGTTCATATATTCTTTTTGTGTCTCATTAACATTATTAATAATAGAAGGTCTTATTTGAGTTCCATCACCCGCGGGTTGACTTCCTTCCTCGTCAAACTTAATTGTTCCTACAAATAATGGTTTATTTAAATTTGCATCCTTTCTACCAAAGCTACGATTCATTTTAGATGGATAATCAATATTTCCAGTCATCATATCCTTTCTTCGTTTAAGTTTCTTTTCTTCTTCAGTGGGCACTGGGTCATCCTTTAGATCTTCACTAATTATTCCCCATGCATTACCCACTAATTCATCATAATCTTTTGTACTCTTATCTTCGTCAGCCATCTTTCTTACACCATACATTGCCGCTACTTGCATTCTATCAGGAAGTTTAGCATTTATAGTATTTGTTTTAACTATTGAACCAGCTTCCATAACTGGAAATTCAAATATTCCTGCACCAACCCCTTCTTCCCCTGCCAATATTTTCTTTTTATTTTCTAATATATCGTTTACTTTGTACCGAGTATACCCTTCTTCCCGTAATAACATTCTCTTATTAACATCATCATAATCTATCTTAAATTTAAATACATCCCCATATGATCTAGCGAAATCATCCCAGATAGAAGTTACTACCGAAGTTAAATCATTTACTTTTTTTGACATTCTACTTAAATATCCAACATTAAAAAATATATTTCTGATTTCCATATAATCCGTTCCTACTGGAGGCGAATATATTTTTTTCAATGTCGTATCATTACCATCAACAATTGGTCTCCAACGAAACTTAGGATTACCAAATATTATATCATCTCGATTAGGTATTAACCACTTTGAAGTATTAAGTGTCATTAAATAAGGACTGTTAGCAAACCTGGTTGATTTTAATATTGGATTCTGTTTATCAGAATTGAATGCAGTGCTTTCATTCCAAGCCCCATCTTTAGTGGGATCCCACCAGTCAGGTTGTTCCGGTTCTGCCATATAATACTCTAACTTTCCATTTATATCCGTAGAATGCTCTATACTTCTAAATTCACTTATTACCTTCTGTCCTATTTCTTCTGTACCCTCTGCATTTGAATTAACTTGACCAAAAAATCTACTTAAAACATTATCTTCAAACCAACCCCAAGACACAAAGTGATAATCTCCAAGAACATTAACATTGTGTAAATATAACTTCCCACCGATTCCAAAACGATCTAAACTAAGTATGGGGAGTGAAGCTCTCTTATTTTTCCATTCTCCTCTTGTATGGGCGTTATCTCCTTTTATATCTTTACACCTCTCCATACTAATATGAAATATTTGAGAACCAAGGTCACTCATATACTCTCTATATGTAAGATATGGAGCTATTTTTTCCGTTTCTTTCCATAATGCACCTTCATCTTCAAATTCGTCAGATGCAGTATATAATGGCAATGATGCAAAATTCTTATATTTATCTTCTGCTTTCCCTTTTGTTTGTAATAAAGTAACTCCTGGTGCTATAATATTAGTAGTACAATCAAACCCACCCTGCTCATTTACTGACCACTCAAAATTTTGAATTAAACCCAACATTGCATCATAATGACCTTTTTGATCTAAAATATGTTTTGGTAACTCTTGACTTAAATTATTAACTTTATCTGGCGAGAACACCAAGTTTCCGTCTGAATCGGTATCATAGAGATCATATATTCCTGATTCGATGCCTTTCATTGACCATCCCCATTCAAGTAAAACAGTTCTTCGCGGTGCTAAAAAATGTGGTGTTAATCTTTCTAATTCTTCCCATGTCCAACAGGTCCAATTAATTTGTCCACCACGGGTTGCACCTAATTTCATACCACCACCTTTATATTCTACTGATATATCTTTTACTCCTGGCATTGGTCTGTATGGCATATTATATTTTTTATCTTGTTGATAATACTTTGCCCCTCGTCCAATATCAAAATCATATTCTGTGCCTGCATCAAATTCATCAGGAGATGTAAAATCACCAGCCATTTCACCAAATGAATTTAACTCTCCACCCATTAAAATTAATGGTTGATTCGTTCCTATTGGTGTAAATGATGTAACCCGCA
>Ga0233428_1004301_pt1 | contig 11213 bp, 10 predicted proteins | sample SI_118_April2016_4_FD_179890 | JGI IMG/M metagenome (GOLD analysis project Ga0233428, IMG submission 179890) | Seawater microbial communities from Saanich Inlet, British Columbia, Canada - SI_118_April2016_120_MG | ecosystem: Environmental > Aquatic > Marine > Inlet | place: Canada: British... | reverse complement strand
TGCTGGTTGAGATGCAGGAGTTGGATGAAATAGTAGAATGAGGGGGTGAGGAGTTGTATATAGCACACGGTGGAGCGCACTGCCCCCGCCCATTGATACATAAAGTAGTTAGTCGCATTTCTGCCTAGATGATTCGTCAGATGGCACCAACAGTCAGACACCCTCCAAGTAAAATCCTCCAATTCTTGCGGAACAAACCGATTGCTGAAATATTTTGTATTCTCATAACCTACCGAAAAAGCTCCACTAAAACATGCTCATTCCTCTTTTTCTTGCCTGTTAAAATGTCTCTGTTAATGGCGCTAGAGCGCTCCTGAAAGCGGCATTATTTTAAATATAGATCCTCATATTATACCTCTAATACTGCTTAAACGGCGATATATGAGCTATATGAGCTATTCTAAATAAAAAATATATCCTAATCCATAATGCTTTGGAATATTTGCTAAAAAAAGAGAAAATAGCTTGATTTAAAACTTTTTCAAAATAATTAATTTTATAATTGACATTCTTTTTTTTGTAGCATAAAATTACAACCCATTCAGCAAACTTTCATTCCATATGTGAGAGAGTTGCTGATTGACACTCTCTGAAAAATCATTTTCTGACCTTATAAGGAGGATAACATGAAGACTTATTTTCGCCAAACGATATGTACTTTCATTTCCGTCGCACTTTTCTTTGCCATAGCCCACGCTGTTCCTAAACAAGGTGGACAGATGATCGTTGCCTACAAGGATGATATTTCAACATTGGATCCACAGATTGGATATGACTGGCAAAACTGGTCTATGATCAAAAGCCTCTTCGATGGCCTGATGGACTACAAGCCTGGAACCACTGAGCTCATTCCTGACTTGGCAGAAAGTTACGATGTGTCTCCTAATGGCCTCAAGTATACATTTAAGCTACGTAAAGGAGTTAAATTTCACAATGGTAGGGACCTCACTTCAGCAGACATTAAGTACTCGATTGAGCGAGCCGTAAATCCTGCAACTCAAAGCCCCGGCCAAGGGTTCTTTTGGCAAATAAATGGTTATAGTGAGATGGTTTCTGGTGCAGCAAAGGAGCTTTCTGGCATTTCCAATCCTGATCCTTATACAGTTATCATTACGCTGTCAAAGCCCGATGCCACCTTCCTTCAAATAATGGCAATAAATTTTTCATTTGCAGTGCCGAAAGAGGAGGTCGAAAAGTATGGTCAGGATTTCGGTCGCAACCCTGTAGGAACAGGGGCATACAAAATGACAGAGTGGACTTTGGGTCAAAGAGTAGTTTTTGAACGCAATAAGGATTATTTCCGTGAAGGCTCTCCGTATCTAGACAAAATTATCTTTGAGGTTGGTCTAGAACCGCAGGTGGCTCTCTTGCGACTAAAACGAGGAGAAGTTGATATCTTGGGTGACCCTATACCTTCGGCTAACTTCCTTAAAGAGAAAAACGACCCAAACAACAAGGGGTTGATCATAGAAGGTGATCTACTGCACACTGGCTACATCACGCTAAACGTTACTAAACCTCCGTTCAATAATAAGCTGGTCCGTCAGGCGGTCAACATGGCAATTAATAAAGATCGGGTTCTCCGTATCGTGAACAATAGAGGCGTTGTAGCCAACCAACCTCTGCCACCGGCGATGCCTGGATATGATCCCAATTACCAGGGCTATCAATATGACCCGGACGGGGCGAAACAGCTCCTCGTTGATGCGGGGTATCCGAATGGCTTTGAAACAGAGTTGTACGTGATGAACACGGATCCAAACCCTCGGATTGCACAGTCGATGCAACAAGATCTTGCCGCAATTGGGATCAAGGCAGCTGTGAAGTCCCTTGCACAGGCAACAGTTATTGCTTCTGGTGGTGACGGAACGGCTCCGATGCTTTGGTCGGGTGGTATGGCTTGGATTGCAGACTACCCGGATCCTTCCAATTTTTACGGACCAATTTTGGGGTGTGGTGGTGCAGTTGCTGGAGGCTGGAACTGGTCACAATACTGTAACAAGTCGATCGAAAAACGCGCTTCTGCAGCGGACGCAATGGCCCGAACTGATCAGGCAGAGGAGCGTATAGATGTATGGCGTCAGATTTTCATCGACATTATGGAAGATGCGCCGTGGGTGCCGGTAATGAACGAGGTGCGTTTTGCAATGCACTCTGCACGTGTTGGTGGGAAGGACATATTCTTCGCAGATCCCATTCATATACCAGTTCATTACGAGTTCGTGTATGCCAAGGATGTCCAGTAAACACACGATACATTCAAAACATCATCATTTTGGGTGGGACAATTCATTTCTACCTGTAATGACTGTTGCTCCTGGAGATTCAGTCGAATTTGGGACTATCGACGCTTCAGGTGGCCAGCTCAACGTTAATTCCAGTGTTGCTGATGTGGCAGCACTGGATTTTGAGAAGGTAAATCCGGTTACAGGTCCTGTGTTGATCGACGGGGCCAAACCGGGTGATACACTCAAAGTCACTATCGAGTCTTTCTCTCCATCCGGCTGGGGTTGGACAGCTATTATTCCAGGATTTGGGCTCTTAGCTGAACAATTTCCAGATCCTGCCTTAACTATTTGGAAATACAACAAAGAGCAACTTACCCCTTGTGCATATGATCCTGGTGGCCGGGTTCCACTTAAACCATTTTGTGGCACAATAGGAGTTGCTCCGGCAGAAACGGGTACGCATAGTATCGTTCCACCTCGCCGGGTAGGTGGAAACATGGACATCCGTGACCTCTCTAGTGGTACGGTGTTGTATCTACCAGTTGAGGTTGATGGAGCACTATTTTCTGTTGGAGATACACATGCTGCCCAAGGAGACGGGGAAGTTTGTGGAACGGCTATTGAGAGCCCTATGGATGTCGGGCTGAAGTTTGAACTAGTTAAGGGAGAGAACTTAACGTCTCCACGTTTTGATACACCAGGGCCAGTATCCAGTCATCTAGACTCCAAAGGCTATCATGTAACAACGGGAATTAGTCCTGACTTAATGCAATCCGCAAAGCAAGCAGTTATTGGTATGATTGATCTGCTTGGCACACTGCATGGACTCAATGCTCCTGAGGCTTATATGCTTTGCAGTGTATGTGCTGATCTTAGGATATCTGAAGTCGTTGATCAACCAAACTGGATTGTTTCTCTATACTTTCCGAAGATAATATTCTCTTAATACCCGTATGTGTTTAGTAAACATCCATGCAATTAACACATCCCCCTTTGTCCGATTCCATTCTTAACGTAGACTCATTACACATTTCATTTTCCACAAACGAAGGTCGTGTCGATGTTGTGGAGGATGTTTCGTTTTTTATTGGTTCTGGTGAAATAGTAGGACTCGTTGGAGAATCTGGCTGTGGGAAGAGTGTCACCGCAATGGCAATCATGCGGCTAAACCAGTCACCTCCAAGCAGTGTTGAGAACGGCCGCATTTTTTTCAAGGGGAACGATATTCTTTCGTTGGATGAAAGATCCATGCGTCATATTCGTGGAAACAGGATCGGTATGATTTTTCAAGAACCGATGTCCAGCCTGAATCCAACATTTAAAATTGGATATCAGGTGGCAGAGGTTTTCCGGTGTCATTTAGGGCTTTCCCAGAATGAGGCTAATAATAGAGCCGTTGAAATCCTCGATCTGGTTGGGATTGGTGGAGCACAACGTCGCATGGAGCAGTACCCGCATGAATTATCTGGAGGACTACGCCAACGGGTCATGATAGCAATTGCACTAGCATGCTACCCGGAACTCTTGATTGCCGATGAACCTACTACAGCATTAGACGTAACGGTACAAGCACAAATACTTGATCTACTTCGCACTTTGCAGTCGGAAATGAATATGTCTGTGTTGCTGATAAGTCATGACTTGGGAATTGTTGCAGAAACCTGTGATCGAGTATTTGTAATGTATGCTGGGCGCATTGTTGAACAGGCAAGTGTAGTTGAACTTTTCCGGAATCCATTGCACCCATATACAAAAGGTCTCATGTCTTCATCTCCAAGACTGGGTAAATCAAAAAAACGATTACCCACGATACAGGGCATGGTGCCATCTCCTAGTCAACGGGGTACTGGTTGCTATTTTATGGATCGCTGTTCAAAAGCATCTGAATACTGTAGACACAATACACCTACTCTCGAAGCAGTCGGAGACAAACATCAAGTTGCCTGTTGGAACTACAAATGAATCCGCTACTCCAAGTCATAAATTTGACTAAGCATTTTCCTTCAAGATATGGAAGTAAAAACATCACTGCAGTCAAAGCAGTCAGTCTGACAGTTAACGCCGGAGAAACTGTTGGAATCGTTGGAGAATCGGGTTGTGGAAAGTCAACCTTGGGCAAATCTATCATTCGCCTTTTAGAGCCTGATGAAGGCACCGTCTTGTTTCAGGACAAGGACGTGCTTTCGCTTGAAAAACGAGCACTACGTGAAATGCGTTGCGAAATTCAGATGATTTTTCAGGATCCCTACGGTTCTCTTGATTCACGCATGACAATCGGTGAGATAGTGGAAGAACCATTAGTCATTCATGGAATCGGTGATCGGGCAACCCGTTACAAGATGATGCTTAGGATGCTTGAAATCACTGGTTTGGATCAAGATGCGGCTAATCGGTACCCTCATGAGTTCTCTGGTGGACAACGGCAACGAATCGGCATTGCTCGTGCTCTAGCGTTGCGCCCTAAATTGATCATTGCAGATGAACCTGTTTCCGCCCTCGATGTGTCAATTCAATCGCAGATACTTAACCTGTTAGTCGATCTGAAGGAGAAATTTGATCTGTCATATATCTTTATATCTCATGACTTGGCCGTGATAGAACACGTTAGTGACCACGTCGCTGTAATGTATCTTGGAGGTATTGTTGAAACAGCTCCTACAAAGGATCTTTTTACTAGACCGTGTCATCCATATACAGAGGCCTTGATCAAAGCAATTCCACAACCAGATCCTTTACGAACTCGTGAACGCATTGTATTGCAAGGTGAAATACCGGGTCCTGAGAATCCACCTTCAGGCTGTGCTTTTCATCCGCGGTGTCCAAAAGTAATGGACATTTGCAAAACGGAAACACCTGAGGAAAAAAATATAGGAGTTAATGAAACGGGACACTCGATTCGGTGTCATTTGTATTAGTCATTAGTAAATTTATTTGTTTGTCTTGAAAGGTAGAAAAAAAATCGCCAAGCATCATTTGCCAGTATTAACGTGATTTTTCAGATCCAAATATTTTGTTATTTGTTCGAGGATTTAGAGATAATAGTCAAACTTTCTAAGTTATGGTATATTTGAGTAAAACCACATATTCAAAAAAAGAACTTATCATTTTCTTCCTAAGATTCTCTTTGGTTATCCTTCTTGAGTTACAACTGCACTAGTCTACTTTATTGCTACACAGATAAAAATGAACGAAACCTGGAAACGATTCAAGCGCAATAAAGCGGCTATGTTTGGTGGGACCGTTATTGTAATAATTGTGACTGCTGCGCTTCTTGCACCTTGGGTTACACCTTATGACCCTAACGAGCAGTTCTTTGACGGTTTAACGCTAGAGGGTTCACCACTACCTCCAAATAAACGCTTTCTTCTTGGCACTGATCTCTTAGGCAGGGATCTGTATACCAGGTTGGTTTACGGTGCTCGTACATCGCTAATTATAGGCATCGCGGCTAATGCTGCGGCAGTTCTTGTAGGTACACTACTTGGGATAATAGCTGGTTACCTTGGCGGTTGGGTTGGCAACTTAATCATGCGTTTTACTGATCTCATGATGGCTTTCCCAGCACTACTCCTCGCCATTGCCCTCTCATCCATACTCACACCTAGTCTATGGATTGTCGCGATGGTTATTGCACTTGTGAACTGGGTACAGACCGCACGAGTGATCTATACCCAAACTATGTCGATTGCTGAACAAGAATTCATTGAGGCTGCCCGTGCGCTCGGGGCCACTCCCATCCGGATACTTTGGGGACACGTTCTACCACACCTGATACCCCATATCATGGTATGGGCGACCTTGGGCATATCGGTCACTGTCCTTTTTGAAGCAACTCTTTCTTTTCTTGGTATAGGTGTTCAACCACCGACTCCCTCGTGGGGAGGAATTATTTTCGAAAGCCAATCGTATTTCTTAACCTCCCCCTGGCTCGTTATTTTTCCTGGTATCTCTATCCTTCTCTTTGCCCTTGGATTTAACCTTGTCGGAGACGGATTGCGTGACGCGATGGATCCAACTCAAAGAGGACGTAACTGATGTTTGTCTTCCTTGCTAAACGATTGATTCAATCTGTGATCATTTTGTTAGGTGTGTCAATGATTACATATGGTCTGCTATTTCTCATCCCGGCGGATCCTGTGCGAATGATTGCTGGCAGAAGTGCAACAGCTGAAACGGTTGCATCAATACGAGCGCAACTAGGTCTAGATCAGCCAGTGCCCATACAGTATTTGCGTTATTTAGGTAGCCTATTGCAGGGAGACCTAGGTCGTTCTTATGTTCAGAAAGCGGAGGTCAGTGAACTTATCGTCAGTCGATTACCTGCAACCCTGCAACTCATGTTTGCTGCCATATTCTTCCAACTACTCATCGGTTTACCAGCAGGTATTATTGCTTCAGTCAGGAGAAATAGAAAATCTGACAAAATATTAATGATATTAAGCTTTATCGGAGTGTCTGCACCTCAATTTGTAGTTGGTCTCTTATTGCTTTATTTTTTTGCATATGTATTAGGAATATTTCCATTGGGTGGTTATGGCACCATTGCTCATATAGTACTGCCAGCCCTTACTCTCGGGATAACTATAGCTGGATGGTATTCACGCATGATCCGATCAAGCATGGTGGATGTATTAAGGAAGGATTATATTCGCACAGCCCGGGCGAAAGGCGTTCGTGAAACTAGAGTTGTTTTAGTTCATGCATTACGCAATGCAATTCTTCCGATCATCGCGATGATCGGAATCGACATCGGTCTATACATGCAAGGAGTAGTGGTTGTAGAATCAGTTTTCGGTTGGCCTGGTATAGGCCAGTTGGCATGGCTGGCAATTCAACGTCTAGACATTCCAATAATCTTGGGAGTCACACTGGTTGCTGCAGTTGGTATCGTAGGAGGCAATTTATTGGCAGATATAGTTACCTCAATTGTCGATCCTAGAGTACGGAGGCTTTGATCAATCAAATAGCTGAATCTTAATGGCCACTTTGATTATTTAATTTTAGACATGGTTTTTTGCAAATAGTAAGTGTCCATATAGGTGTCTATAAGCCCCGAATAGGTGTCCATATAGGTGTCTATCAGCCCTGTCCTAGATTCTTCATCAGATGGCTTCACAGTCAAAGCTCCTCCACAACCTGATCATGGCGGTGAACCTTGAAGTGTGTAGTGTGGCTCCTTAATGAGGATCCATATTCAGCTTGTGCCAGGCCATAAATTTTGAGTTAATGAATATGGCTTGAAATAGAGAAGATGAGTTGGCATAGCGAACACTTTATTACGGTACAGGTTCACGGTATAAAATAATATTATGCCCATAAAACACTGCAAATACTGATGATGTGAATGACTCTCTCTCCGCCACATATACTTCCGTTTTAATCCAACCAAATCCGCAAACTTCTACATAATACATACTATACCGTTTCCTAAACTCTAGCTCCGTGTTCGAGTCACGGAAGGAACACCATTATAAATTAGACACTTAGATGAATCTATACAATCTTTGTTTTTGTGCTGGTTGAGATGCAGGAGTTGGATGAAATAGTAGAATGAGGGGGTGAGGAGTTGTATATAGCACACGGTGGAGCGCACTGCCCCCGCCCATTGATACTTAAAGTAGTTGCTCGCATTGAGGCCTAGCTGCTGCGAAAGATGGCGTAACCTGTTCTTCGGAGACAGCTAAACCTCTAAGTATTAATTATTGTTTTCTTGAATGTTTCTTTTTTTCTAATATTTCCTCAATTTTTTTTCTTGCCTGTTCACGTTTCCCCTTCCATATCTTACCAAGATTCATTTTCATTTGTTTTGAGATACGTGCATTGGGAATTGCAGGTTCTTCTCCTGAAATAAATATAACTCCAGTCGTAACAAGCTCTTCTTTCTGGTCAATTATTGAAATTTTTGCATATTCAAAATAACCCGACTTTAAATTCCTATGTATAGCCAATCCCTTTTCAGATTCCCACCAGCTGAAATATTCATCTCCTTTCAGATAAGCCCTAAATTTTTCACCATTGGGTTGGGTTATTTCCATCAGATTTGGTGAGGCTGGCACCGCAAATAAGATGGAATAACTAATAAAAAAGATTGTAATTGAAATGAATAAATTATTTATAATTTTTATTTTCAACATTTTTCCTTAGAAGCTTATATCGAAAGTCATTGAGTCACCAGCAGCCGAAATATTATTTATAGTAATTCCAGATGAATTTCCATCATAAGTCTTGGAATTAGGATCAGTACTGTTACTAAATTCTGTCTTGTTTCCCAAGTAATAAAGATTGGATTGTCTGCCACCATGAGTTCCACCAGGATCTAAACCAGGGTCATTTGCTTCTTCCAGATCAACTATTTTGTGTGTATAATCGCTATTACCAGATTGGTTGTCATCAATATGCCATATTGCAATCCCGCTAGTATTATCGTCTCCTCCTATAATCCAATCTAAACCTGCCTGATATCCATCATGACCTATGTTTTCGAGCATGAAATATTCGTTGGTTTTGCCAGAAATATTAATTATTTTTGTATTATAATTAGGGTGAGTGCTGTGATATAGAGTCACAGAAGAAGAGCTGGATGAGATATTATCTGGCAGCTCAAAGACTAGGCCATTATAATTTACAGTATTTGCATACCAATTATAACACCAGCTTCCATCTGTTTTGCTTTTGCTCCATGCAGTTGGATGAGCTGGTGTTTGTCCCCCACGCTCTCCTGATTTAAATCCCCATGATCCTCCACTCATTAGGCCAAAATTCCCTATTCCTGACCCAGTACCGCTAGTATCATAAAGATCAGGTAAACAAAAGAGTGCATGTCCTAGTTCATGGGCAATAACGCCGATTGTTGCATTATAGCCACCTTGCCTTTCTCCAAAAGTTGAGTATCCCTGATATCCACATTCCCCAATCGAATATCCATCGTGAATCGAACCGTTACCTAAACATGAAGCATGTGCCCAAATACCAGGTACAGATCCAGCAGCAGATTCACCCCCGGCGACAAGGAACATAACCTGTAATTCTGATTTGCTTAAGTGACCATCTGAATCATTATCATATTTTGAAAAATCAATGTAAGGATCCGCCTTTTTGAGAGCATCTGTAAACCAAGGTGTAGGTGAAATATCAGTGCTAAAGTTTGGATGATTACCACTAAGACTCACACTAATTATTCCGTCATTGGCCGTACCATGTGTTTCTTCGGCAGGATAGAGCATAAATTTCCCATATGAAACCTCCTGCCAATATTCATTAAGCTGCCCTGAACCATTGTCAAATATCTTATTAGCCCAGCAATTCGTGTTACTCTTGAAGGACTGTTGTGCGAATGGGTCTCCAAAACTTGGCTGAGTAATACTTCCCTCGAATGTTATTTGAATGATAACCATATTGACCTTCAATCCACCACTTGAGACGGTTGCAGGTATAGAAGGTGCCAAAAAGGTAGTACAATCTTCTCTTGCTAATGATTTAGTCTCTGTTCCATCCTCTACAATTCCACTCACAATGGCATATTTTTCATACTGCTCATAATTACAACTGTTCAGAGCAATAATTATAAAAACCAAGAATATTAATTGCGTATATCTTTTCATAAAAAAGCCATTTCTAGAATCCAATCCCTACACTGATGATGGTTGCACTATAGTCATCCGCTTCAGATTTGTACTTATGCCTGATCTTGCTGGTTTTCAGATGATAACTGGTTTTCAGATTCAAGGATTCCGTGATTGGTATGTTAAAAAGCAAAATGTATTGCATTGCAAAACCTTTGTAAAAGTTTGTTTCACAGAAGCTGCAAGTAAGTTCATCATTACCAAACCCATATCCTAGTCCTACATACTTCCAGAACAATCCTTTTTCCTCTTCTGACCCAGTAGCTCCATAGCTCAGGTTATAAAAGGTCGTTTTTAATTTTACTTCTTCAGAAGTGTTTTTTAGTGTTGTTTCATAAGATTCAAAACCAAATCCCCAACGAATGAAACCTACATTGAGGCCCCAACCCTGAGTTTTATCTGCTTCTATTTTGTTTCCTGCATAATCTTCACCGCTAAATTTATTACTGTAGGGGATGGATAAATTGTAAGTGAGAGAATATGCCTGGGAGACACCAATAAAAATAAAGAAGGTAAGAGCTATCAAAAATCTCATAAGTTTTAAGATATTTTTAGAGAGATAAAGCCTCATTGATTCTATCGTTCTATAGAACTTAAAAATGGTAAATCAGGTGCAAACTTTACACCATTAGCTTAGCAAAACAGGCCATGTTGGGGGGAGATCTCGCAATAGTAAAGAGCTATCACCTTACTGCTATAAATAATTTTATTTTTAGCGCCTTCCTATTTACCCACTCTGGAAGACTTCGCATCTGAATATTAAGAGTTCGAGTCTCTCAGCCCTGTCTTAGCTTCTTCATCAGATGGCTTCACAGTCAGAGCTCCTCCACAACCTGATCCTGGCGGTGAACATTGAAGTATGTAGTGTGGCACCTTAATGAGGATCCATATTAAGCTTGTGCTAGGCCATAAATTTTGAGTTAATGAATATGGCTTAAATTAGAGAAAGTAAGTTGGCATAGCGAACACTTTTCTACGGTAAGTATCACGGTACAAAATCATACTATACTATTAAGAGGTTGCAAATACTAGGAATGTGAATGCCTCTCGACTCCGCTCAGGGAACAGTTTTTAGAGATGCCCTTAAAGTGCTAACATAAAATAGATTTCTCGCTTTGTAAGCAATGACACGAGTATTGCTCATTTTACCAGCGTATCAGACTTTGATCTTCAAAACTATTTTCTGCTTTAATAGAAAGGGCTAAATGAAATATTTAAAGAAACATTTTGGCATTACCTTACTGATTCTCCTTTTAGCAAGTTTGTTTCTGCTTTCATGTAGTAGTAAAGAGGAGGAATCAAGCTCGAGTACAACTTCTTCGACTCCCTGCTACACAACGTCTCCATCCGATAAAGGATCATG
>Ga0233428_1004295_pt1 | contig 11218 bp, 10 predicted proteins | sample SI_118_April2016_4_FD_179890 | JGI IMG/M metagenome (GOLD analysis project Ga0233428, IMG submission 179890) | Seawater microbial communities from Saanich Inlet, British Columbia, Canada - SI_118_April2016_120_MG | ecosystem: Environmental > Aquatic > Marine > Inlet | place: Canada: British... | reverse complement strand
ATAGTGTGAGTGTATTAGTCTCAAAAATTTCATCTGTTATTGATAGAATAAAGCCAGATATTATCTATTTACCTTTTAAGGGTGATGTTCATAGTGATCATAAGTATATATTTGATGCGGCATATAGCTGTACAAAGATTTTTCGCCATCCTTTTATTAAGAAACTTTATATGATGGAAACTTTAAGCGAGACAGAGTTTTCTTTAAGCACTAAAGAGGATAGCTTTGTGCCAAATGTGTTTGTAGACATTAGTGAATTTATGGATAAAAAAATTGAATTAATGAATATTTATGAAAGTGAAATTGGCAAACATCCATTTCCTAGAAGTGAGAGAAATATGAGAGCATTAGCAACATATAGAGGGGCAGCATCGGGTTGTGATTACGCAGAGAGTTTTATGCTGCTTAAAGAAATTATATGATTGATACTTCAAAAATTTCATTACGAGTCAACTCGACTATAGCAGATGCATTAGGTGTAATTAATTCCGGAGCGGTAAAAATTGCATTAGTTGTGGATAGTGATAATAAATTATTAGGTACATTAAGTGATGGAGATATTCGTCGCGCCCTTCTAAGAAAAGAAAGCCTAAATGAAACTATTAATGGTGTTTATTTTAAGAATCCTACAACCGCCAATAAAGGTAGCTCGAAAGAGGATTTGTTACGCTCATGCCTAATAAATGGAATTACTCAGGTGCCCATTATTGATGAAGATTGGAAAGTAATAGATTTATTTGTTATAGATGATGGGCTACTGAAGAAGCAACATAAAAATCATGTAGTACTTATGGTGGGAGGGCTTGGTACGCGCTTAAGGCCATTAACTGAAAATACACCAAAGCCAATGTTAGAGGTTGGTGGTAAGCCAATACTGGAAACGATTGTTAAGCGCTTTGTTGATAGCGGTTTTACCAATATTACAATGTGTCTTGGCTATAAGTCAAATGTAATACGAGATTACTTTCGAGATGGAGATGATTTTGGTGCAAATATAGATTATATAGTCGAAGATAGGAGGATGGGCACAGCCGGTGCATTGACATTGTTGAATAAGAAGTTAATCAATCCATTTTTTGTTATGAATGGAGATCTTTTGACTAATATTGATTTTGAAAAAATGCTAGATTTTCATATAGAGAATGATGCTAGAGCCACCATGTGTGTACGAGAGTATGATATTGAAGTACCTTATGGTGTAGTGAATATAGTAAATGAAGATATCACTTCTATTGAAGAGAAGCCGATTCATAGTTTCTTTGTAAATGCGGGGGTGTATTTATTAAATACAGAGTGTGTTAATCTAATTCCCAAAGGTGAGTTTTATGACATGCCTTCATTATTTGAAGAGCTGATCTTGAATAATGAAAAAACAATTTCTTTTCCGTTGAGTGAGTATTGGCTTGATATTGGTAAAATTTCTGATTATGAAAGGGCCGATGCAGAATATCGCAATGTATTCTAAACATGTTTTTAACAAATTTAAAATAGGATTATAAATGAAACTTATAGCAGAAACAGCATGGCATCACGAGGGTGATTATAAATTTATGAAAAATCTAGTAACCGAGATTTCCACTAAAACCAAAGCAGATATTGTTAAGATGCATATCACACTTGATTTTGAAGAGTACATGGATCCAAGTCATGAAGCGTATTCGCTTCTGAAACCCTGGTTGTTTAATAAGAGTCAATGGAGTGAATTAATTGAAATTGTACGCCATAATGGCAAACAAATTATGCTTTTACTGAATGATATTGAAGCAATAAAATTTGGCTTGTCTCTTTCTCCAGAATATGTGGAAATACACTCCGCATGTTTAAACGATGTGTTTATGCTTGACGAGTTAAAAAAAGAATTACCTTTGAGCACTAAAGTTGTACTTGGAGTGGGTGGAACAAATGTTGATGAAATAGATCATGCAATTAATTATCTAAAGCACCCCAATATATTGCTTATGTTTGGATTTCAGAACTACCCTACAATTTATAAAGATGTAAATCTTAATAAAATTAGAAAAATTATGAAATTATTCGATAATTTTGAATACGGCTATGCAGATCATACCGCTTGGGATAGTGTTCATAATGAACTGGTCACATTACTAGGAGCGGCAAGTGGAATGTCTTATATAGAGAAGCATATTACGACACATTATGGTGAGAATAGAGTAGACTGGCCAGCCGCAATTTCTATAGATATGTTTAACAGCTTGCATGAAAAAGTGAAAATTCTTGATGGGTTGAATGGCAATGGTGCGATGGCCATGAACAAAGGCGAGTTAAGTTATTCAATTTTTGGACCTATGAAGAAGGCAGCTATATTTAAAAAAGATGTAAAAAAAGGCGATATATTATCTATAGAAATGATTAAGTTTATACGCACAAAAGAGATATCAGACTTATCACAACTTGATGTTGTTCAAGCTATTGGAAAGAGCTTAAGTCAGAATATCTCCAAAGGCGCTATATTGATGAATTTTTTACTAAAAAAATAGAGTGTTATGAAAGTTGGATATCTTATCATAGGTCGATTAAAATCGACACGATTACCTAAGAAATTGTTGTTAAAGGTAAAGGGTAAGCCGATAATTGAGCATATGATAGATCGGTTAAAATTATCAGAAAAAGTAAACACAATTGTAATTTGTACATCTACCAATCCACAAGATAAGCTGCTAGGAAAGATAGCAGATAATAACAATATAGAGTGTTATTTTGGCGATCCTGATGATGTATTACTCAGAATGTTAAATGCAGCAGAGAAGTATAATTTAGACTATATTCTTACTATTACTGCAGACTGTCCGTTTGTCGATCCAGACTATGCAGATAGGATGGTAGACGAATTTTTAAAAACAGATGTTGATTTGATTAGACAGTTTGATCTTCCACACGGAGCGTTTAGTTATGGAGTAAAAGTGAGCGCATTGAGAAAGGTTGTTGCATTAAAAGAAACTTCAGATACAGAGGTTTGGGGGCGATATTTTACTGACACTGGATTGTTTAATGTTTTAGATTTAAAGGTTAAGGATGATCACCATAATAGGCCGGGCTTGCGTATGACTCTCGATTATCCAGAAGACTTTGAATTTTTTAAAAAAATATTTAAACATCTCTATATTGAAAATGAAGTTTTTTCTTTGACAAAAATCTTAGATTTTCTTGATGAAAACCCAGAGATTGTAAAAATTAATGAAACTTGTGGAAAAAAGTTCAAGAAAAGATTTAACGCCCAATCTATACCAAAATTAAAGAAAATTCAAAAAGTAAGGACTGCGCTTATAATTGGATCAGGTTCAATTGGTCAGAGACATATAAGAAACCTAAAAAAGATTGGCATCAGTAAAATTATCGCATTAAGAAGTAATAAGGGACACTATAAAAAATTGCCTGAAGGGTTAAATGTGGTTGAGATTGATAGCTGGAAAGATATTGAAGAGTGCAATCCAGATATTGCTATCATCTCTAATCCATCGAGCTTACATTTGAAGGCAGCTAGTCAAGCATTAAAATATGTAAAGGGAATTTTTATTGAAAAGCCACTGTCTCACTCTCTTGAAGGGTGTCAGAAGCTAACTGACCAATTGGAGAAAGATAGAGTTGTATCTTTTGTTGGTTTCAATATGATGTTTCACCCAATTGTGAAAAATATCATGAAGTTTATGAATGAAAATAATGTTGGAAATGTTGTTAATATTCAAGCTCAGGTAGGGCAATGGTTGCCAGATTGGCACCCTTATGAGAATTATAAAAAAGCCTATTATGCTAGAAAAGATTTAGGCGGAGGGGTGTCTCTTACTATGATTCACGAGGTACATTTGGCTTTAGAATTGGCAGGGCTTCCAGTGCATGTTTATGGGGAAATTTCAGATTACAGCCAATTAGATCTTGAAGTGGATGTTTGCTCGGACCTAATGATAAAGCATAAAAGTGGTGCGGTTAGCCAAATACATTTAGACTATTTACAGAGGCCACCACATAGAAGCGGTACAATTAGTTTCGAAGAAGGTTGGTTAAGTTATGACTTTAATACAATGAAATTAATAGGGCAAGTAAAAGATAAAGATCCTGTAATTGTCTGGTCTGATGCGCAGTATGATTCAAATCAGATGTATATTGATCAAGTTCAAGAATTTGTCAATTATGTTGAAGAGGGGCGCATGAGGCATAAATTTGATGTGACATCCTCTATAGAGAGCTTGAAAGTGGTAACCGCAAGCTTTGAATCATTCAAAACAAGGCAAAGTGTAAAAATTGATCGAAATGAGAGTTTTTCTTTTTAAAAAGTAAGGTTGATATGTTTGATTTAAGTGGGAAGGTGATAGTTGTAATTGGAGGTAGGGGTTATCTTGGTAGGGATTTTTGTCAAAAATCCAGATTGCAAGGTGCAACTGTTATCTCTGCTGATTTGCCAGAACTTTCAAAGGCCGCAAGTAAATCAGAGTACCAAGGTGAGTTTAATGATATTGATCAAGTGGACATAAATGTGAACGACAAAAAATCAATTATAAAAGTGATTCGATTTATATTTGAAAAATATAACAAAATAGATACACTGATTTATAGCGCAACCTCGAAACCCGATGATTTTTACATGCCTTTTACAGAGTGTTCACTAGAAGGTTGGAAATCCGTTATTAATGTTGAATTAGATGGTTTGTTTGTTGCTGCACAAGAGGTTGTAAAAAGTTTGGGTCAATTTCTCTATTTGAGTGCTATGAGTCATGCAGATTTACTTGTTGGAAATACTTCGAGTGGAATTATTGAAGCAGCAAGCTTCCATAAGCCAGTTGTTAATATTGGTAATCGTCAGTTGGGAAGATTGAGAGGTGTAAATGTTATAGATTGCAATATTGAGAATCTATACCATTCAATAGTATTAGCACTATCAAATGATTTTATAATCAAATGTCAAAGTCAAAAGAATATATATGGCGATGGAAAAACATCTAAATATATTGTTCGGGAGCTAATAAAACAACCGCTATCAGTGGTAAAAAAATTTATAGATATAATAAAATGAAAGATTGGTTAGAAATTTTACTTAGACCAGAGGACTCCATACAGAAAACAATTGAAGTTATTCATTCTGGTGGAAGAAGAATAGCATTGGTTGTAGATAATGATAGAAAACTACTTGGAACAGTAACAGATGGCGATATTAGGCGTGCTTTGATTAGGCACATTGATATGGATTGTGATGTTAAGAAGATAATGAACCCAAACCCCACTATAGCATTAGAGTCTGAAAATAATAACTCAATTATGCTAAAGATGAAAGATAGAGATTTGTTACACATTCCTATTGTGGATGATCATAATGTGCTTATTAGTCTTGAAACTTTACAACACTTATTGACTAAGAAAAAATATGATAATCCAGTATTTTTAATGGCAGGAGGGTTTGGCAAGAGATTGCATCCGTTAACAATAGACACCCCAAAACCACTCTTAAATATAGGAAATAAGCCCATTTTAGAAACAATTCTAATGCGGTTTATTAAATCTGGTTTTCATAATTTTTACATATCAGTCCATTATAAGGCTAATATGATATGTGAGTATTTTGGCGATGGTTCTGATTGGGGAATTAGCATAACATATATTCATGAAAGTCAGCCATTGGGTACGGCTGGATCATTAGGATTGTTACCACTAGATAAGATAAAATTACCAATTATAATGATGAATGGTGATTTACTAACTAAGGTTAATTTTTTACAACTACTTAATTTTCATAATGAAGAGAAGTGTGTAGCAACAATGTGCGTTAGAAAATATGATTTTCAGGTTCCTTATGGTGTGGTAACTATTGAAGATACAAGCATTCAGTCAATTATTGAGAAGCCGGTTCAAAAGTTTTTTGTAAATGCAGGAATTTATGTTATAGATCCATCATTGATTAGTAAAGTAGATGGCACAACATACTTAGATATGCCCACTTTACTTGAAGATAGAAAAAATCTTGGAGAAAGTATAAATGCATTTCCAGTACATGAGTATTGGGTAGATATTGGTCGTATTGATGAGTATGAAAATGCACATCAAGAATATTTTAATAATTTTCTAAATGATTAACTTAATTGCCGAAACTGCCTGGCATCATGAAGGTGATTTTTCTTTCATGAAGAGCTTGGTTAGAAAAATATGCACTGACTCCTATGTAAACACAATTAAGATGCACGTTACTCTAGATCTTAATGAATATATGTACATCGACCATGATGCTTATGATGCTTTAAAATCATGGGTATTTAATGAAGAACAATGGACCGAGTTATTTGGCATTGTTCGGAGCCATGGAAAAGATTTAATGTTGCTGTTGAATGACACAAAGGCAGTACGATTTGTAGCAAAGTTTAATCCTGAAATAGTGGAAGTGCATTCTGTGTGTTTGAATGTTCCCAGGTTACAAAAATCTATTTTAGAGCATATATCCACTAATACAAAAATTGTTATAGGGGTTGGTGGGTGTACACTTGAAGAAATTGGTAAAGCAGTGGAAGTTTTTAAAGAGAGAGAGATTATTTTAATGTTTGGTTTTCAAAATTACCCAACTAGATATGAAGATGTTAATCTTAGAAAGCTTAGGAAGTTACAAGCAATTTATTACAACAAGAAGTTTGGTTATGCAGATCATACAGCATGGGACGAGGGCGATAATGAGTTGGTTACTTTACTTGTTTCTGCAAATAATATGGAGTATGTAGAAAAGCATGTAACAACACAATATGGGCAACAAAGGTGTGATCATTCAGCAGCAATTTCTATTGACCAGATTAATAGTCTTGCAAAAAAAATTAAGGTTCTTAATAATATTTGTGGCAATGGTTCTTTAGGGCTTAATAAGGCAGAACAAAGCTATTCTGTATATGGCCCAATGAAAATGGCAGCAATAGCAAAATATAAATTAAAAAAAGGAGATGTGTTGTACATGAATAAGATTCATTTTTGTAGAACATCTCAGATTACAAGCATGTCTCAAATAGATTTATTAAAATCTATAGGAAAAAGGTTAATTAAAGATATTAAGGCTGGTCAAGTTGTTGATTGGGATCAATTGGATAAGAGATGATATGAAGGTTGGATATTTGATAACAGGTAGGCTGAAGTCAACTCGTTTACCAAAAAAATTATTATTAGAAATAAATGGTAAGCCAATTATCTCTCATATGATTGATCGACTTAAGTTAGCTAATAAAATAAATGAGATTATTATATGCTCATCTACAAATGAACAAGATATGCCTTTGGCGGATATTGCAAGTAAAAATGGCATTAAATGCTATTTTGGGGACCCAGATGATGTTTTGGCTAGATTGCTAGAAGCGGCAGATAAATTTAATCTTGATTATATTTTAAATATCACCGCAGATTGCCCATTTGTTGATCCGTATTATGCAGACAAAATAGTTGATAAGTATATTGAAACCAATGCAGATTTAATTAGACAATTTGATTTGCCTCATGGTGTGTTTAGTTATGGTATTAAGGTAGAAGCCTTAAGAAAAGTGGTTAAAATTAAAGATTCTACTGATACAGAAGTATGGGGCAGATATTTTGTCGATACTGGGCTTTTTAATGTGCTCGATCTTGATGTTGAAAATGAAAAACATAGAAGGCCGGGATTGAGAATGACTCTTGATTATCAAGAGGATTTTGATTTTTTTCAAGCGGTATTTGATAAATTATATGTTGAGAACAAAGTATTTTCTCTAACTAAAATACTTGATTTACTTGATAAATATCCAGAAATTATTGATATCAATAAAAGTTGCGGAAATAAATTTAAAAAAAGACTTGTTTCTCAGTCAGAGCCAAAATTAAAAAAGAATTACAAGGTGAGTACAGCGTTGATAATTGGCTCTGGATCCATAGGCCAAAGGCACATAAGAAACTTAAGAAAAATTGGAATTGATTGTATTGTGGCCTTAAGAAGTAAAAAAGGGCACTTTAAAAAACTACCTGAGGATTTAAATATAACAGAAGTTGATAATTGGGAAGATGCACTTTTCAGCAATCCTGATATCGCAATAATTTCTAATCCATCTAGTATGCATATTGAAACCGCTAGAAAAGTTATTGGCCATGTAAAAGGGGTTTTTATAGAGAAGCCGCTATCTAACTCGACAAGTGAATGTCAATATCTTATTGATATGTTTAATGAAAACAAAGTAGTTTCTTTTGTTGGGCACAATATGATGTTTCATCCAATAGTGGAAAATATAATTAAATTTTATAAAAAAAACGATATTGGAGAAGTGATAAATATTCAATGTCAGGTTGGACAATGGCTTCCTGACTGGCATCCATATGAAGATTATAAGAAAGCCTATTATGCAAGAAAAGATTTAGGTGGTGGAGTTGCTTTAACACTAATTCATGAAATACACCTTGCTCTTGAGTTGGCAGGTTTACCAGTATCGGTTGTTGGAGAGGTTAGTAAATATAATAAACTAGATCTTGAAGTGGATGTTTGTTCAGATTTAATGATTAAGCATAAGACTGGTGCCGTAAGTCAAATCCATTTAGACTATATCCAGCAGCCATCTCATAGGAGTGGTTTGATCACATTCGAGATGGGGTGGTTGTCATACGATTTTACGAGAATAGAGCTTATTGGGCAAAAGAAGAGCGATGATGCACATGTCGTATGGTCAGATAAAAATTACGATTATAATAAGGCGTATATTGATCAAATGATAGAGTTTGTATGCTTTGTTGAAGAAGGACGATTGAAGCATAAGTATGATGCAGAATCATCTGTTGAGAGTTTAAAAGTTGTAGAATCACTTTTGGAGTCTAGCAATTCTGGGAAAAAAGTAAGTATAGAGCGCAATGAAAGATTTTCTTTTTAATAATTTTTTTAAAACATGTTTGATTTAACAGATAAAGTAGTTTTGGTTGTTGGTGGTAGAGGATATCTGGGCAGAGAATTTTGTCAAAAGTTAAAGTTGCAAAATGCAACAGTCATTTCAGCAGATTTACCAAACCCGTCAAAAGCAGCTGATAAAGCAGAGTTTGATGGTAATTTTGATGACATTGAGCAAGTAAATATTGATGTGACAAATAAGAAATCAATTTCTTCTGTAATTAGTTTAATTTTAGAAAAATTTGGAAGTATAGATACATTAATATATAGTGTTACCGCTAAGCCAGATGATTTTTACATGCCTTTCATAGAGTGCTCTTTGAAAGGGTGGCAGTCAGTAATTCATGCGGAATTAGATGGTCTGTTTTTAGTCTCTCAAGAGGTTGGTAGGATTATGGAAGAAAAAAAGCAAGGGAATATGATATTTATTTCTTCAATATACGGTGTTGTGGGAAATGATCAGAGGATATACAAGGGTTCTAATTTGGCGGGATTGTACGCGAATCAGAAAGATGGAGAAGAGAAGCAAATTTTTTCACATTCCGTATATCCTGTGGTCAAAGGTGGAATAATATCATTAACAAGATATCTTGCTGCTTATTGGGGCCAATGTAATATTAGAGTTAATTGTATTTCTCCAGGTGGAGTTTATCATAAAGGAGAAAATGCCGAATTTCTTAAAAAATATTCAGAAAAAGTCCCTTTAGGTAGAAAGGCCGATGTTAGTGAAATTTCTAGTTCAGTTGTTTATTTGTCGTCGGATGAAGCTAGTTATATTACAGGGCAAAATTTAATAATTGATGGCGGTTGGACCGCCTGGTAATTGGTATTTTATATGGAATCATTTGATAATAATTTATGTCATTGGCATTGAGAATTATTCCTAGACTCGATATTAAGGGGCCTAATTTAGTTAAAGGTGTGCACCTTGAGGGCTTACGAGTTTTGGGAAAACCAGAGTCATTTGCAAAATTTTATTATGAACAGGGTGCGGACGAGTTATTTTATCAAGATGTGGTAGCAAGCTTGTATGGACGCAATAGTTTACAAGATATTGTTTCTAAAATGGCAAAAGAGATTTTTATTCCACTGACAGTTGGCGGCGGCATCCGTAGTATTGACGATATTTCGTGTATTTTGCGTGCAGGTGCGGACAAGGTTGCTATCAATACTTCTGCAATCAAAGATCCAGAATTAATTAGTTTGGCTTCAGATGCGTTTGGTGCATCTACTATTGTAGTAGGCATTGAGGCTATTAAGCAACCTAATGGCGATTATATAGCGTTTACTGATAATGGCCGTAACTCTACGAATAAAGAAGCTATTTCCTGGGCGAAAGAAGTAGAGCAACTCGGCGCTGGTGAGATTATATTAACTTGTGTAGATCAAGAAGGATCTGGAAAAGGGTTTGATTTGGACTTAATAAAAAAGGTCATTGATTCAGTTAGTATTCCAGTAGTGGCACATGGTGGCGCAGGAAACATGCAGCATGTTTTAGATTTGACCAGTAAAATTTCAGTCAGTGGTGTGGCAATTTCTTCATTATTCCATTACGATTACATATTACATAATCGATGTATAGATGGTTATGAAGAAGGTAATATTGATTTTCTGAAAAGTAATCGTATTTTATCAAATATTGAAAGTGCTTCAATTGCTAAACTAAAGTCTTTCTTGCTAAGAAATAATTCTCTCGTTAGAAAAATATGAAAAGCCCATATAAAATTGCAATAATAGATTACCAGATGAGCAATATGTTTAGTATAAAAAATGCTTTAAATGCGTTGGGATTTGAATCTGAAATAACGTCCAGTCGTTCAAAAATTTTATCTTGTGATGGCGCTATTCTTCCCGGTGTAGGATCATTTCCTGAAGCAATGAAACATATTAAAAGCCTCAATTTAGATGAATCTATTAATGGTTTTATTAATACTGGAAAGCCATTTATGGGCATTTGTTTGGGATATCAATTATTGTTTGAAAAAAGCGAAGAGGTTGAAAATACATATGGTTTAGGTATTATGTCTGGGGAGGTTAAAAAAATTCCTAAAAAGAATAAGGAAACAAAGGTTCCTCATGTTGGTTGGAACAATGTTAAAAGGAACACCCTGTTAAACGGCGTGCAAAATATTGGACCTTTGAAAGCCTTTAATGATGATGACTATTTTTATTTTGTACACTCTTATTATGTGCATCCCGGTAATGATAATGATATCTATATGTAGTGGTCCGTTAATCTTGGACACATTTCAAGCCACTTTTTCCAATTCAGCCATCTTTTGAGCGGGTGTTATATAACCAATCGCTGAATGAATCCTTTTGTAGTTATAAAAGTAAATATAA
>Ga0233428_1004292_pt1 | contig 11234 bp, 14 predicted proteins | sample SI_118_April2016_4_FD_179890 | JGI IMG/M metagenome (GOLD analysis project Ga0233428, IMG submission 179890) | Seawater microbial communities from Saanich Inlet, British Columbia, Canada - SI_118_April2016_120_MG | ecosystem: Environmental > Aquatic > Marine > Inlet | place: Canada: British... | reverse complement strand
AATTCAAACAAGATACACCGAAAGTGAATATTTGTTATAATAATATTGGTACAACCTATACTTGGACCTAGTATAAAAAAGTGTACATTGAGTTAAGCAACTTCAGCCTTGGATAGTAAAACGGAAGAGAAAATAATGGATGAGATATATGATATTTGTAGTAATAAAACATTAATTATTATTGCACATAGATTAAGTACAATTCAACGGTGTGAAAAAATTTATAAAATTGAAAATGGAATGATTAAGGATAATGATGTTTAATAATAAGAATATATTAATAACAGGTGGAACCGGTAGTTTTGGTAAAAAATATACAGAACTTATATTGAAAAGTTATAAACCAAACAAGATAATTATATTCAGTCGTGATGAACTCAAACAGTATGAAATGGCACAAGTCTTTACCCATAAGTGTATGAGATATTTTATAGGTGATGTAAGAGATGAAGATAGATTAATTGAGGCGATGAGTGGTGTGCATTTGGTTATTCATGCTGCTGCATTAAAACATGTTCCTGTTGCTGAATACAATCCAATGGAGTGTATTAAAACCAATATTAATGGTGCTCAAAATGTTATTCAAGCTTCTATAAAAAATGGTGTTGAAAAAGTAATCGCTCTATCAACTGATAAAGCTGCAAATCCAATAAATCTTTATGGTGCTACGAAGTTGGCTTCTGATAAGTTATTTGTTGCAGCAAATAATATGGTGGGTGAACGCAATACTAAGTTTTCAGTGGTTCGATACGGTAATGTTGTTGGAAGTCGTGGTTCGGTTGTGCCTTTTTTTGAAAAATTAATAAAAGAAGGGTGCAACGAGTTACCCCTCACAGATACAAAAATGACAAGATTTTTAATCACCCTTGATGATGGTGTGAAATTTGTTTTGAAAAATTTTGAAAGAATGCAAGGAGGAGAAATATTTATTCCGAAAATACCGTCTATGCTTATAACCGAATTGGCTCTTGCTATGGCACCAAACCTTCCTCATAAAACCATAGGTATTCGACCAGGTGAAAAACTACATGAAATTATGTGTCCTTCTGATGATTCTCATTTAACACTTGAATTTCAAGATCATTATGTTATATGTCCTAGTATTCAGTTTACACATCGGTGTGATTTCAAGAAAAATATGCTTGGAGAAGTAGGCATATTTGTTGAACAAGGTTTTGAATATAATTCTGGAAATAATTTGGAGTGGTTGACGCATGAAGAATTTATCAAAATGAGAGAAAATATATAAATGCAATTTATTCCTTATGGAAAACAGTGTATTGAACAAGAGGATATAGATACGGTTATTGAAACATTAAAATCCTCTTATTTGACAACGGGTCCAAAAGTAGAAGAATTTGAATATAAATTATCTCAATATTGTGAGGCGAAATATGTGGTTACTGTTTCAAATGGAACAGCCGCGTTACATTTGGCCTCTTTGGTTTTGTTAAAGGAATCAGATAAGGTATTAACAACTCCTAATTCTTTTTTGGCAACTTCCAACGCGATTATTTATGCTGGTGCAAAACCAGTTTTTGTAGATATTGATAAAAATGGAAATATTGATTTAGATCTTTGCGAAGAAGCTTTAAAAAAGGACCCTTCAATTAAAGCACTTTATGTAGTTGCATTTTCAGGAAATATGCTCAATCAGGAAAAATTACAATATTTGAAAAAGGCTTATGATTTAATTATTTTAGAAGATTGTGCGCATGCAATTGGTTCTGTATATGGAAATATTAAAGCAGGTTCTTGTCAAAATTCAGATTGTTCTATTTTTTCTTTTCATCCTGTTAAGCATCTTACAACTGCTGAAGGAGGTGCTATTAGCACTAATTCAAAAGAAATCTATGAGAATCTTATTAGTTTAAGAGCTCATGGTATGGTCAAAACATCCCATATGAAACCATGGGAATATGAGATGCAGCAGTTGGGGTTTAATTATAGATTGACAGACATTCAATGTGCATTGGGAATTTCACAATTAAAAAAACTGGATAAATTTATCCAAAGAAGAATTGAAATTGCAAAAAGATATGATGTCTCTTTTGCTAATACCATAGTAAATCCCTTGTATCAATTTGATGGAAAATCTTCCTATCATTTGTACGTGGTACAAGTTGATTTTTCCAAATTAAATATTACTAAGGTAGAACTATTTTTAAAAATGAAAGAAAAAAACATAGGCTTACAAGTACACTATATCCCTATCAATCATCAGCCATTTTATAAAAATATTGGTTATGGCAATGAAATAACTCCTGTTATGGATAAGTATTATAGTGAGAGTTTTTCACTTCCTATGTATCCAATGTTAAAGGATGAAGAACAAGATTATGTGTGTGAGAGTCTATTTGAGGTATTAACTTGAAATATATAAAATATGATGGATATAGTGTATCAAAACTATCATTGGGAACTGTACAGTTTGGAATAGATTATGGAATAGCCAATGTCAATGGAAAACCTACTCAAACAGATGTTAACAATATATTGCAATATCTTTTTTCTCAAGGAATCAATTCTTTTGATACAGCAAAAGGCTATGGAAATTCTGAAGAAGTGATTGGAAAGTATTTTGAAACTGTACCAATGAATGAAGGTTATGTGATTTCAAAAATAGATTCAAAAGAGTTAAAACTCCAAGAAGTTGATTTTATAAATTCGATTAAAGTTTCTATAAGTAAATTAAAAATAGAGGGTTTATTTGGTTTATTAATGCATAATAGTACTATCATGAATGATTGGAATAATGACTTTGGTAATAAGATTAGTCTATTAAAACAGAAGGGTTTAATAAAATATTTTGGTGTATCGATTTATTCAAATGAAGAATTTGAACAGGCGTTGGATAATAATGATATAGATATAATCCAAATACCGTATAATTTGTTTGATCAAAGAGCATATCAATTTGAATGGTTCAAAAAAGCAAAACAGGCAAATAAATTGATTTTTATTAGAAGTATATATTTACAAGGTTTATTATTAATGAATATTGAACAAATACCGGAAAAATTAAGTTCGGCAAAACAGTATTTAGAAATTTTAGATAGTATGGCAAAAAAATTAAAGATGACAAAGAATGAGCTCTCACTTAGCTTTGTAAACTCTACTGCTAAAGATTCAATACTTCTTTTTGGATGTGAAACAGTATCTCAGGCAAAAGAGAACTTAGAGATATTTGATAATATAAAAGAATTAGATATTAACACGATAAAAGAGATAAATCACAAATTTAAAGATATAGATGAAACGATTTATAATCCAACAAAATGGGTCTAGGAAAAAATAATGGGAAAATCACAAGAATTATATAAAAAAGCAAAAGAAATTATTCCAGGTGGAACGCAGCTTTTATCAAAAAGACCTGAAATGTTTTTACCAAATTTATGGCCAGCATATTATTCAAGAGCAAAAGGCTGTGAAGTTTGGGATCTTGATGGAAAACATTATTATGATATGGGGATTATGGGAATAGGTACTTGTGTTTTAGGTTATGCAAATCCTGTCATTAATAAAGCTGTAAGAAAAGCAATTGGTCAAAGTAATATGTGTACGTTAAATGCACCAGAAGAAGTAGAACTTGCGGAGAAATTACTAGAACTTCACCCCTGGGCTGCAATGGCTAGATTTGCTAAAAGTGGAGGTGAGTCCAATACTATTGCCATAAGAATTGCAAGAGCCTATACTAAAAAAGACAAAATTGCATTTTGTGGTTATCATGGATGGCATGATTGGTATTTATCCTCAAATCTAAATGATGCTTCTAATTTAGATAATCAACTCTTACCCGGTTTAAGTACAAATGGAGTTGCTAAGAATTTGAAAAATACGGCAATGCCATTTACGTATGGAAATATTGAACAGTTTAAAACCATAGTTGAAAATACAAAAGATGAACTTGGTGTTGTGATTATGGAAGTTCAAAAATATAAAGATGTGGATATTGACTTTTTAAAAGAGGTTCGAGATATTACTAAGAAAATAGGTGCTATATTGATATTTGATGAGATATCTTCTGGATTTAGATTCAATACTGGTGGACAGCACTTATTATATGATATTGTTCCTGATATTGCTGTATTTGGTAAAGCACTGGGTAATGGATTTCCTATTGGGGCCATTATTGGTAAAAAAGAGGTAATGCAAGCTGCTCAAGATACTTTTATAAGCAGTAGTTATTGGACTGAAAGAAGTGGTTATGTAGCTGCTGTGGAAACAATCAAGTTTTTTGAGAAATACAAGGTTGCTGATTATACTATGAAAATGGGGAAATATATAGGCAAAAAATTATCTAAGATATTTGAAAAATATGATTTGGACATAAACATAGTAGGAACGCCATCTATTGTTTCTATGGCTATTAAAGAAAAAGATCCAATGGTTCTTAAAACGGTCTTTATTCAAGAGATGTTAAAAAGAGGATATTTAGTTTCAACTGTGATTTATATATCGTATGCACATAAGAAAAAAGTTGTAAAAAAGTATTTAAAAGATGCCAAAGAGGTTTTTAAGTACATATCAAAACATAAAGATAATTTGGATGAGATATTAGATAATGAAGTAGTTCATTGCGGTTTTCAAAGATTGAATTAATAGCGTTTCTTATAAAAGGAAAATAGAATATGTTTGTAGCAATAATTCAAGCTAGGATGGGATCAACTAGATTACCAGGTAAAGTTATGAAAAAAATTTTGGATAAACCTTTAATCGAGTATCTTTTACAACGAGTTTCTACTTCTAAATATATAGATAAAATTATTGTTGCAACTACTAGTAATACTGAAGATGATACTCTTTCTCAATATGTTTTAGATCTTGGATATGATGTTTTTAGAGGAAGTGTTGATGATGTTCTTGGTAGATATTATGATGCATATTTAACCTTGGGAAAGATGAAAGATAGTGTTCAAGGGATTATAAGGATTACTGGTGATTGTCCTTTGTTTGAAGCTGATATTTGTGATAAATTGATTGAAGGTTATCGTGAGAATGATTTAGATTTTATGAATATAGATAAAACTTTTGCTGAAGGATTAGATTGCAGTATTTTTTCAAAAGAACTCCTTGTTGAAGCATTTAATAATGCTAAACTCCAATCAGAACGAGAGCATGTAACCCTTTATTTTCATAATCATAAAGATAAGTTTCATATGGATACGCTAATAAATAGCGAAGATGACAGTAAATATAGAATCACAGTTGATGAAGATAATGATCTTGAGGTTGTAAAAAATATAATTGAGTATTGTACTGATAATCAAATTAAACCAAATATCCAAAATATTAAGCAATATTTAGATGAAAATCAAGAAGTATTTTTTTTAAATTCAACAATCACACGAAATGAAGGGTTATTGAAATCTTTAAAAGATGAATCAATTAGAAGGAATGGATAAGTGTTATTAAGAGACTACTTTTTAGAAAAAGAAATATTTCAAGATGAAACTTTTAATGAACTTGGATATTCTCATAGTATTGGTAATTTGGTATTAACCTTTTGTGATAACATACATTATTTGAAAATAGCGTTGAATAACAGTGCTATTTCAGCTGTAATTATTACCGAAGAGTTATTAAAAGATATAAATGTAACTAATAAAGGTATTTGTGTAGTTCAAAATCCAAGAGAAAGTTTTTTTGATTTATATGAATATATGGTAAAAAAGAATCTTTTTTCATCTTCATTTAAATATGGAATAGGTGAAAATGTAACTGTATCAGAATCTTCAATTATTTCACCCAAGAGTTATATTGGAGATAATACAATTATAGGTGAAAATGTTGTTATAAAAGATGATGTATATATTGGAAATGATTGTTTTATAGATGTGGGTGTGATTATTGGAAACCATGGAATCTTATATACAACTAAAGATGGCAATAATAGTTTTATTAAACATGCAGGCGTGGTTAAAATAGGAAACCATGTCACTTTATTGGCCAATAGTGTTATTGTAAAGTCTATTTTCTCAAATATGCCTACGGTTGTGGATGATTATTCAATAATTGGAATAGCAACAACTATTGGGCATGAATCTAAAATAGGAAAAAACTGTAGAGTATTGGGAAACTGTGTGGTTGCAAAAAATGCAAATATTGGTAATAATACTATTGTTGGCTCATCTTCAGTGATAAGAGAAAATATTACTATTGGTAAAAAAGTGGATATTAAAGCAGGAAGTATTGTTGTTAAGGATTTAAAAGATAATGATGTGGTTTCTGGTAACTTTGCCATGAATCATACTAAAATGGTTAAAAATTTCTTTAAAGTTCAAAGGTAGAATAGTTGATATATGATGTTGTAATTTGGACTCCTATAAATAAAACAGATGGATTTGGTCATTTTTATAGAATGATGGGCTTATATGAGTTATTGAAAGATAATAATGTTGGTGTAACGTATTTTACAAACAGTGATTATATAAAATTAGAAACAGTAAAAATCATACAGTGTAAAAAAGAAAAGATTGAAGAAATTGCTATTTTCTTTAAAGAAAAGATGGTTAAAGTTTTAATTATTGATAACTATGACATTAGCATGAAAGAAATAGAATATCTTTCTAAATATTTTAAAATTGTTTTTTTTGATGCCAAATTTGAAAATCCAAGTGTAGATATTTTGATGAATTTTAATCCATATGCTTTATTGGAGTATTCTTATAAACATAAGAATACCAGATACTTTTTGGGATTAGAGTATATGAGTTTTCGTAAAGATTTACGGGGTATTCAAAATGATTTAATTGATAATAACACTGTTTTTATTTCAATAGGTGGTACAGATATCACACATACTACCTATGAATTACTTACCTATTTACCGAATAATTTCACGTATCATATAATCCTTGGAAAAGGCTGTGAAGAAAGCTACTGTGAAAAAGTCCTTCATTATTTGAATACCAATAATTTCAAATTCCATCTGTACCAACAGCCAAAAAACTATTTTGATATTATGTCAAAATGTGAATTTGCAATATGTACGTGCAGTACAACCGTGTATGAGTTGATTTATTTGTCTAAGCCATTTGTTTGTATTAATGTTACATCAAATCAAAATATGATAACATCCTATTTAAGTAAAGAGGGTATTATCACTTTAAACAGAGATACCTTACATGAAATAGCTTCTTGTATTGAAAGAAAATTATTTAAAAAATTGATTGTTAAAACAAGTAATAATGTTTCTTTAATCAAATCTATTGAAGATTTAGTATGCTAGGATGAGGAAGAAAAAATGGACGAACAATATAATTTAGAGTTTTGTTTTAAGGGAGATAGAACCTATGTTCATGGTACCGATATTTATAATAAAATAATCAAAAATTTAGCACAAAAAGAAGTTGATTATATAAATATAGACTTCTCTTTTCATGGAGTTGTAAAAAATAATATTTTGATATCAAGTATAAAACCAGAAGATGAAGAAAGTTTAAAATTAGTTTATAAATATGTGGATAAAGAGAAGCAAAAAAGAATATTTTATGGTGTGGAAACCAATGAGATAATCACGTGTAGATATAAATATCCTGAAGAGGATATTTTTAGTGTTTGTCACATAGATAAAGAAAAAGAGCAGATAGAACTTTCTCTAAATACTTCTTATAGTTTTATCGAGAATATAGTCGCAATGAATAAATTTTTATTGGAACAATTATTTCCAGATGCGAAGGGTAAATGGTATTTTACAAGATTACAGTTAAGTGAAATAATAGATGAAAATAGTGAATATCCATTAAGACTTAGATTGAAGAATAATTTTAATTTTAAACTTACTAAAAGTGAAATTTTTTTACATGATAAGTTAGTTGGTTTTATTTATTTTAGTTTGGTTTAGGATACAAAGATGCTGGGAATAAAAAAAATTGCAACATATTTACCCGAAAGAAAAATTTCAAATTATGATAAAAAAGAAAAATTTCAAATTGATGATGCCTTTATTGAAAATAAGATAGGTGTAAAGTATCATACAGTTAAGGAAGAGGGTGAAAAATCGTCAGATTTTTGTATAAAAGCTTTTGAGAATTTGATGACTAAGATTGATATTGATAAAAACAAAATTGATTGTTGTGTGGTCGTTACTCAAAATCCAGATTTTAATATACCACACACTTCAGCAATAGTTCATGGGAAACTTGGGTTTTTAGAAAATTGTGCTTGTTTTGATATATCACTTGGTTGTAGTGGTTATGTATATGGATTATCAAATATAATATCTTTTATGACGAGTAATAATCTTAAAAATGGCTTGCTTTTTACTTCAGACCAATATTCCTCAATTATCGATAAAAATGATAAAAATACAGATTTGATTTTTGGAGATGCTTCAACCGTAAGCTATATCAGTGAAGGTGCTTCATTTGTACCAATAGAGTATAGTTTTGGTACAAATGGAAGCAATTATAAAGAACTGATTTGTGAAGAGAAATTATATATGAATGGTCGAGCAGTGTTTAATTTTACAGCGACAACTATACCAAGACATATAAAAGATTTATTACAAAAAGCTGGACTAGAGGATAAGAATATTGATAAGTATATATTTCATCAAGGAAGTAAATATATAGTTGATACGATTAGAAAAAGATTAAAAATTGGTGAAGAAAAAGTTGCTTTTGATATGTATGAATATGGGAATACAATCTCTTCTTCAATTGCTATAATTCTTGAAAAAGCAATGAATGATAATCAAAACAAAAGAGTATTAATTTCAGGGTTTGGCGTAGGATTATCGTGGGGTAGTGCAATTTTAGAAAAAATCAATTAAGGAAAAATATAAAATGAAAATAACAATTGAAGATGTGAAAGATGTAGTTGAAGAAGCGGATGTTTTAATAGGTGATGTTAATGATATAAAAAATGACATTTCGCTTGGTGACCAAGGTATTGATTCTCTTGACATTGTAAATATATATCTTTTACTTGAAGAAAAATATGATATTAAGATACCGGATGAGGATTTGGATAAAGTCAAAACGATTGATAGTATAGTTTTATATATTAATAAAAAGTTACTTAACTAATATAAATTGGATTAACATGAAAATTGGTAACTTTGACTTAAATAAAGATGGTGTTTATATTATTGCAGAATTGAGTGCAAATCATAATGGAAGTTTACAAATTGCACTTGATTGTATAAAAGCTGCAAAAGAAATTGGAGCAAATGCAATTAAACTTCAAACATATAGAGCAGATACAATGACTCTTAATCATGATTCTGCTGAGTTTATGGCAAATCCAAATGGAATATGGGCAGATAAAAAATTATATGATCTTTATCTGGAAGCTTATACTCCATGGGAATGGCATGAAGAGTTATTTTCATATGCTAAAAGTATTGGTATAGATATTTTTTCCAGTCCATTTGACAAAAGTGCAGTTGATTTTTTGGAAAAATTTAATCCCTCTGCTTACAAAATTGCATCATTTGAAATAACAGACTATGAACTTATTCGATATACAGCTTCAAAGATGAAACCAATAATTATTTCAACTGGAATCGCATCAATTGAAGAAATACAAGACAGTATTGATATTTGTAAAAGTGTGGGGAACCATGATATTATACTTTTAAAATGTACAAGCCAATATCCCGCGCCACTTGATGAAGCCAATTTAAAAATGATACCAAATTTAGCTCAAACATTTGAAGTTGTAAGTGGATTTTCTGATCATACACTTGGTATTACAGCTCCAATTGTAGCTGTTACGTTGGGTGCAAAAGTGATTGAAAAACATTTTATCTTGGATAAGTCAGCTGGCGGAGTTGATTCAAGTTTTTCTCTGGATAAAGAAGAATTCTCTGATATGGTAAAAGCAGTAAGAAACAGTGAAAAATTACTGGGCAAGGTAGATTACGCTTTAACTGAAAAAAAGAAAAAGAGTAGACACTCTGCTCGAAGCTTATATGTATCTAAACCTATTAAAAAAGGTGAAAAACTTACAGAAAAAAATATAAAAAGTGTCAGACCAGGATATGGTATGCACCCTAAGCATTTAAAGAATGTTTTGGGAAAAGAAGCAAATATAAATCTGGAATTTGCCAAACCATTAAAATTTGAGGATATATTATGATTGAAGGTAAGCGTGTATATTTGAAAGAACTAATAAGTGATGATATTGATGATTTATATTTTGAGTGGATAAATGATGAAGAGATAACTAGATTTATGGCTTCAAGAAATACAACTTATTCTATCTCTGATTTAAAACAATATGTAAAAACGATGAATGACAGTTGTGATAATTATTTATTTGGAATATATTTGAACGATAATAACCAATATATTGGAAATATTAAAGTAGGAAATATTGACTCTTCAAAAACTGCAGATATTGGTATTATGATTGGAGAGCGTTCAGTATGGGGAAAAGGATATGCAACTGATGCAATAAGTTGTATCGTTGATTATAGTGTTAATATATTGAATTTATCTAAATTATTAGCAGGAATGTTGGAAATCAATTATGGATCTTATAAAGCGTTTATGAATAATGGTTTTGTAGGAGTAGAACACACGATTAAAAAAGTTTTATTTGAAGGTAAGCTAGAAAATACGATGAGAGTTGAAAAAAGAATAAATGAAAATTAATATATCTATAGAAGCCAGAATGACATCTACAAGACTACCTGGAAAAACTTTAAAACTTATTCATGGTAAACCTGCTTTAGAAATTATGATAGATAGAATAAGAAAAGTAAAATCAGTTGATAATATCATCGTCGCAACGACAATAAACAAAGAAGATGATGAAATAGTTTTTTGGTGTAAAAAGAATAAAGTAAAATATTTTAGAGGAAGTGAAAATAATGTATATGATAGAGTATTAAGAACTCATCAAAAATTTAATACGGATATTATAGTTGAACTTACGGGTGATTGTACGCTTTTAGATTCGAGAGTAGTTGAAGAAGCTGTAAAAATATATCTGGATAATGATTATGATTATATTTCTTTAAGTGATCCCTTGGGTATGGGAGCACAAGTGTATTCGTTAGATATACTAAAAAGTGTTTCTAACAATAGAGAATTAACTTATTTGGATAGAGAACATGTTACGCCATATCTTTATACCAGTGGGAAGTATAATATTTCTAAGCAGAAGTTCGCCGATTAAAGCAAGAGCTTTCGTTGGTAAAAGAAGAACGTGACATTTTAAAAAAAGCCGTGGGTATATTTTCAGAGACAAGACGATGAAGTTTCAGTTTATAGAAAGGCATA
>Ga0233428_1004255_pt1 | contig 11297 bp, 11 predicted proteins | sample SI_118_April2016_4_FD_179890 | JGI IMG/M metagenome (GOLD analysis project Ga0233428, IMG submission 179890) | Seawater microbial communities from Saanich Inlet, British Columbia, Canada - SI_118_April2016_120_MG | ecosystem: Environmental > Aquatic > Marine > Inlet | place: Canada: British... | reverse complement strand
TGAGCACAAGCGCGACGTTATTATTCTGCTAGATTCCATCACCCGACTGGCCCGCGCCTACAACACCTGTGTACCCAGTTCGGGCAAGGTGCTGACCGGTGGTGTTGACGCCAACGCCCTGCAAAAGCCGAAGCGCTTCTTTGGCGCAGCCCGGAATATCGAGGAAGGCGGCTCGCTGACGATCATTTCCACCGCTCTTATCGATACGGGCTCGCGTATGGACGAGGTTATTTTTGAAGAATTCAAGGGCACCGGTAACTCGGAAATCATCCTTGATCGCAAATTGTCCGACAAGCGTGTCTGGCCGTCCATCGACATTACCAAGTCCGGAACCCGAAAAGAAGAATTGCTTGTTGATCAGGGCACCCTATCTAAAATGTGGGTCCTGCGTCGTATCCTGATGCCCATGGGTGTTGTCGATGCGATGGAGTTCCTTAATGGCAAGCTCAAGGAATCCAAGACCAACGATGATTTCTTTGACTCGATGAACACTTAGGAGATTTTTCCATGCGTTACTTCTTAACCGCCGCGATCATGGCCCTGACGGTTTCAACGTCAGCACTGGCCTGTAGCGGCACCGAAGACTACCCTGCCGCCGTCAAGGCGCTGGAGAACAATCAGCACCTGAGCGCCGAGCAAAAGGACGTCCTGATGAAGGACCTGATGGCTGGCATGGCGATCCATGATGACGGCCACAAGACCAGCAACATGTCGAAGATGGGCCAGTCGCTGCAAATCCTGCAGACCCTGAAGCCGAAAATCGCCAACTAGGTGATTTCAGAACAAATTTAAGGCCGGAACCCTAAAGTCAGGGGCTCCGGCCTTTTTTGTTTTCCTGCCGAATCGATCAGGGTTTCAGGATCGTCGAACCCGTTGTTTTGCGGGCCTCAAGGTCGGTGTGAGCCTGGGCCGTGTCTTTCAGGTCATAGGTCTGGTTAATCTCGATTTTCACCACCCCCGATGAAACCACCTCGAACAAGTCTGCGGCCATGGCCATCAGATCTTCGCGTTTGGCCATGTAGGTAAACAGGGTTGGCCGGGTGATGAACAACGAGCCTTTTTGCGCCAAAAGGCCGGGCGAAAACGGATCGACCGGGCCGGTGGCATTGCCAAAGGTGACCATCATGCCCAGCGGCTTCAGGCAATCCAGTGAGTCCATGAAGGTGTCCTTGCCGATGGAATCATAAACCACGTTGACGCCTTCGCCGTCGGTGATCTCTTCAACCCGGTCCTTGAAGTTTTCACGGGTGTAAACGATTGCATGGTCACAACCGTGGGCTTTCGCCAGCTCCGCCTTTTCATCACTGCCGACGGTGCCGATGACCGTGGCCCCCAGATGTTTGGCCCACTGGCAGACGATCAGGCCGACGCCGCCAGCCGCGGCGTGGATCAGGATGCTATCGCCCGGCTTGACGTTATAGGTCTGGCGCAACAGGTATTGGGCGGTCATGCCCTGCAGCATCATCGCCGCCGCCGTATCCTCTGAAATGTTGTCGGGCAATTTGACCAGTCTGTCGGCAGGAACCAGCCGCTCCTGGGCGTAGGCGCCGGGAGGCGCTATGACATAGGCGACGCGATCACCGACGGCGACTTCGCTGACGCCTTCGCCAATGGCTTCGACTGTCCCTGCGGCCTCCATGCCCAGCGCATGGGGTAGCGCGGGTAGTGGGTACAAGCCGGTGCGCCCGTAGACATCGATATAGTTCAGGCCGACGGCGGTATGGCGAACGCGCGCTTGACCGGGGCCGGGCTCGCCAACATCGACGTCTTCCCATTTGAGAACATCGGGTCCGCCGGTTTCGTGAATACAAATGGCCTTGGTCATGGTCTTGTTCCTATCGATTGTTTGAAAGTTTAAAAGGTGACGCCCTCAAGGCGCAGTAGCGATGTTTTGGTATCGATGCCCGTGCCACCGCTAAATCCGCCTATTTTTTCTCCCGCAGCGACCACCCGGTGACAGGGGACAATAATGGCAATGGGGTTTTTGCCACAAGCGCCGCCGACGGCACGCGGGCCGCTGTCCAGATCATAGGCCAGATCGCCGTAACTGCGCGTAACGCCATAAGGAATTTCGCGCATAAGGTGCCATACAGATTTTTGAAACGGCGTGCCAGGAGCGTTCAGGGGCAGGTCAAAACGTTTCAGCTTGCCCGCGAAATAGGCTTTCAGCTGTGCTTGTGCGTCCTTAAGAAGGGCCGAGCCCGCACCTTCCGGCCCTTGCCCGAACTCAAGGGCGACAAGGGCCTCTTCATCGGCAAACAGGGTGAGCGGACCAATCGGGCTTTTGATGGCTTGGAAATACATGACCGACAGTCTACAGCTTTGCCAGATGATCTCTCAAGTCTTCTGCGGCGGTCACCGGCAAGCTGCAGGTGCCGGCTGTGCAAACGAAGGCTGTGGGTTGGCCCGTCCCGGTTTTGCCGTGGGCCGGATGGCCTTGCGGCAAATCAGCTCCGGGAGCGAGCCTCAGGATCACCCGCCACGGCGGCGCTGCTTCGCGGGCGGCGCGCAACAGGCCGTCATCATCGCCAACGATGACGATGCATAAAGCGCGCTCAAGGATTTCATAACCCATCATCAGGCCGGGCAAGCTGACCAGATTGCGGGCCTGTGAGCTTGAGAATGTGCGGATCAACCGCTCCGCCTGTTCCCGGTAATCTTCTTTGCCGCCTAACAGGTAAAGCCGGGCCAGGACTTCCGCCATCACGCCATTACCAGAGGGCACGGCGTTATCGGCGATGGTTTTGGAGCGGGTGATAACATCGGTGGTGTCATCCGCGCTGAGAAAATAACCGCCACCGTCTGCGTCCCAATAGCGGCCGTTGACGATGGCCATCCAGGCTTCGGCCTGATCCAGATAGACACCATTTGCCGTCGCTTCATACAGGACCAGGGCGGCCCGGATCATGTGGGCGTAGTCATCGAGCACGGCGGTATGGCGGGCTTTTCCGTCACGCCAGGAATGACGAAAGCGGCCGTCTTCAATCATGTTGCGGCAAACAAAGTCGAACACCGCCTCGGCATGATGGGTCCAGTCGCGGCGACCCAACAGGTTGCCACTGTGGGCGAGGGCGGCGATCATCATGGCGTTCCAGTCGGCCAGCGCCTTGTGGTCACGTTCGGGCCAGACGCGATCGTCGCGGACTTTCAGCAACGCCGCGCGGCAACCTGTCAGCATTTCCTCAAGGGCGTTGTCTCCGAGCCTGCGGGTATCGTCGCTGGCGTTACGATTGAGGATGTTCTTGCCTTCCCAGTTACCGCCCGGGGTGACATCATAGACGGCTTTGAAGTGTTCGGATCGCTCGCCCAGCACGCTGTCGATCTGAGCCGCGCTCCAGACCGTAAAGCGCCCTTCTTCGCCTTCGGCGTCGGCGTCAAGGGCGCTGGCGAAAGCGAAACCTTCCCCAGTGTCATCTTCAACAATCATCTCGCGCAGGCACCAGTCGATGGTTTCAGCGATGCGGATTTCCAGCAACGGGTTCTTCGTCACCCGCCACACATCGGCCATCAGCTCAATGAGCTGGGCATTGTCGTAAAGCATCTTCTCGAAATGCGGGGCCAGCCAGATCTCGTCGGTGGCATAGCGGGCGAATCCTCCGCCGATGTGGTCGTAGATGCCGCCCTGGCACATGCGTTCCAGCAAAAGTGTGACGCTGTCTGCGTAATCTTTCCTGCCGGTACGCAAGGATGAGCGCCAGAGAAACTGAAAAAAACTGACCTGCGGGAATTTCGGCGCACCCTGGGTGCCACCCCAAACGGAGTCAGTCGCACTTTGGGCGATGGCGGCGGCCTCGTCGAGCAGGGGGAAGCTCAAGCCCGGCCCACCGGCTGGTTTGGAGAGCTGTTCAAGGGCCGTCTTCAGCGCCACGACGCTTTCGGCGATGCGATCCCGTTGGCTGTCGTAGGTATTGGATATCTGTTTCAGCAAATCAGGAAAGGCCGGACGACCGTAACGTGGAGTTGCCGGAAAATAGGTGCCACCCCAAAAGGGCTCTCCTTCGGGGGTCAGGAACATGGTCAGAGGCCAGCCGCCCTGCTCGCCCATCAGCGCCAGCGCCGACTGGTAAATGACATCCAGGTCCGGGCGCTCTTCCCGGTCGACCTTGATGTTGATGAAAAGATCGTTCATGACCCCGGCGATGGCCTCATCCTCGAAGCTCTCATGGGCCATGACGTGACACCAGTGGCAGGCCGAGTAGCCAATCGATAGCAGGATCGGCTTATTGCCTTTCCTGGCCGCCTGCAGGGCGTCCTCGCCCCACGGTTGCCAATGCACCGGATTGGCGCGGTGCTGCAGCAAGTACGGGCTGGTTTCCTGGTCTAATAGATTGCGGTTCATGGGGAATCTCTTATATCAGCTTTTTGTGATTTACATTTTGTGTGTTACGGGTTCAGAAACAAGTCCTAAATTAATTATGGAGCAAGACTGATGAAAATTACCTTCGATATTGATTGCACCCCTGAAGAGGCCCGCGCCTTCTTCGGCCTGCCTGATGTCCAGCCCATGCAAAAGGCGATGATGGATGAAGTGGAACAGCGCATGAAAGAGGGCCTTGATTCAATGGGCCCGGACGCCCTGTTCAAAACCTGGCTGCCCGCCGGTATGGAAAGCTTCGAGCAGATGCAGAAAATGTTCTTCTCACAAATGACTCCCGGCAAAGAAGGCAAAGACACAAAATGAGCTATTATCGGCTGCATGTTTTTTGCTGCACGAACCAACGACCCGAGACACATCCGCGCGGCTCGTGCGCGGCGCGGGGCTCTGTTAAATTACGCGACTACATGAAGGTCCGGGCCAAGGAACTGGGGTTGTTGGGAATCCGAATCAATTCCGCCGGCTGCCTTGATCGCTGCGAGCTGGGCCCGGTGGTGGTGGTTTATCCGGGAGGCATCTGGTACCGCATGGAAACCCGCGATGATGTTGATGAAATTCTTGAGCAACACCTTCAGGATGGCAAACCGGTCGAGCGCCTGATGCTTAAGGATGATGAATGAGCGTGGAGGAGGCCATTTTTGCGCTGGCCAGCGGAGCCGGGCGCGCCGGTATCGCGGTCATTCGCCTGTCCGGTCCCGGTTCAGGTAAGGCGCTGCAACGTCTGAGCGCCGGACCCTTGCCGTCACCGCGTCAGGCGACAAGAACCAGCTTCCGGTGTCCCAAAAATAAAGATACCGTTCTCGATGACGGCCTCGCCCTTTGGTTTCCGGCCCCCGCCAGCTTCACCGGCGAGGACGTGGTTGAGCTGCATCTTCATGGCGGCCCGGCGGTGATCGGCGCTATCGTTGACGCCCTTTCGGGGCTACCGGGTTTGCGCCCTGCCGAAGCCGGGGAATTCTCACGCCGGGCTTTCGAGAACGGCAAATTTGACCTGACTGCCGCAGAGGGCCTGGCCGACCTGATTGACGCCGAAACAGACGCCCAGCGCCGCCAGGCCCAGCGCCAGTCTCGCGGTGAGCTGGGCCGTCTGTATGATGGCTGGGCAGCACAGTTGACCCGGGCCCAGGCCCTGACTGAAGCCGATATCGATTTTTCAGATGAAGATATCCCCGATGATCTGCTTGGCGAGGCGCTTGCCATTACGGCCGATCTGAATCGGCAAATCGCCGCCCATCTTGATGACGGCCACCGCGGTGAGCGCCTGCGTGCCGGGCTTTATCTGGCCATTGTTGGTCCGCCAAACGCCGGTAAATCGAGCCTTCTCAACCGGCTCGCCAAACGCGACGCGGCGATTGTCAGTGATATTGCCGGGACGACCCGCGATGTTATCGATGTCCATCTCGATCTTGGCGGCTATCCGGTCATCGCAGCCGATACGGCGGGATTGCGCGAGGCCAGGGACAGCATCGAGACAGAAGGGGTGCGCCGGGCGCGCGAGCGGGCCGGTGACGCCGACATGAAGCTGGCGGTGTTCGATGCCACAGACCTGGACACGGACGGCGGCCTGGACGCCCTGACCCTTGACCTGATTGACGCCGACACCCTTGTCGTCCTCAACAAAGCTGATCTGGTTACCAGCCCCCTGCCCGGGCACATCGAAAAGTGCCCGGCCTTTGCGGTTTCTGCGAAAACCGGTAGCGGCCTTGATACCCTGCTGGACGCTTTGCAAAGCGAAGCGGCCGAACGAATGGCTGGCGAAGGGGCCGGGCTGACCCGGCAGCGCCACCGCAGCGCCTTGACCACCTGCCGTCAGGCTCTCGCCCGCGCTGCTGAGGCCGGAGAGCCTGAATTAATGGGAGAGGACCTGCGCCTGGCCTCACGGGAACTGGGCCGCATTACCGGGCGCGTCGATGTGGAAGACCTGCTTGACGTTATTTTTTCGGAATTCTGCATCGGCAAGTAACCGTTGCTCAGCCGAATCGAGGGCGCGTCGACGTTGCGAGTCCGAATCGAAGAACAAAACGGAATCATTTTCGGCAGGTTCTGTTGCCAATGTTTCACGTGAAACATTCTGGCGCTTGAATGCTTTGACTCCGGGGACCGTCGTGCCTACATTCCGGCCATGGTTGAAGCCTTGAAACAGTCATATGATGTTATTGTGATCGGCGGCGGTCACGCCGGAACGGAAGCGGCGGCGGCGGCGGCCCGTATGGGCGCGGCGACTCTGCTTCTGACCCATCGCACCGACACCATTGGCGAAATGTCCTGTAACCCTGCCGTTGGCGGCCTCGCCAAGGGACAGCTGGTGCGCGAAGTCGATGCCCTGGACGGTATTATGGGGCGTGCCATTGACCGCGCCGGGATCCAGTTTCGTATGCTCAACCGGCGCAAGGGGCCGGCGGTTCAGGGGCCCCGCGCCCAGGCCGACCGAAAACTCTATAAGCGCGCCGTCCAGGCGTTGCTGTCCGCGCAATCCGGGCTGAGCATTGTCGCGGCGGCAGCAGAAGACCTGATGTTTGATTCAGATGGCGGCGTATCGGGCGTGGTGACGGCTGACGGGGTGGAGATAAAAGCCGCCGCCGTGGTCATCACAACGGGGACCTTTCTCAGGGGCGTTATCCACCTGGGGACGAGGAAAACAGCGGCGGGCCGGGTTGGCGAAGCGCCGACTATCGGTCTCGCCGAAAGTATCGAACGGTTGGGCCTCAGGCTCGGGCGGTTGAAAACCGGCACCCCGCCCCGCCTTGATGGTCGCACCATTGATTATTCCGGCCTCCAGGAACAGCTGGGCGACACCCCGCCGACCCCGTTCTCCTTCCTTACCGACAAGATCGACATTCCGCAAATCCCCTGCCATATCACCGGCACCACGGCGGCCACCCATGCCCTGATTTCAGAAAACCTTGACCGGGCGCCCTTGTATTCTGGCCAGATCGAAGGCACCGGGCCGCGCTATTGCCCGTCCATTGAAGACAAGGTGGTGCGCTTCGCCGGTCGCGACCGCCATCAGATCTTCCTTGAACCGGAAGGGCTGGACGACCCGACCGTCTATCCCAACGGCATTTCCACTTCGCTTCCGGAAGATATCCAGCTGGCCTTGCTGAAAACCATTCCCGGCCTTGAGCGGGCGGTCATGATGCAGCCCGGTTACGCCATCGAATATGATTTTGTCGATCCGCGCGAATTGACTCCCGCCCTGCAGGTCAGTAAAGCCGCGGGCCTGTTTCTGGCCGGACAGATCAACGGCACCACCGGCTATGAAGAAGCCGCGGCGCAGGGCCTGATGGCCGGCGTTAACGCCGCTTTGCTGGCCGGACGCGTCGGCAACAAAGCCGTTGATTTTTTCACCCTGGACCGTGCCGATGCTTACATCGGCGTGATGATCGACGACCTTGTTACCCTTGGCACCGAAGAGCCCTACCGGATGTTTACATCGCGTGCCGAATACCGACTGGCCTTGCGGGCCGATAACGCAGACCAGCGACTGACCCGTAAAGGCATGGCGCTGGGCCTTGTCGACCCTGCCAGAAGCAAAGCGTTTACGGACAAATCCCAAGCCCTTGAAGCAGCCCGCACCTTGCTCGATGGCCTGTCGGCAACCCCCAACCTGCTTGCCGACCACGGCATCAGGGTTAATCAGGACGGGGTCCGCCGCAGCGCCCGCGAACTGCTCGCTTATCCGGGTATTGATCGCGCCGCCCTCGCCACCCTGTGGCCGCAGCTGGCCGAACTTGAGGGCAAGATTGCCGAACAAATGGAAATTGACGCCCGTTACAGCAGTTACCTGAAAAGGCAGGAGGCCGATGTCAGCGCCTTCCGCCGTGACGGGGCGCTCGAACTCCCCGGTGACCTTGATTTTGCCGCCCTGCCCGGCCTGTCCAGCGAGGCCGTTAGCAAACTGGAACAGGCGCGACCGGCAACCCTGGCGGCGGCCGGAAGAATTTCCGGCGTCACCCCGGCGGCGCTGACAACCCTGCTGACCCATGTCCGCCGTCGTGACAAGCTTTCAGCGTAATGTTTCACGTGAAACAATTTCAGGAATTGACCGGCGTCACGGCAGAAACCCTGGGCCGTTTGCAGCTTTATGCGGATCTTTTGGAAAAATGGCAGAAGAAGATCAACCTTGTCGGACCGGCAACCATCCCCGACCTGTGGCAGCGCCATATGCTTGATTCGGCTCAGCTATTTCCTTTGCTGCCGAAACCGGACTGTCGGATCATGGATTTTGGCAGCGGCGCCGGTTTTCCGGGCCTGGTGCTGGCGATCATGGGCGGGCCCCAGGTGACGCTGGTGGAGAGCGATGGACGAAAATGCGCCTTTTTGGCCGAGGCCATGCGGGTGACCGGGACAGACGCGACGGTGCGCCTTGAAAGCCGCCGCATTGAAGAGGTTGCGCCGGACTGCGTCGATGTCGTCACCGCGCGCGCCCTGGCCCCATTGGACAAATTACTAGGCCTGGCCGAACCGTTCCTTGGCGATGGTTCGGTTTGTTTGTTTTTGAAGGGCAAAAAAGCCGATCAGGAATTGACCCTTACGGTGAAAAACTGGATGATGCAGGTGTCTAAAATCCAGAGTCAAACGGATCCTTCCGGGACGATCCTCAAATTGGAAAAAATAGCAAGGCGTGCTGGCTGACATGATGGCTGAAAACACGGCGAAAACCCACTCTACGGCTGCAACGACACCCTTGGGATGGCAAGGCGGCAAGACGCGCATTATTGCCATCGCCAACCAAAAGGGCGGCGTCGGCAAGACAACGACAGCGATAAATCTGGCGACGGCGCTGGCGGCGATCAAAAAGAAGGTCCTGCTTATTGACCTTGATCCGCAAGGCAACGCCAGCACCGGCCTGGGAGTCAGTCGGGAGGCCCGCACCCGCAATACCTATCATGTGGTGATGGAACAGATTACCCTTGCCGAAGCCATTCAGCCGACGGATATTCCGGGCCTTGACATTGTCCCCTCGGGGATGGATTTGAGCGGCGCCGAGATTGAGCTTGTCGATGTGGAGGGGCGTGAATTCAGTTTACGACGGGCATTGGCACCAGTCGCCGACGCGGGCGGAGAGAACGGCCTCTATGATTATGTTCTGATTGATAGCCCGCCTGCCCTGGGCTTGTTGACGATCAACGCCCTGGCTGCGGCGCAAGCGGTGCTGGTGCCACTGCAGTGTGAATTTTTCGCCCTTGAAGGCATCAGTCACCTGATGAAATCAATTGAGCGTATCCGCAACGGCTTTAACCCGGATCTGGAATTACAGGGCATTGTCCTGACCATGTTTGACAAGCGCAACAACCTGTCTGATCAGGTCGCCAGTGATGTCCGTGAATTTTTTGGCGACAAGGTCTACAACACGGTGATCCCGCGCAATGTCCGGATCTCGGAGGCCCCGTCTTACGGTCGCCCGGTTCTTGTTTATGATCTGGCCTGTGCCGGCTCCCAGGCGTACCTGCATCTGGCCGGGGAAGTGATCAGACGCGAACGTAAGGAGCAGGCGAAATGACCCCGCCAGAAGATAAAAAACGCAAACTCGGGCGCGGCCTGTCGGCATTGTTGGGTGATGGCGGCGAGGATTATGCCGCTCTCGACAAGGTTCGCTCGACCAAGACCATAGCGATCGAATTTCTGCAGCCGGGCAAGTATCAGCCGCGCCATATTATGGACGACGAACAGATTGAGGAGCTGAGCCGCTCTATATCTGAAAAGGGCATCCTGCAGCCTTTGCTGGTCCGCCGTCTTGGCGACGAAGAGGGGCCAAACGCTTACGAGATCATTGCCGGTGAGCGGCGCTGGCGAGCGGCGCAAAGGGCCAAGCTGCATGAAGTGCCGGTGATTATCAAGGACCTGAACGATCAGGAAACCCTGGAAATTGCACTGGTCGAAAACCTGCAACGACAGGACCTGTCGCCGCTTGAAGAGGCAGAGGGCTATCAGCGCCTGATGGACGAATTCACCCATACCCAGGAAGACCTGGCCAAGGCCATGGGCAAAAGCCGCAGTCATGTCGCCAACACCATGCGGCTATTGGGCTTGCCGGACGCGCTTAAGAAGATGATTGATACCGGGCAGCTGAGCGCCGGACACGGTCGCGCCCTTTTAACCGCAAACGATCCCGTTGCGTTGGCAAAAACCGTTTTAAAACAAGGACTTAACGTCCGCCAAACAGAGCAGTTGGTGAAAAAAGAAAATACCGGCGGCAGCAAGCCTGCGGCCCGGACCGTATCGAAAGACCCCGATACTTTAGCCCTTGAGCGGGACATGTCGGACCTGCTTGGCCTGAAAGTTGATATTCGCTTTAAAGACGGCCATGGCTCCCTGACCGTTCATTACACAGATCTGGCCCAGCTTGATGATGTGCTTGCCCGCCTGAGTCACAAACAAAAACCGCTGCTGGGCGCTGGTGTCCCTGATGATGATCTGGGTGTGATCCGCGATGCCGAAATTACCGGCGACGGCAGCAGCTGAATATTAGTTTTGTAGCCGAATCAATGGCGCGCGGCCTGGGCGATCCGCATCAGGGCGCGGCTACAAACAGCCTCTACGGGCATGCCGGTGGTTTTACAGTCCATTTCCGCTTCACTGAGAATATCCAGCGCCTCGTTCAGGTGAGCGGGTTTCCAGCGTTGCAGCTGTGTGCGAAAACGATCTGCCTGCATGAACATGACGGGCGGTTTCAGTGATTTCATTGCCTGATCGGGGTTTTTGCCGCCAGTGACCAGTCCGGCAGCCAAATGCAGGCGCAGGAAATGACGGGCGACAGCGCGCAGGATCTGAACAGGGTGTGAGCCCTCGTCGAAGGCCCTGGACAAGGCTTTGTCGAGCCCGGCCCGATCACCGGAGCCAGCCGACAGGCTGATATCATCAAGCGCCGTTGCCGCGCTGTCGCCAATAGCGGCCATGGCATCACCCAGCTCAACAGTGC
>Ga0233428_1004248_pt1 | contig 11315 bp, 5 predicted proteins | sample SI_118_April2016_4_FD_179890 | JGI IMG/M metagenome (GOLD analysis project Ga0233428, IMG submission 179890) | Seawater microbial communities from Saanich Inlet, British Columbia, Canada - SI_118_April2016_120_MG | ecosystem: Environmental > Aquatic > Marine > Inlet | place: Canada: British... | reverse complement strand
AGCCGAACCTGTCCGTCTTGAACAGGCTGCTACCGGCCGTCTGTGGTCCGGCTACGGTCCAGTCGTAAACGAGTTCTCCGCGCGTGATGTAGTTCCCATACATGTCATAGAAGAAGTTGCCTTCCTGACTGATGTTCACATAACGCTGGTAGTGCCGGCGGGCGTAGTTGGTGTACTCCTGCTGCCGCCACTGGTACTCGTTAAAGAGTTCCTGGGGCACGTACCACTTCTTCACTGCTGGATCCAGCGGGTCGAAGAGCACGCCGGGCCCCACGGGGTCGTACCCCACGACGCCTCCACGACGTACGCCCAGCCGGGCGCCGAAGTCCTCCTGCGCCCGGACCTCTTCCGCGATCGGCCCCAACAGCAGAATTGCGACTGCAACGATGCGGCTAGCTGTTTTCACAGGTGCCCTCCCTATCGAACTTCCGGTCAGAAATAACAGAAACTTCACTCTGGTGTTGTTGAGAGATTCCTGGCCAAGGTCGTAGCGACCTGGGACAGGAATCTCAATGGCCTATACCTCAATTGCTCAGTAGGCGACGTGGACGAGACGCGTGGACAGATTGTCCTTGTCGTCGGCCTCGACTTTGATCCGGACCAGATAGATCCCGGGGGCCACAACGTTCCCGCCTAGGTCCCGTCCGTCCCACGTAAACAGCTGTTCCCCCACCTTGCCGGTCCCGGTCTCGGTCACCGACGCGTTCTTGCCCTCGCCGACGAGGCGACCGCTCAGATCGTAGAACATCACCTCCATCGGTCGCTCCTCCAGCACCTTCAGCAAGGTGAATTGCACCGACAACTCGTCGTTGATCCCGTCGCCGTTCGGCGTGAACACCGGTTGCATCACCACACCTTGCAACAACGAGCCGCCCAGGGTCGCCAAACTGACCCGGGCCGTCGAAGAGTCCACTAACTCGGTGGCATCCTCGGTGTCAGCGTCGACCCGTTGGAAGACGCCCTCCTCTGAATTCGTTGAGCGCACGAAAGAAGCGACCTCGATGCCCTCGCGGAAGTTCTGCGACTCGAACTGCACCTCGATGAGGGCGTGGGATCTGGAGGAGGCGTTGTCGTTGAGCGAGAAAGGAAAACGAACCCATATGGAATCCGGGGTCTGTGTCGCCACACGCGTCAGCGCCACACCATCTGTATCCCGCAAGACACCGTCCACACCGGCTGCGAAGGCACGGTCGAAACGCGTCGTCACTGCCGAGGTCAGCATCTGAGTCGGATCCAGTGGCGAGGCTTCCTCGGCCACTCGGACCTGACCGATGCGAACGCCGGTCAGGCTCGCCGCGAGCGGAGTGACGACGAGGATCTCATTGAAGCCGTCCGGCACGGTCGGGTCGGGTGCGCTTGCACGGGTAAAATAGGAGAACCGCTGGGCCTGAAGAGGATCGATGTCACGCGGCGGGGAGTAGTCTTCGGGCAGGACGTCCAGGTCGATCAACCCGCGCGTTACCCCCTGCTCGTTGAGCAAGGCCAACTCGCCGGCCAGTTCCAGCGCCAGTGGCGGCGCCAGATCGATGCGCAGACTGCGGATGCGGGCCGTCTTGCGTGGGTTCTCTGACGAGATGTTGATACGCACCTGGATGAACTTGCGCGGATTGGGCGACGTAACCGTCGCCTGATTGAGACCGCGGGTTGGCAGATAGCTCTCGCTCCACTCACTCCAGCCGATGAAGGCTAGTTCCCCGTCAATGGCCGTCGTCAAGCGGGGCGCCCGGCGCAGCTTCTTGCCGTCTTCGTCGATGCGGCCATCCTCGTCATTGTCGATGAGGTCGATGGGATCTTCGTCGATCAGGCCATCGCCGTCGTCGTCGGTGCGCGATTCGTGCCGTTGACTGGTGGGCAGAGTCTGCCAGATCCCCCACGCCAGCCACTCTAGCTCCGTGGCATCGTAGATGTCCTTGGGGACCTCTTGGCGGTCACCTGAGGCCTCGACCACCTGGAAGTAGGTGAATAGGCTGTCGGTCTGGTCTGAAGTGCGGGTCTGGATCTGCAGCCGGACGTCGGGGTGTAGATCCAGGGACTCGATTCGCTCGACGAGTTCGCCAGTGATCGGGTCGGTATCGCGGATGATGGCATCACCGTTCCAGGCGATACGTGGCAGGGTTTTACGGATAAAGTTTCCCTGTGCGTCGGTGAGCGAGATCGGCGGCGAGTAGGCCCAGACGCTCGTCGGATATCCCTCGCCGTAGAGCTGAATCTCGGCCAACGTCGCCAGCGAGCCATAGCGGCCCGACCTCAAGCCGGTGATATCGATGTCGCGCAGCTGCAGGAAGCGGATCTTCCGCATCGGGAAGTCCTCCTGAAAGACGCGCACCACCGGTGTGTGGTTATCGATGTGCCCTTCGCTGATAACGTTGTCCCAACTGAGGGCTTCTTCGAGCTGTGTGAAGTCGGCTGGGGTGTCCATGTTCAGCGGCTTGAGCAGCGTGCCGTCGGCCACCCGAATCTCCGGTCCCAGGAAAGCGCCCAGGTGGCTCTGGTTGATCTTCTTGTTAACCACCGAGATGTTGTCGACCCAGAATGTGGCACCCAGGTCGTACCAGGCCGTGCCCTTGACGTAGACCGGCGACCAGGTGTTGGCCGCCCACTCGGTGTCATACACGCCATCGGTGGCCAGTTGCGGCGCACCCAGGCCACCGTGTTCGAAGGAGGCACCGGCGCGCCTCTCTGGCCGATAGGCGTAGTTGTTGCCCCTGGCCCAGACCTTCACCTCGGAGATGCGGGGGACCTCCTTGACATAGTAGAGGATCGGCCCACGCTTACCCTCGGGCAGGGTCTCGTATCTCTCCTCGGCGCTGAAGTCATCGTCGGCCTGGAGCTCGACGAGCAAGCCACCGGCGGTCCGGCGCTGATAGACGAGGGCGCCGCGCTGCTCCGCGGCCAGCGCCTCGTAGGCGACCAGACCCTCGTCGCCGGCTCCCAGGTAGGCGTCACGCCAGAGATCGGAATCGATGATCTTGACGCGGACATACTGAATGAAGCCCCCGGTGATGTCGGCCAAGCCGTCCAGGTCCCAGTCAGCCCGGTCCAGCGGCTCGAGAGGGAAATTCATCTGCACGTAGCGCCCATCGGTGCCAGGAGTGGGCACGAGGCCTGCGGCCTGCTGGGCCGCCTCTCCAAGGCCGAAACCGGTGGATCGCTGACCGACCAGGGAAAACCTCAGGTTGTTGCCCAGCGGGAACGGAAACCGCTCGCCCATGGAAGCGAACAGCGCCATCGACTTGACTGGCTCGCCGAGGAACTCATCCTCGAATTGGCCGGCAGGAAAGATGATGGTCACGCTGTCGGCGAAGACCAGCCGTCCCAGGTCGACCTCGAGCTCCCAGTTTCTGAGGCCATCAATATGGAAATCACCGGGGTCGCGCAGCCGACTCGAGAAGTTGGTCGGTGTGTCCGGCTCCCAGTACGTGCTCAGGTCGTCATCGATGACATTGCTGGCCAGTCGATCGTTGGACTTGACCGTTGCGCTACCGAACGTCGTATCACCACCGGCGCGTACAACATCGGTATAGCTGAAGTCGCCGGCTGTGGGGGCGACATTGATTTCACGCTGAAACAGCACCGGCCGCATCCCGTCGGTCTCGACCCGGACGACATCCGCCTCACTCAGCGGCACATTGAGGCTGCTGACCAGATCATTCTGGAAAATCCAGTTGTTCCATTCGGAAGCGCGAGTCACGCGGATCGAGTTGCCCACCACTCGGTAGGCCGCGCCGGTCTGGGCCACACACAGATCCGGCAGGGAGACCATGGCAAGGGTCACCCCCCATAGCAGGAACCGCTTCATAGCATTCTCTCTTTCCGTGCTCTTTTTGCCTCAGCAGCAGGCTTGCGACCCGCAAAGGACATCAAGGGCCTCAGCGAACTGGGCGAATGCACCGACGAACAACAAACTTCAATCTCGTTACAGCGGACCGGACCGGATCGCTGGCTCGAGTAACTCACATGAGATCGGGTGCGAGCCATTCAGTACGCCACCGAAACGACGCGCATCTGAACTGACTCGGCATCATCTGCCTCGACGGAAACACGCAAGATATAGAGTCCCGGCGGCACGAGGATTCCCCCATCGTCGCGGCCATCCCATGGCTGGGAGTAACCTCCAGACGCCAGCTGTCGCTCCGCGTGGTGCAGACGCCGGCCGGTCAGGTCAAAGATCTCCACGCGAACCGATCTTGGCGCCAGCAGTCGCTGCAGGTCGAATAACACCATCATCTCGTCGTTGATGCCGTCACCGTTGGGTGTAAAGGGATTCGGTGCGACGTCAAAGTTGCCGACCACCTCATCACCCTGTGAGGAAACGTCGGCGAGTACGACAAGCGAGTTACGATCCGAGAGCTGATCCGTCGCACCGAAATCTACGACATCATCACCCTCCACGCGCTGGGGGAGGAAATAGGCCAGCGTATCGAGTGCGTCCTCACTTACAGAGAGGGCGAGAATCCCATCATTGCTGAACTGCCGATCGACGTCGGTACTCAGCGTGTCGAGATAGACACTCGCTGAAAAGCGAGTGTGGAAGTTGATGACGCGGCCACGGAAGCGAGCCGTCACCAGGGCCTCGAGCTCTCCGTCGCCGCCGATCGTAGGAAAGCTGACGACGAACTGGTTGTCGTCTACCAGGAGTTCCCGGAATTGCCCTTCCACCGCGTCGCCGGCGCCCGTGCCAGCGCTGGTCAGCTCAACCACCTGTCCATCGCCCAGATCCACCTCGATGCCCTCGATGGCCTCGACACGGGCTGGGGTGAAGACCTGCAGCCGATTGAACCCGCTGTTCTCCGCGCCCACAGATGCTTTCAAGACCAACACGAAGGAGGTATCGCTACCGGCGGCGACGTCCACCGCTGGAGCGATCTCGCCGAGTACCTGATCGGTGATCTGCGGCGCGGAGTACTCGATGCGCATGTTGCGCACGATCGTGCCTGCATCGGGTGAGTCGCTCTCGAACTCCACCTCGATCTGGATGAACGGCCGGCCGCTCGGTGCGTTGATCAACTCGCCGCTGTTGGCCTGCTGGGCGCTGGTCCAGAACTCAAGGTCGGGAGCGATGCCCCGCCGCACGCTGACCGGTAGACCGGTGTAGTCTTCACGGCTGATGCGGATCGCCTCGCGGTCGGCGGAACTGGCGGCGCTGTAAATTTCACGGGCGGCCAGGTTGAATTCGGCCGCTTCCAGATCTATCGCCTGGCCGTTGGTTGGGGAATCGATCCGCCGGTCGACGACGATCGCTCCCTCCTCAACCCACTCGACCTGACGGTCGTAGAAGTTGACACGGTAGTAGACGTTTGCCTCGGTGGTCCCCCCCGTTCGCACGCGCACGATCGCCCTCGACTTGGTGGGATCGCCAATCTTCTCCTCGTCCCAGAAGATGCGCCCCAGGGTCGCCTTGGGCACCGGCAGTGCATTGGAGTTGTACACGGCACGGGGCACGAACCCGTCAGCGAAGTACTCCATCTCGGCAAGGTCGTAGTCCAGAGGGGTCTTGAACTCCATGCGGGAATAGCGCATCGGCGTTGGTGGATCGAAGAGCACGGCAATCGTGTCCTCCACATTTGCCGGTACGCTGGCCGCAGGTACAAAGGTCGGGAACGTCTCGCCGATCTTGATGAATTCCGGGAACCCTAGGGGTCCGGTGTCCGGATCCTCGAGACTGAGACCAGCGATCACCTGCTCGGTCCCGCGTAGGCCGCGAGAGAAAATGTAGGAAGAAACGCGCACGGGCTCTTCCACCCGCGGAAAGCAGCGAAAGAGGCGGATCGGGAAGTAATGCCCGAAGTCCACGTAGAGGCTCCACTGCTGGCTGACGTCCTGCCCGACGCGATCGATGCGCTCGAAGCTTGACAAGGGATCGCCGTCAAAGACCCGTCCCAAGCCCTGCTGCAGACGGATGCCGGTCAAGGCACCCTCGAATCTGCCGAAGGTTGTCAGGTTCAGCGCCTTGTTGAACTTGTCGGCCCCTGGGGGACGTGGGAATGACTCGGCCACATTGATCATGGCCTCAACTTCAGTGATGCCGGCACGGCGTAAGAGCTGCACCGCTTCCACGCTTCGTGGAAAAGACGTCCACTGGGGAATCAGCACGGTGCCCGCAGTGAGGGTCGTCCCATCTTCGAGGGACACGTCGGCGGCTGCCACGACATCGAGACGGGCTACATTCGTCGAGAACTCCAGGAGCACAGAATCGGTTTCGGCGTCCACATCGGCGGCGGTCAGGCTGAGGGGCACATCCGGAACCGACACCAGGCGCTCGGGCCTGATAGGAGCGATGCCACCCTCGTAGCGTTCGAACTCTACCAGTTCCAGGTAGGTATTCTGAGAGACCGACCGCTGCTGGATGTTGGCCCACGTGTCATTGCCCGGAATAGTGAGTATCCTCAATTCCGCAGCAGCTTCTGCCACCCAACCGGCCAGGACCAGCGCGGCGACACAAATCCCGATTCTCATTCCGTCACTTTCGTGCGCGTGAGCGCTCTGGCCACGATGGGCACGGGCTCGTTCGAACGTTCTGATCAGAGATCGCACTGTTGCCACAAAGATTGGCACTGTTGCCACTAAGATTGCACAGTTGCCATAAAGGCAGAGAGGAGGGAGACTGGTGTCCCCCCCCTCTCTATACCAAACAGGTCAAGCGGGAAAAATGACCCGCTTTACTGCAGCGAAGCCTTGATGCGGCCCCAAGACATGTCCTCAACTGCCGTGCCGGTGTCACCACCGACGCCAACCAGACGCGCGTCGATGAAGCGCTCGGCGTAACGCCAGGTAGCGGCTTGACCGGACAGAGTGTGGAAGGCACGATCCTGACCCACAGCCTGATCGGTGTCAGGTAGCGAGATCTGGAAACCAATGATCTTGCCGGGGGTCAACTCGCCAGCCTGGCTGTCGCCGGGGCTGTTCCAGATCAGGTCATCGAAAGGCGTGCAGAAGAACTCGATGACGCTCTCCGTCGGGTTGTCACCGACCGAGTTACCACCACCGTCGGCGTAGGGCAGGTCGTTGACCCACTCGCCACCGGCGCCCAAGTAGAAGACGTGACGGCCACTAGGATCGTCAGCAACGGCGACATACTGCTGCGCCGTGCGATTGTTGTTCAGCGCCTTCTCCTCGTCGGTCCAATCGGGGTTGGCCGAACCGGTGTAGTCACCACCGGTGTGATCGGCGTCGAGCATTACCTCGATGGCCTCGTAGTTCCAAGGGCTGCTGCCGTCATACTCGCGACCGAAGTAGACATTGTCGAAACGGTTCATGGCGAACCAGATCGTGTTGTTGCTGCTGCGCCAACCCGTCCAGATACTATAGTCCATATCGGTCGGGTCATACTGGGCGCCGTCTCCGACGGTGGGATCGGCGAAGAAGTCGGCCGGTACGAGGTTAGGCGCACCGAATACGTCCTCCCAGTCCTCCACTGTGCCGTCCGCGAGATCGATGTCGGCGATGTCTGCGTCGGCCGCCTCAAACAGCAGTACTACCTTGTCGCCAATGTGAGCGCTGGCGCTGCCTGTCAGGCCGCACACCAGAGCAATGGCGATCAATGCAGTCAAAGTTTTCCTCATTCCCGTGTGTCTCCTTGAGATAGATAAAGATAGGAATGTATGTGCAATCATTTGGCGGCAGGGACAGCGGCAGCAAACGACAACGCCGCGCAATTCCGTATCTGTCACCTCAGATTGAGAGGGCGGGTGCCCATGCATTTCAGATATAGTAATGCATGGGTTATGGGTATGTCAAGAAAGAAAAGATGACTGGTAAGACCACGTGATGGGTTAGCCGCCAGGGGCCTGGATCGGGGCATATTGGCCGCGGTTCTTGCTCGTTGTTCTGCATCTATTGGGGTAGAGATTCAGACGGGACGTGGTAGACCGATTGGGCTTTGAGCGTTTTGGTTAGGGAAGTCGCACCACAAGCTGCGTCACAATCCGGGTGCCGTGCCCGGGTTGATCATTGCCAGTTGTCCGGTCGAACGGCGGCTACACCCAATCTATTGATGCTTCACCCCCCGATTGAGGATCAAGGAAAGCTTGCGCCGCACGCGTGCCGCTCCAGCATCGTTGCCGCCCGCCTCGTAGGCGGCGATCAGGGTGCGCAGGGCCAGTTTCGATTGCGGATGCATTGCCGCCATGCGTTCCAGCTGTTGCACGGCATCGGCGACGCGGCCGCCCTCCAGGTCAACGAGTCCCAGATTGACGCCGGCTTCCAAGTTCCTGGGTGACCTGCCCAGGGCGCGCTCGAAGAACCCACGCGCCCTGGGCAGGTCACCCCGTTGGAAATGCACGGCACCGATGGCATTGAGGACCTCGGCACTTTCCTCGATCTGCCTTGAGGTCTCGAACAGCGCGAGAGCCTCCTCGAACTGACCGAGGTGCTGGTGGCAGCGAGCCAGTTCGTAGCTGATCCAGAAGTCCTGGGGATTCTGTGCCCGAGCCACCGCCAGGTGCGTGATGGCCTGCTGGTGCCGGCCTGATCGGTACAGCAGCCTGCCGTAGTAGTAGTGAGCCATGCCGGAGTCCGGCATCAACTGCAGGGCGCTTTCGAACTGTGCCGCCGCCTGCCGGGCCTGATCCATCGCGCCGTACGCCCTCCCCAGCAGCACCCGCGTGTCAGCACGTTGGGGGTTTTCCTCTACGGCGCGCTGCCCATCCTGCACGGCCTCCCGGTGCCGTCCCAGATGGAAATAGGCCACCGCCAAGTTGTGTCGTGCGTAGTTGTACTGCCCCGATGTCAGGTCCAGGGCGGCGAGGGAGTGCTGGGCGGAGCGCTGGTATTCGCCTTTGCGCAGGTATACCTCACCCAGATCGAAGTGGAGTTGGGCATCATCCTCGGGCACCGTTGCCGCCGGAAGATTCAGCACGATCGTCAGGACGGCGACAGCTCCCCCGAGGACGGCAAAGGAACGGTAGCGACCTCCGCGCCAGTCGACCACGAGCTGACGACAGGTCCACGCGGCGAAGATGAGCAGTACCGGAATGGCCGGCATACGGTAGCGAGCGGTGACGAAGAACAGTAGAACCGACGCCATGTAGGAGAGGGCGAAGAGCCGCAGCAGGCGAAGGGCCGGCTCACGTTGGCGCCAGGTCAGGACCAGGCCCACAATGGCAAGAGGGCCGACAATGCCAAACGGAAAGGAGAGGCCGCGGTCCCACAGCAACCAGCTGAGCAGTTGGGAGTGGCGTCTGGCGTAGTAGACGTCCTGATTCCGCTTCAGCTCCGGTCCGCTCCAGAACTGGTAGAGCTTGCTGGCCATCAGCGCCGCGAAGTCACCGGGCTGGGCGGCGATGTACGACAGGCCCTTGCGGTAGAAGTAGGCGGATCGCTGCGAGGGCAGGGTGACGCCGGCACGCACCGGCTCCGTCACCATCTTCTCCCACGCCATGCCGGGGGGAATGGCGACGACGCGAGCTTGGTCAGCGTTGTTGCCGATGTGGAAGTTGATCCCACCGTTGGCCGAGATAAGCACTACGTCCCCTCCGACGACGACGTTCCTGACCGTGACCGACAGGACCACCGCCATCAGGCCAAAGCCGCTGAGAAACAGAGGCCGCAAGGTTGTCGAAAGCCCCGCCAGTCGGGCGGCGGCCCCCTGCGTCGTGTCCCACTTCGGGCGCAGCCAGACGAGCCAAGGCACGAGCAGAGCGAGGAACAGCAGGATGTTGGGTCGGGTGATTGCCGCCAGGCCGCCGACGAGGCCTGCCACGAGCCAGCTGCGATCGTTCCGCGCGGTCAGGGCATGCTGAATCCGATCCAGCAGCAGCAGGAACAGGAAGATCTCCAGCCCCACCGCCAGCAACTCTGCCTCGAACTGGACCAAACCACCGTAGGCGGCCGCCGCAGCGCCCGCCCCAAGAGCCAGGTGCCGAGCACCGAAGGCCCTGTCGGCGAGTCGCACCACGAGGAGGCAGGAGAGGCTGCCGACGATCGCCTGGGCGACTCGGACTGCGACGAAGTAACTGTCAGGAAAGAGCCAGCAGAGCGACGCGAGAAAGTAGATGTAGCCCGGTGCCTGCCAGAACGCCTCCGCCCCCCCCCACAGGTCTCCGGCAGCGATGGCCAGCGCCTGATCAAGGAAGGTCTTGGCGTCTACGACGGGCGCGTCGAAGAAGGGATTCCCCCGCAGATCCCAGGCATAGACAAGGCGCACAGCGAGGGCGAATACGAATAGGAACAGCGGCACCCAAGCACTGCGGCCGGTCATACGGGCCACGGCGGCGCGCAACCGGGACTGTACGCCCTCCAGCGCTGAGGGGTGGGGCTCCAAGGGTCGGGGCTCCAATCGAATTAGGGCTCGCCGTCCCCCTCGTCACCGTCGCCACCGGCAGCACTGTCGGCGGCGGCCGCGTTGAAGCGGATAAGCTTCAGCTGGTGCAGGCCCATGGCAAACGGGCCTTGTGGCGTCGAGCCGGTGAAGACCTCCACGACTCGGCGCCGGTACATCGCGTCCGTCTCCCCCGACAACCGCACAGTGCCGGCATCGACAGTACCCTGGGTCTGCCGGCCGGTGACGAAGGTGATGACGACGGGCCGGATCTCCTGGCCTTCCACATCCTCGAATTCCAGCGTCGTGATCCGCTCCATTTCCTTGGTCCGCTTCTGGTTGTCCTGCTGATAGTCGAAGCTCGAACGACCGCGGTAGCGTAGCGAGTTGACCTCAAATCGCCGCCCTTGCAGGTCGACGACCGTCGCCGGGCGAATCACGACCGACTCCGGCTTGCCTTCGTGGGCAAAGCGGATCTCAGCGATCTGCTCCAGGAGGATGTAGAAGGGCCCCAGTTGCGTGGTCCCCGTGAATCCGCTGGTCCCTCGAGCGCCGCCGACCGTACTGGCACTCGGCGTGTTCCTGCCCCCCCCCGTCGAGATGACCGCCTCGAGTTGATCGCCGCTGCGCAGGTGAAGGACCACTGGAATCTCCTCCGTCCTGAGCTCGCCGAACCGCAGCCTGTCGATCTGATCGAAGGTCAGCAGGCGGCGAACGTCGTCGACGTAGACCTCTATCTCGTCACGCCCCTGGAAGTCGAGATTCGCTACGGTGTGGCGGTCGCCGGAGCGGGTGATGACGGTCCCCTGGTAGGGCACGGCCGCCGCGGCGGTGACGCAGGCCAAGACCAAGAGCAAGATGACAGGCTCAATTCGGCGCATCGTCACCTCCCTGCAGTTGCTCGTCCGGTGTGCGGCCGTCGATCTCGATGTGGGTGAGACCACCGAAGTGGACCTCCACCTCCCGGATCTCGTCCCGTCCCGTCGGCGAGTTCTCGATGCGGACCTTGTACGTGCGCCCTGCTGGGACGATGAAGTGCCGGACCTCTGTCGATGTC
>Ga0233428_1004241_pt1 | contig 11323 bp, 7 predicted proteins | sample SI_118_April2016_4_FD_179890 | JGI IMG/M metagenome (GOLD analysis project Ga0233428, IMG submission 179890) | Seawater microbial communities from Saanich Inlet, British Columbia, Canada - SI_118_April2016_120_MG | ecosystem: Environmental > Aquatic > Marine > Inlet | place: Canada: British... | reverse complement strand
GTTCTCTTGGTCTGCCAGTTAAGGAACTCTGGGAAGAACATGCTCCTGTCGATTTTATATGTGAATCAGACGGAGAATTGGTTATTGAGCGATTTATGAAGTGCTACGCATCTGATAAGGAAGGCCTGAAAACTATACCTGGTCTGCATTATTTAAATGAAGATGGAAAATATGTAGGTAGCGAACCTGAACTACCGATGAGCCTAGATTATATTCCATTTTTAACATATGATGAGATCGATTTGGAATATTATGTCGAGTGTCAAAGGAGATGGATAAAGGATGTCCTCTGTAGTGGAAACTATCACTTCAGGGAAGACGAGAGATTTTTACCTTTAATTATGAGCAGGGGGTGTGTTTATGCATGTACGTTCTGTTTCCACTTTAACAGGCTTCACAGAAAACATTCTCCTATGTATATTGCCGACTATATAGAGTTTATGATGGATAAATATGGTGCAACTGCTTTTCAGATCATGGATGATCTGATACTTATAAACAAAAAGTGGCTTCATGAGGTTTGTGATGAGATCATTAAGCGTGGTATTAAGGTCAGTTTTTTCTCCAGTGGTGGTAAACCAAATATAGTTGACAAGGAAATATTGATGAAAATGAAGGAAGCTGGTTTTAAACGGTTAAGCTATGGGGTTGAATCTGGAAGTCAAACCATACTGGACTTAATGCAAAAAAAGACCAAGGTCGAAGACAATTACAGAGCTGTATCGCTTATGAAAGAAGTAGGAATGCCTAGTTCAGTTAATATTGTCTTCGGTATTCCAGGGGAAACAGAAGAAACGATGAATGAGTCAAAGGATTTCCTGGTGAGTTTGGATATGACAAGTAAGGATTATTATGCAGCACTGGCAACCCCATATCCCGGATCCCCTCTGTTCCAACACGCACTAGAGAAAGGGATTATAAAAGATACGAGGGAGTATCTTTCTGATCTTGGAGGGTATGCAGACTATCGCTATAATCTGACTGATATGCCGAGGATGAAATTCTTAAATAATGTTATCAATGTTGCCTATAAGGTTGACTGCGCCTATTATAGAAAAAGGCGACAATACCGTAAAATAGTATCTCTTACATTGGAAAAATATATAAAGATGTTTTATTATGCGATAACAACACCTGAAGCTCGAAGTAAAATTGGATTGAAATCGAGGCTGAGTGGCGTTGTAAAACTGTTTTCAAGATGAAATACCTGTAGCTGATTCAGTTCTCAGAATATTTCCTGTTATAATATTTGATGTTCTAATTTGTCACATTCACAAGCAATATCTAAGGAGTTAATAGGTCCTGACTATTTTGAATTGTTGGCGGCTGAATTTGTTTCTATAACGGCTCGATCGGTTTCTGAAAAATTGACTTCATCTGTTTTTGCTTCCCCCTTAAGCGCAAGGAGCCCTGACCTTTGCATGCTGTGGCATCCGGTATACCGAAGAAGCCATAGGCTAAAATTGCTTCTCGTGTTATTATTCTCCACGCTTTTCTGGTCTTTAAAGGGTGTCGTCAGACTTATAACAAATCTTAGACCATTTGGATATGCAGTATATGGGAAAATAACAGACTCCATATTAGTAGTCATATCATTATGCGGTACACAAACATCAGAAGGCCAATATAAAACCTCCTATGTTGATACTGCAAAGGACGATGCGCTTTTTGTATTCGGACCTTTCAAAAGTTGTGGTACGAATTCGATAAAAATTGAAGGGTTGCCGTTCACTGAAAAGTTAATATTAGTCTGTTCTCTAATCAAAAGTGGATTGTACGCTTCTGCCGGGCTTGACTGTAGAATATTTGATAGAACCCTTTTATTGCTAGAATGGTTATCCTGGTCTTTAAGCTTCCGATGGCTCCATGATTACTATTTAGAGAACTCTTTATCTGAGACAGTAAAGAGACATAATATTAGAAAAATTGGCTGTATCCATGAAATGCATTCTTACGCAAGAGTTGTATGGAGGGTTACAAAGAAATATAAGGCGAAGGGGTATACTGTTCAGCATGCGGCTTTTAGTGAAAATAAGAGATGGTATATATGTTTTCCGTGGGAGACAGCAAACGGTTTAGAACTACCGGGTGCAATATACGTATATAGTAGTAGAGTATCAAATATACTAAAACAGTATTATGAGAAGACAAATTTGTACTTAGGGTGTAGTACACGTTATGCTCACTGGAAAGATGTTGGTAGGAGTGAGAAGGAAGGACAATATTATCTGTTTGTAGGTGCACTCGCCGGTTTTGATAACGAAGTCCTGGCTGCGACACTTCAAAGTTTATTAAAAAATTCTACTAAGTCAGTTCCAATCATGTTGAGGCTTCATCCATTTGCAAAATTAAGCTATGGTGTAAGACGCTGGATTCGTTCAAGTTTAGATAAAGGTGATATCTGCATGTCAAGAAGTGATAGCTCTCTAATAGCAGATTTAGAAAGTGCTATTGTTGTTATAGGTATGAGTACAACAGTTTTAGAAGAAGCCCTTTTACTTGGTCGTCCGGTTGTACAACTACAACATCCGGATTATCGAGAGTTTATAGATATTGATGGAGTTGAAGGGGTAATGAAAATGGATTATAGAAGACTCTTAGCAAAAGACTTGGTAGATGCGTCTTCTCTAACAGTTGATTGTGTGGAAATGAGAGAGAGACTTGGGTTGCAAAATGAAATAATTGATTATAAACGATTGTTTGCAGGGTGAGAAGTATTTAGATAGGTTCCTTTTTAAAGAATGGGTTAGTTGAGAATATAATGTCAGTATCAAATGGAAATAAATCCGGGGAAGTATTCGATAGTTCTGCTCCAACAGTGAGTGTGATTATGAACTGTCTGAATTGTGAGAAATATTTAAGAGAGGCTATAGACAGCGTTTTTGCGCAGACCTATGAAGATTGGGAGATTGTCTTCTGGGAAGACAGCGCGTCAAAGGATAGCAGTGAGAGCATAGCAAGGAGCTATGGGAGCAAACTGAGATATTTCAGATCAGATGTATCACTGCCTCTTTACGGTTCAAGGAACCTGGCTGTACAGAAAGCAAGGGGTAAATATATAGCTATTCTGGACTGTGACGATATATGGCTGCCTACAAAATTAGAAGAGCAGGTTCCGCTTTTAGAACAAGACGAAAAAGTTGGTTTGGTCTATAGTGATTGTTATTTGTTTAATGAAAAAGGAAGGGAAAAAAGATCATTCATATCCAAGAAACCTCATAGAGGTAATATTTTCTCCGAATTATTAATGGAGAGTTTTATTAATACTCAGACGGTGGTAATCAGGAGAAAAGCCTTTGAAAACTTCAATACTTTTTTTGATGGCCGTTTAATAATGACAGGTGATTACGATGCTTATCTTAGAATATGCCACAGGTGGAAAGCTGATTATGTAGATAAGCCACTCGCCAGATACCGTGTTCATAGGAACAGTAAATCGTGGAAAGATGGTAGGGCGTTAATAACCGTTGAGTTAGATTTGATCATAGGTAATCTAAGTGAGTCAGTTTCTGGATTTGAAGAAAAATATAAAAAAGAAGTTCGGCTTTTGAAAAGGAGAAGGGATATTCAATTATCACTTTTAGATTGGGAAAATGGTGATAAAAAGAGGGCAAGGAATCGGATATACACCTATATCAATGATAGTATCTCCTATCAGGTATTGTATCTGTTGACCTACCTGTCTTTTCAGTATGTTTATTATCCTTGTTACAGGTTGTATACTAAAGATTTAATGGCAGACTAAACTATAATTTAAGTAGTAACAAATATTGATATGAAAATATTTCAAAACAAAAAGGTGTTTATCACAGGATGTGGAGGTATGTTGGGGAAAGCGGTGTATGAGAAATTTGCACCTCATTGCCAAGTACTTGCAACAGATATTGATTTAAATGAGTCTTGGCTTGAGTATGGTGACATTATTGATTTTAAGAAGATATCTGAAAAAGCTTTTAAGTTTGAACCAGACTTAATAATTAATCTTGCGGCATTAACCGATTTGGAATATTGCGAGAAAAATCCTGAAATTACTTGGAAAACAAATGCTCTGGGAGCAGAGAACATGGCTCTTATTTCCAAAAGATTAGGTGCCACTCACATATACGTCAGTACCGCAGGGATTTTTGACGGCAAGCAAGAATATTATAACGATTTTGATCAGCCAAACCCGATGAGTATTTACGCTAAATCCAAGTATTATGGCGAAGTAATTATTGAAAAGATGCTCGATGATTATTTTATTTTTCGAGCGGGGTGGATGATGGGCGGTGGGTATGGAAAAGATAAAAAATTCATAAATAAAATATTTAAACAAATTATGGATGGCAAGAAAGAATTATTTGTTGTAGAAGACAAACTAGGTACACCTACTTATACAGTTAATTTTGCCGAATCCATGTTTGAAGTAGTACAAACTGAATTATATGGGCTTTACAATATGGTCTGTGAGGGTAGTTGTTCCAGATATGATGTGGCAGTGGAGTTTGTAAGGTTGCTTGGGCTTGAGAAGAAAATCAATATTGATATTGTAAATTCAGAATATTTTAAAGAAGAGTATTTTGCCCCGCGTCCTCATTCGGAGAAGCTACTTAATCTCAAGCTTTCTTCTAGAGGCATAAACTATATGAAGGATTGGAGAACATGCTTAATAGATTATACCGAAAACTTCAAGCCTTACCTGGAAATTAGTAGTTAAGCATTTTCACCATAATAGTTTAACAATAATTGGTTCTTTAGAAAGCAATGGTTTTGATAAGCGTTATGGTTGCTTCAATAGAAACGGTTATGTGGAATCTGTTTGCCGAATTGTATTCTCACTCCTTCTCCTGCTATGGATACTTTTAAATTGTGTAAAAAGCATGAATTAGCTGATGATGACTATGACACAGAAAAACAAATTAAATATTATGGAAATTAGTTGTAGAAGTGATATTGGTGGAGGACCGGAGCAGCTTTTCAAAATTATAACCAACTTGAAGCATGCCTTTACATTCTACTGTGCATGTCCAGATCAAGAGCCTTACTACAATAAAATAATCAATGAAGGCATACCGGTTTTCAAGTTACCTCATCGAAAATTTGAAATAAGGTCTTTCCTTGCATTGTTGAAATGGACGAAAGTCAATGGCATTATGATAGTTCATTCACACGGCAGAGGTGCAGGTGTTTATGCAAGACTATTGAAGCTCTTCAACAAGCGACTTAAAGTAGTACATAATTTTCATGGCATACACATCGAGAAGAAGGGTTTGGCGTTAATTGTTGCCAGGTTATTGGGGGTACTGACAAATAAATTTGTATTGGTTTCAAGGTCAGAGCAACAGATTGCTGTGAAATATGGACTGGCCAGTGCTTCAAAATGTGTCTTAATCGAAAATGGGATACAGATAGAAAATGGAAAACAGATAGAGAGGGAAGAATTGCCGGTATCAGAAGTTTTTTTTGAAAGCCTTCCTCCGGATAGGTTTGTCATAGGTATGCTATCCCGCTTTGATATTATAAAGAATATACCTTACGCAATAAGAAGCCTTTCAGATTATATGAAAAGCCATGATGATGTATTTCTCGTAATAGGAGGAGATGGAGAGGCTCGCAGGGAAATTGAAATTGCAGTCAGCGAGTGCAATCTACAGGGCAAGGTAATGCTATTGGGGTTTATCAACGATGTTAAATTTTTTTTCTCACTTATCGATGTCTATTTGAATACATCACTTGGCGAGGCTTTTGGTTTTTCAACTGTTGAAGCGATGAAATATGGAGTACCTGTTGTTGCCAGTAATGTTTATGGGAATTCTGATGTGATCGATGACAACAATACAGGACTATTATTTCCACTTGATAAACCTGTATTGCTGGCAGAGAAAATTAATATTTTAAAGAATGACAAAAAAGCATATGACCGTCTAACGAAAGGTGCTTCTAGAATTTTTAAAAAGCGTTTTAACTTGAAACGAACGTTAGAAGAAACCAGTGAACTGTATCTTTCTTTTACACCTGATGTGTGGAAAAGAATTAAGATGCGAATCGGTATAAACGCTTCAAAAATTTATGATGTACATACTGGTGTTGGTCGGTATACGTCTAATCTGAGTAGATCTATCCTGAAAACCAGTAGTAAAAATGATTATTATTTATATACACCTGGCAGAGTGGGTAAAACTGCCAGGTCCAATATAGAAGGGACTGATTTTGAGAAACCAGCGGTATCCATACAAAATAATACGCTGAGAATCTTATGGGAACAGATGGTTTTGCCAATGTATTCAAGAAAGGACAGACTTGATCTGTTTCACTATACGGATCATGCCTTATCCTTATTATTTAGAAAATGTCCGATTATTATTACTGTTCATGATATTGCGTATCTTCGCTTGCCTAATTTATTGAATACATCAAGGAAGGTCTATAAGAAAAACATATTACAGATTTCGATCAGGAAAGCGAAAATTATTATTGCAGACTCTTATGCCACGAAGGAAGATATTATTGAATATTTTGGTATTAGAGAGGAGAAAATAAGAGTCATTCACCTTGGTGTTGAGAGTAGGTTCCGTCCTATTAACAATGTTGAAGACTTTAGATTAAAAAATAATCTACCTTCGAAGATGATTTTGAACGTCGGTACGTTGGAACCAAGAAAGAATGTTGTCTCTTTAATTAAGGCCTTTAGGAAGTTGAGGGAAATGGGTTTTGAAGATGTCAAATTAGTTATAGCTGGCAATAAAGGGTGGCTTTATCAAGAAATATTTAAAGAAGTTGGCCAAAGTGGTCTGAAGCAGGAAATATTGTTTTTGGGTGTGGTTAGAGATAAAGACTTGCCTCTTTTATATAACTGTGCCGATATATTTGTCTATCCATCACTGTACGAAGGGTTTGGCTTGCCTCCACTGGAGGCAATGGCTTGTGGTGTACCAGTAATTACATCAAATACATCTTCTCTGCCGGAGGTAATTGGTGATGCCGGGATCATGGTAGACCCTACTGATATAAATTCATTATGTGAAAGTATGTATATTTTATTAAAAGATAAAGAATTGTGGAATCGTATGAGAAACATGGGATTAGAAAGATCTAAATTGTTTTCATGGGACAATACGGCAGAGAAGATATTGAAGGTATATGATGAAGTTTTTTCCATGCACAAATACCAATAAGACTTAAGGGTTTATAGAAAGTCCTCTTTCTATAAACTGTTCGTCTTTGAGTCCCATTTACGATGTTTCATTATACCCCTTTCTTAAGCTAGTATTATGGTGTAAAATACTCCTAAATTACACATGCTTACTTAATGGGGTGCAGTATGGAAATTTGCTCAAAAGAGTTTGATTATTGTTATTTTCTTCCTTGTGGATAAAGAAGTGGTTTTGCAGGGATTCAGAACGGTTATTGTGAAAAGTATATTCTCAGTTTTTTCTGGACATGGCAAGTTTGATTGTTTATAAAAATAGATTTTACAAATCCAGAATATCTAGATGTTGTATACTCAATAGTTTATGTGTGCAGATATAGTGTACCTATACATGGCACTGATGTTACATTTTCTGTATTAAAATGTAACTGACATGGCGGAGCTGTGTTTACGTAGATTTCACTCGTTTCCTATGCCGGTAGCCATAGAAATAGCAATAAGACAAATATATGTCCTTCAAAGAAAAGAACTTACCGGCCATAGTACCTTTTGACGATAGAGACACTCCGCCGCTTCATAAAGAAGAATAGCGGAAAATGTATTATCTGCGGTTCCGAAGAGATAAGGTTTTAATAAAGATAAATTCGTAAGAGTTGCTATGAGCAAAGTATCATGAGATTGGTTGCGGTTTCAGGTTGTTTACATTGTTATTATTGTGCCTTTACTTCGTGCCTACAGGTATTGTGATAGCTTTGTGTGAGGGAACTGTTTTGTGTCAATATATAAAGGAGAATTAAGTAATGGAAGAAGATACCGTTGAATTGATTGATTACCTTAGAGTTATCTGGAAACGAAAGATTATCATCTTTGTGGGAACCTTGATCTGCATGGCAGTCGGAGTAGTAACTAATTTGAGGTTACCAGATACATACCGTGCAGCTGCCGTTGTAAAGATTGGTAAGAAAGCGTCTCCTTCTTCTCTTTCTTCTCTTTCTCTTAGCCCTCTTGATACTTCTGGAAACTTGATCAAGACCATTCCTATAGAGTATCGCTTGTCTAATGGACACTGCCTTAAAGTGGAAAGTTTTAGTGGAGCTTCCATGCTCCGGATTGTCGTGGAAGGGCTTGATAGAGGAGTTAAAGAATCACTTAGTGATGTCGTAAATAAACTCACTGAAGAACATTTAAGAGTAATAGAAAAAGCTATGCGGCCTTATAAAATGCTAGTAAATAAACTGGATACAAATGCTAGCACGATTCAGAACGAAATAGTTGAATCAAAGGCAATATTACAAGAAATACAAACTAAAGGACTTGAACATGACGGTGTAGCAATGATCCACGATCGTATATTGCAAGCATCGAGCGATTTACGAGTAACCGATCAAGAAGTATTGAAGTATCAAGCATTTATTGATTATATGAATGAAGATGGCTTTAAAACAAGGTTAGTTGGTAAGGTATCAATGACCACTATAAAGCCGAATAAGAAACGTAATCTTCTGTTGGCTATAAGTGTCGGTTTTGTGGCAACTGTTTTTCTGGTTTTTTTCATGGAATATATTGTAATGGCAAGAACAAAGCAGAAGGGGGAAGAAGCATGAAAAACTTTATTGCTGGAGTTGATTTGTTTATGGTGTAAATGGGTTTGTCGGGCTTGCCTATTATGGTTGCTATGGGTGGTAGGCTACACTTTTCCTTATTTTATTAAATACAGTTGAGCCATTTTGCTTTTAATTGTAGATAAATTATCAAGGCACATGATCAACAGAGACAAGATGTATCGCAATTTTTTATATTGTTTCTAATGAGTGATCATTCTGAAATAACACTTGGACTTATTCCGGCAAGAGGTGGTTCAAAAGGAGTAAAAGGGAAAAATATCCGCCCTTTGCTTGGCAAACCCCTTATTGCTTATTCTATCGAATGCGGACTTGCCTGCCCTTCTATTAATCATCTGGTTGTATCAACAGACTGCGAGAAGATTGCTGACGTTGCAAGGGAATATGGGGCGGAAGTTCCTTTTATGCGACCCCTTGAACTTGCAATGGATTATACACCGATGATGCCTGTCTTGGAGCACGCTATTAAGAATTGTGAGGAAATATACCAATCACAGATTACAACCATAGTATTGCTTGATGCAACGAGCCCGATGAGAACTACAAGTGATGTGGAGAATTGTATCAAAATTTTTAAGGGAGGTGACTGTGATGCTGTTATTTCGGCAGTTCCGGCCAGAAGAAACCCATTTTTTAATATGGTTGTTTCCGAGAATGGCTATATTAAGCTGGCAATAGAGCCAGAAAAACCTATTACAAGGAGACAGGATTGTCCTGCTACATATGATCTGAATAACTCAATCTGGGTTTTCTCAAGAAGAACAATTTTGGAAGATAGAAAAAGGATTCCTGCTAAATCAAGGCTATACTTGATGGACGAGAATTGTTCTGTTGATATTGACAGCGAATCAGATCTTAAAGTCTTAGAGATTTTAATGAAAGAAAAGAATGTTTGATATTAATTTTATTAAGAATACTTTCTGCTTAAAAGAAGAGATTATTGAGCATAAATGGAGCAGTGAAGATTGTGAGGAACTTTATTCTTTATTTGAGCAGAATCGCAACATTAGGCCATGTTTATTTAGTGTAGAAACAACCAACGCTTGCAATATGACCTGTGAAATGTGTCCGAGAACGACTGAAATGGATAGAAAAATAGAAAACATGGATAAAAGCATTTTTAAAAGGATATCAGAACAGATATTCCCTCACGACAGAGAGACATATAACAGTTGGATTGGTTTTGTAGAAAATGAACTTGGAGTACATCAGGAAGAAATTAGTGAAAACCATTTTTATTTTTTTGTAAGTTCTCGTGTTATAACAATGCATGGATTTGGGGAGCCGGTATTGGATCCCTATATACAGGAGAGAGTCGAAATTTTTTCACAAAAAGGCATTCCTACTTATTTTTCATGCAATCCTGCTAACATTGATTTAAAAAAGATAGAATCTCTGTTTCATAGTGGTTTAAGCTATATAAAGTTTTCAATTGATAGTTTGAGTGATACAAAGATGAAAGAAATACGAGGTCGTAATGCTGATTTCACAGCAGCTTATAAAAAGATATTACAAGTATTAGATGTTAAAGAAGAGAGGAATTATTCTACTGATATTGTTGTATGTATGATTATGTTAAACATAGAGCAGGAAAAAGAAGCAGAAGACTTTCTCCGGTTATGGGAAGGCAAGGATGTATACGCTTATATAAAAAGCCAGGACAATCAATGGTATTTTCAAGAACAAGGAAGTGAGAAGGCAAAATCTCATTACGAGGATCAATACTGTGAATTTCCGTGGACATCTCTTTCTGTTATGGTTGATGGTACGGTTGTCCCATGCACACAGGACTTTAACTGTGAAATGCCCATGGGACACACTAATGATAGCTCTTTGGAAGAGATTTGGAATTCAGAAATGTATAGGCAATTTAGGATGATGCATATTAGCGGAGAATTTCTTCCTAAATATAAATGTATGGAACGGTGCGACTTGAAGATAGTTGCGGATTTTTTGAGTTAATTACGTCTGTATGATTTCAAGCTACATCTTGGGATCTCTATAACTTGCTCAACTTGACAACGTCTTCTGAGGCCTCGGTTTCTTCATTATACGTAATCGAATCATAATGGAAGCCAGTAATTGCGATCTTTGCGAAAGGGAGATGTCAAAACCTTTCATTAAATATGATTTTCAAGCGTTTCCGTGCTGCGTGTCTATCTGCATGAATTGCGGACTGGTAAAGCTGAATCCTCGTTGGAAAGAATCTCAGTACAGGCGTTTTTATTCAAAAAAATACGATTTCTTTTATCGTGGATCAAATATGAGCGTAGATGAACTATTTGAGATTGACATTGCATCTAAGGGATTAAGAATGACGGATAGGCTTCGCTATGCAGAACTTCCGGAAAAAGTAAAAATGTTAGACATAGGTGCCGGTACTGGATTTTCATTCTTTTCGTTACCGGGTAATATACATGTAGATCCTTACGCTGTAGAAGCATCGAACAAATGTATACCCTTTTTGAAGTCAAAAGGAATTTCTATTATTGGGGATGATTTTTCGTCTGATTTAGGAGGAGGCTACGATTTGATTGTTGCTCGTCATGTTTTAGAGCACGTCATGAATCCT
>Ga0233428_1004238_pt1 | contig 11327 bp, 13 predicted proteins | sample SI_118_April2016_4_FD_179890 | JGI IMG/M metagenome (GOLD analysis project Ga0233428, IMG submission 179890) | Seawater microbial communities from Saanich Inlet, British Columbia, Canada - SI_118_April2016_120_MG | ecosystem: Environmental > Aquatic > Marine > Inlet | place: Canada: British... | reverse complement strand
AGCCATCGCCAATTGAATCAGTATATGGGTGCGCCCATTACACTCAATCCGTAGCAGCTCGACCGCTGACTCCACCGACCCTCCCCCTCTCTTCTTCCAGTGGCAGCCCTTCTTATCCCCCTCTCTACGGCCACTCATCACCGTGCCAGCACCATTCATCCTGCTGAGCAGGCCGGGCCACTCACTTTCCGGTAACAACTCTGCAATCGCCCGCCCCACCAACTCTCCAGACGAATAGCCAAAAGTTGTATCAAAACCTTGACTGGTCAGAAAGATAGCGCCAACAACGCCCCCTCTCTCTTCCAGATCAGCCACCAACAGAGGGATCGGTGCCTCACTCAATACCTTATGAAAAGCTTCATGATCCTCATCATGTAATCGTTGAGTACGGCTCTTGAAGGAGTCTAGCAGCCCATCAAGACCCATCTCGCCCACACTCTCAAACAGGATATGGAATAATTGACCCGTCAGCAGCTCCTCTGGCTTTCCAAGCAACCGCTTCAGCTTCTGGTTAACCTGGAGGATGACCCCCTCCTGATCAACCACAACCAACCCCTCATCCAGCGACTCCAGAATGGAGTGATTCTCCCGTACACGCTCCTCCAGTGCGTTATTGGTTGCCTTCAGCTGCTGGTCACTACGCTGCTGTGCACGGAGCAGCTGGTTAAAACTTCGTATCAACACCCCAATCTCATCCTTACGCAGTCTGTTTTCTACCGCCAGCGGGAGATCGCCACTCTCTGAGAGCTGCTGCATAGTGGTCGAAAGGTGTAACAGAGGCGGAATAATCCGCAGATAGAGGTAGAGCAGAATCGAGAGGACCAGAACCACCAACAGAGCGAGCAGCAGCAACTCGTCCATCCACGGCTGGAGCCACTCAAACGCATGGTAGATTTCATCTACATTGGCGCTCTTCCTTTCATTCTCAACCACTTGATCCAGCAGATTAATGACCTGTACACCAGCAGAGAGAAGCAGACCAGTGACCACCAGCAATAGGGTGATGACCGTGCTACGGATCTTCATTCACACACTCCGGGGTCACCCCTGACGGGTGACGACTGTTACTGCTGCTACACAATGGAAAATCCTCCGATTCTGTATCTATCCGCCAGCGAAAAACTATAACAAAACACTATCCAATATCATAAAGGGCAGCTCTAACTATGCATCAATTCCCAGGGACGACGAACCTCTTCAATCAATTCAGCAGGGCTGAAATTCCTCGACTTGCGTATAAACTCTTTGCCATCAAGAAAAACGAGGATCGTAGGTACCGCAAAGACACCGTATTGACCGGAGATCTCCGGAGCCTCTGTGATATCAATATAGTAATGGGAAATTTCCGGGTAGTGCTCCTCAAATAGTGCGATCAATTTGGGACGCAACACCTTGCAGACATTACATTGTGGTGTTGAGAAGTAGAGCAGAATACCCTCATCTGCCTCCAATACCCGCTGCAGTGCCTCCAGAGAGGTGAGTGACTCATCGCTCACTACTCACCCTCCTGATTCCCCCAGATCTCCTCGTCTGACCAGAGCCAAGCCGCCCCACGAACGCCACTGGAGTCCCCATATTCAGCCTTCACCAGCTCTGTTCTCACCTCATCCGAGAAGACATACTCTCCCCAGAGGTTTTTTACCTGTGGATAGAGGCGGTCAATATTAGAGAGTCCACCACCCAGTACAATGACAGTCGGGTCGAGTAGATTGATCACGCCTGCAAGCCCTCTTGCCAAGCGTTCTTCATACTGTGCCATAATCCTGTTTGCATTCTGCTCTCCCTGTTGTGCCCGCAACGCAATCTCTTGTGCGGTGATCTGCTGAGTAGTCAACTGATAATAACTCATCTGTAGTCCGGGGCCAGAGAGAAATGTCTCAATACAGCCTCTTTTTCCGCAATAGCACACAGGACCGGAACACTCTGATGGGTTTGGCCAGGGGAGGGGATTATGGCCCCACTCACCAGCAATGGCATTGGCCCCAACAACCACCTGCCGATTGATGACAGTGCCGCCGCCAACTCCGGTACCAAGAATAACCCCAAATACCGTTGCGGCCCCTGCTGCCGCCCCATCGATTGCCTCAGAGAGTGCAAAACAGTTCGCGTCATTAGCAATCCGTACCGGACGTTGCAGTCTCTGCTGCAACTCCTGATCCAGCGGGTGCCCAATCAATGCGGTTGAGTTGGCATTCTTTACCCGTCCCGTGGTTGGAGAGAGTGCCCCAGGAATCCCTAAACCGATTGATCCGCGTAACCCGCTCTCACGCTCTACCCGCTCAATCAACGACTCAATGGCCTGCAGAGTGGCCTCGTAACTCTCTCTGGGGGTGGCAACACGCTGACGTGAGCGTACCGCACCGGTACGATCAAGCATCACTGCCTCAATCTTGGTTCCCCCCAAGTCTATTCCAACTCTGCCCGATAATTTTTCCATCTGATCACTATCCATTAAAAAGAAAGCCAACGCCCCATAGAACTCCAATCCAGAGCAGCAGACTGTGTTCAACCAGTGCCACTGAGCGGTCGATATCATGGGTAAATAGCTGACGACGACAACCCTGTTCATTCAGCCCCTCCGGATACCTAGTGGTTCCGCCCAGCTCAATCTGGAGGGCACCCGCTCCTGCTGCCACAACCACACCATCATTGAGGCTTCTCTTCTCCCGCATCTGCTTACGCCAGCAACGCCATGCGCAGCCACTACTTCCGATCAACAGATAACTGAGCGCCGTGAGGCGTGCCGGAATCGCATTCATCCACCCATTAACGTGAGTCGTAAACCAGCCAAACTGGTAGTAGCGATCACTCTTATAGCCCCACATCTGATCCAGTATATTGGCTGCACGAAATAGCAGAGCACCCGGTAACCCCGCCACTATAAACCAGAAGAGGGCTGCAAACAGAGAACGATTCCCCTTATCCAACACCGACTCAATCGTAACTGAGGTCAACTGCTGAGCATCCAAAGGTTCACGCTCCTCTCCCACCATCCACTCGACTCGCTCATGTGCCCCGATGGGATCACCACGGCTCAATGCCTGCTCAACCGCCTTTGCATGAAGTGCAAGACCTCTCCCTGCGACCACCAGATAGAGCCCGATGACCTCTGCCAAAAGATAGAAAACCCCCTCCAGATGCAATAGCAAAAGCACGATCACCAACACCGGCAGTACCATCGCAACCCACCCCACCACACCACAGATACGGGTTGAGTGTTCCGTACCATGAAACAGAATACGCTCCACACGAGCGCCCAGCAGACCAAATCCAACCACTGGATGGAGTTGACGAAACTCTCCCAGCCAGCGATCCAGTAAGAGCGCGGTAGTAACAACCATTGCAACTTCAATCATCCCAGAATCCTCGGTTGAATTAACACCATTAACAGTAACAGCAGCACCTCCATCTTCTCAACCATTGCCCCCGCCACATCACCGGTAATACCTCCCAACTGTCGAACCACCAGCCAGCGATAAAAGAGAGCCCCCCCAAGATAGAGCAGGATCACCGCCCCATGCAGACCTGCCATAAGGGCTACCCCGACCACACTGAGTTGCAGCAGCCATGCTATCCGGTCCGGGATATTGTCTGCCAGCGACTCTCCCATCCCCCCTTTTCGCAGATAGATTGTGGTCTGAAACAGTGTAATCAGCAGGGTGCGGGCCAGCAGTGGCGACCAGATCAACAGTAGTAACCGCCCCTCTTCCAGCAGAGCCTCCAGGGCACTCCACTTCACAATCAGGACCAGTACAATCGCAGTCACCCCCATCGGACCAGAGGTGGGCTCTTTCATGATCGCCAGCATCTTCTCCCGATCTCCCAACCCCCCCACCCAGGCATCTGCACTGTCTGCCAGCCCATCCAGATGCAACCCTCCCGTCAACCCGACCCAGAGAGTCAGTAACAGGGCTGCCTGCAGGGTGACCGGCTGCCCCTCAAGCAGCAAAGCCAGCAGCATCAACAGCCCCCCGATCGTGGCACCCACAAGAGGGTAGAAGAGGATAGAGTAGCCCCGATTCTTTCCACTCTGCTCCACTGCAAACGGAATGGGCAGGCGAGTCAACAGCTGAAAGGCGATAATCAGTGGTTGCATCTCAACCTCTGGAGATACCGGCTCCCGTAAAGGTAGCCATCTCCGCATGGAGCCAGCACGCCTGCTGCAGCAGGGGTACCGCCACGGCTGCCCCACTCCCCTCTCCCAGCCGCATCTCCAGATCCAGCAGGGGTTCAGCATCCAGTGCCCTCAGAACCGCCCCATGCCCCTGCTCTGCCGAGCGGTGGGAAAAGAGCATCCAGTTACGTACCTCAGGGGCTATGCGTGCGGCTGCCAGTGCCGCCACTGAGGTGATAAAACCATCGATCAGAAGTGGGAGCCCCTGTTGAGCCGCCGCAATATAGGATCCGACCAAGGCGGCGATTTCAAAACCGCCCAGACGTTGTAAAATTGATAGCGGGTCACCAAGCTCTCCGGCATGGCGATCCAGCCCCTGCTGAATCACCGCGGCCTTTCTCTCAACCCCTGCGAGATCGAGCCCGGTACCAGCGCCCGCCACCACCGCACCGCCAGCCCCCAACAGTGCCGCCGCTACAGCCGCAGCAGAGGTGGTATTGGCAATCCCCATCTCTCCACCGATATAGAGGTCTGCGCCCGCAGTCTGAGCACGAGTAACCGCCTCTCTACCCAGTGTTAGTGCCTGCTCCAGCTGCTCACGTACCATTGCCTCAGCCTGGGTGAAATCCTCAGTTCCGGCGGCAATACGTCGATCTATCACCCCCTGCAGAGGCTCTACCTCACTGACCGTTCCCACATTAACCACCTCCAGAGTCGCCCCCAGATGGTGCGCCAATACCGCGATGGCTGCTCCACCAGCTGAGAAATTTCGTACCATCTCTGCGGTGACCGCCTGAGGAAAGGCAGAAACCCCCTGTTGTGCCACCCCGTGGTCAGCCGCAAAAATGGTAATCCAGGGGTGGCCAATCTGTGGTTTTTCCCTCCTCTGCATCGATGCCAACAGAGGGGGCAGCTGCTCCAATTTACCCAGTGATCCCGGTGGTTTGGTTAATATCTCCTGCTGTGCCAATGCGGCACGATGCTGTTTTTTATCCAGGGAGCAGACAGCCCCCTTCCACCAACCATCAACCATGCTCTATCCCCTTTAGGGTTTGTGGTAACCCGGCAACCACCCAGGTCACCCGTTCACAACATTGAGCCAGCCTCTGATGCAGTCGCCCTGACTCATCACAAAACCGACGACTGAGTGGGGATGGCGGTACCACCCCCATCCCCACCTCATTACTGACCAGCAGAATATTTCCAGACAGTGTAGGCAGCAGCTCAACCAACCAGTCCTGCTGCCACCTCAACACAACCTCATCATCATCCATCAATAGGTTGGTCAGCCATAGGGTCAGACATTCCACAACTATTGTGCGCCCCTCTTTCGCCTCCTGCTGCAACATCTGAGGCAGTGCTATCGGCTCCTCAATTAACTGCCAGCGGGGGGAACGCTGCTGCTGATGGTGAACAATTCTCTGCGCCATCTCTCCGTCTCCAGCCGTTGCTGTCGCCAGATAGAGCAGCTCTCCCCCCCTTCCCAACGCCTGCTCTTCCGCATAACGGCTCTTACCGGAACGGACACCACCAAGAATCAATTCTCTCATCTCTCACTCTTGCAGTAGAATGGATCAACCATTCATTAATCATAACCCAGTTTTGTCCTACTCGTTACTCCATCCACTCCCCACCCCCCGCAGCCAGAGAGGCAGTACGCTGGTTCTCAGCCTGTTACTGCTTACCCTGATGAGTATGCTCGGACTGGGTGCAATGGAGGCTGCACTACTGGAGGAGAAGATGGCGAGCAACTTCCGTTTTTCGACTGCGGCACAGTATGCCGCAGAGGCGGGGCTGCAACAGGCGCTTAACAACCATCAGAACCGTCAGCTTGCGACATCATTCGGTGGTGTTCTGGGAGAGAGTCAGTTCAGCACCACGGTGAGCCGAAGTGGAGCCACTTATACCGTTCAGAGTGTGGGGCTCCACCCCCATTCCGGATCCCGTCGTACACTCACTATGCAACTCTCTGGTGCCACGGGTGCTGCCCCCACGATTGAGAGCTGGTTTGACCATGAGTAACCCCCCTTTCTTTGGTTATCTGCTGAGTGGGAGTACCATCCACGGTCAATTGATCAAGATCGACTCACAACAGCGGCTGATCCACTATAGCCTGGCCGGTCAGCCCCAGCAGCTCCCGCTTGCGCAACTCAGCCACCTCTACCACCATGCCCCCCACCCCCGGGGCTCTCTCTTCTCCTTTCAGATCCTTTTTTCAGATGGCTCTACCCTATCCAGTGAGGCAGAGAGCCATCAACAGGACAGCGCTGGAGACCACCTCTATAATCTCTCAACAGAGACCCACCCGGTACACCTCTTTCTCCCTCAGGAGAGTGGACATCAACTCACCATTAAGATCCCCCAGCGAAAATGGGCTGAGCCACCAGAGGGGCAACAGGTGGTTACCCTGGTTCATCAGATTCTGCAGGATGCAATCCACCAGCGTGCCTCTGATATTCATCTCCGCCCACTCCAGCATCAGGTGGAGATGCGCTACCGAATTGATGGGGTGCTACAGTTGCGCCAGCCGATTGATACAACGCGCTATCCCGCGGTGGTCAGCCGCATCAAGATCCTGGCCAATATGGATATTGCCGAGCAGCGCCACCCTCAGGATGGGGCTCACCACTACTCAATTGAGGGGCGACAGGTTGACCTGCGCATCTCTACCCTTCCCGTACTTGAGGGAGAGAGTGTGGTGGTGCGTATTCTGGATCCCAAAAGTGGACTGCGCAGCCTCTCCGAGATTGGTTTTCGGCCACGAGATGAGCAGAAACTGCGCCAGATGCTGCAACAGAAGAGCGGCCTGATTCTGGTCACGGGCCCAACCGGATCGGGTAAGTCAACCACCCTCTATGCCGCAATGCGTGAGTTACGGCAGCAGCAACACAATATTATCAGCCTAGAAGATCCGGTCGAGTACCAGATGGATCGTGTACGCCAGATTGAGATCAATGAGGCAACCGGCAAGAGCTTTGCCAATAACCTGCGCCATGTGTTGCGACATGATCCAGACATCATTCTGATCGGGGAAATTCGTGATCAGGAGACCGCAAAAATTGCCCTCCAGAGTGCCTATACCGGGCATTTGGTTCTCAGCACACTCCATACCGGGGACGCGCCCAGCACGATCCCCCGACTACTGGAGATGGGGCTAGAGTCCTATACCCTGCAAGATACCCTGCTGGGGGTACTCTCTCAACGGCTGATCAGAAAGGTATGTGACCACTGTCATGGAACTGAGCCCGAGCAATCCGGCTGCAACCACTGTAACCAGAGTGGTTACTATGGGCGCTTGCCTCTCTATGAGCTGATGGAGCTTACCCCTGCGCTGCGAGAGCAGATTCACAATGGGGTTAACGCGGAAGAGATCCGCAAAGAGGCGATTGCAGCAGGTATGGTACCGATAGAAGCGTATGCCGAGACCTTGCTACAACAACAGACCACAACCCGAAAAGAGTTACAGAAAAAGCATGAATCCGAATGATCCCACGCTACAACGCTGCGTTGCAGAGGCACTGGAGGAGGATATCCGTAGTGGCGATATCACCGCACAGCTGATTCCCGCCCACCAACGGGCCACAGCAACTATTCTCACCCGTGAACCGATGGTACTTTGTGGTATCGCCTGGGTAGAACGCACTTTTCATCAACTCGACCCCGGCACAAGCCTGCAGTGGCAGCTCCGGGAGGGGGAGAGTGCCGCTGCCGATCAGCCTCTGCTCATGATAGAGGGGAATGCACGTAACTTGCTGACGGCAGAACGAACCGCAATGAATTTTCTCCAGACCCTCTCTGCCACAGCCACCACCACCCGCCACTATGTCGAGCAACTTGGAGAGAGCCCAACCCAGCTGCTCGATACCCGCAAGACCCTGCCGGGTCTGCGTGCAGCACAAAAATATGCCGTACAGTGTGGCGGGGGCTATAACCACCGAATGGGGCTCTATGATGCTTTCCTGATCAAGGAGAACCATATTGCCGCCTCTGGCTCCATCGCGGCCGCCGTAAGCCGGGCACGTACCCTCGCTCCCGAACGCCCGGTGGAGGTGGAGGTGGAGTCACTGGACGAACTGGCTCAGGCACTGGAGGCGGAGTGCGACACCATTATGCTGGATAATTTCACCCTCACAGAGATGGAGGCTGCGGTTGCTCTGAGCCAGCAGCGGGTAAAACTGGAGGTCTCCGGTAATGTCTCGGTGGAGCAGCTCAGAGCCATTGCCGCTACCGGAGTAGACTATATATCCATAGGGGCACTGACCAAACATATCCGCGCCATTGACCTCTCGATGCGACTGTCACGCTCAGAGTAGCCTCTTATAAAAAAATTAACTTTTATCAAAAAATTCTGAATCTGTTTCGATTACCTATCCGTATTGGTTAGTGATCAATGGCCCACTTCCGGTGTCATTTCAAATCATGGAGTAATCAGTTATGGAAAAGAAAAGAGCCTCTCTCACGATCGCCACAGGAATTGTCCTCGGTCTCTCCACCTCTGCCGCCTTTGAGGCCGCCGCCAACCCTTTTGGGTTAACGGAGCTCCCTGCGGGCTATCAGCTTGCGGGTGCCGAGGGTAAATGTGGAGAGGGTAAATGTGGGGGTTCCAAAAGTTCATCCAAAAGCACGACTAAGAGCAGCGAAGGGAGCTGTGGTGGGACAAAGAGCAGTGAGGGCTCATGCGGGGGCTCCAAACCCATGAACTCCAAAAGCGGAGAGGGTAAATGTGGAGGCTCCAAAAGTAGTGAAGGCAAGTGTGGAAGTAAGGTCTGACCCATGATGAGTGCCGAAAATTCAGCCATTTCCGGGGTCGGGCTTGGGCTCCGCCGGCCCATGGCTGAGGCACTGAGTGGAGCGATCCCCGGGGCCATCAATTTCATGGAGGTGGCGCCTGAAAACTGGATGGGAATCGGTGGAAAACTGGCGCAGACACTGGAACATGTGGCTGCAGAGGTGCCGCTGATCTGTCATGGACTCTCTCTCAACCTGGGGGGGTATCACCCCCTGGATCGGGATTTTCTGCTCCAGTTACGCACCTTTCTTGATCGCTTTCAGGTGCCAATCTACAGCGAACATCTGAGTTACTGTGGCGATCATGGTCATCTTTATGACCTGATGCCTGTTCCGTTCACCGCCGAAGCGGTAGAGCAACTGGTGGCTCGAATTCATCAGGTTGAGGATATTCTGGAACGCCCTCTGGTGCTGGAGAACATCTCTTACTATGCCGCTCCCGGCAGGGAAATGAGTGAGGCTGAGTTTGTCAGTGCCGTACTGGAGGAGTCTGGTTGTGGGCTGCTACTGGATATCAACAATATCTATGTCAACAGCATCAACCACGGCTACTCGGCAAGCGACTATCTGCAGGCGATGCCCGCTGACCGTATCCGTTATCTCCACGTTGCAGGTCACTATCAGGAGGCCCCCGACCTGCTCATTGACACCCACGGTGCCGATATTGAGGATCCGGTATGGGCGCTGTTAACGGAGGCCTATCATCAATTTGGGGTGATCCCTACCCTACTGGAGCGAGATTTCAATCTCCCACCAATGGAGCTGCTGCTCAAAGAGGTCGAGCAGATTCACCACCACCAGCAAGATGCTAACAACCACGCCAAGTCGAAACATAACCATGCTGCATGAATCATCACTCACGCCAACGCAGCAGCTCCAGCAGCAGTTTGCGGCCCATATTCGAGACCCTCAAGAGAGAGCGTTACCCAACGGGGTCACTCCAGAGCGAATGAGGATCTATCAAGAGCTCTTCTACAATAATATTGAGGGTTTTATCAGTACCGGATTTCCGGTTTTACGGAGTCTCTACAGGGACGCTGCATGGCGCGAACTGGTACAGCAGTTTATTCAACACCACCACAGTACCACCCCCTACTTCTCCAAAATTCCGGTCGAATTTATCAATTTCCTCCAGCAGGAGTATACCCCCCAGCCGGAGGATCCTCTCTTTCTGCTGGAGCTGGCCCACTATGAGTGGATTGAGCTGGAGCTGAGTATCTCTACCAATGAGCCAGAGTGGGATCTCTACAGCCATCAACTGGATCCCCTTCAGGGGGTGCCTGTTCTATCCCCCCTGGTGCGTGCGCTACAGTATCCGTTTCCCGTCCATACCATCTCTGCTGAGCAGATTCCTGATGCCCCCTCACCGCAGCCAACCTTTCTACTGGTCTATCGAGACCGGCAGGCAGTAGTCCATTTTTTAGAGGCGACCCCCTTTGTGGCGCGGCTGCTGGCACTGATCAGTGAACCGATCCCCTACCGTGGAGAGGAGATGATCACCCTGCTCGCAGAGGAGTCCGGGCTTCCACTCACCGATACCCTACTTCAGCAGGGTACCCAGATGATCAATAACCTCCTCACCCGAGGCATTCTATTAGGCTACACAAAGGAGCCATAAAACCATGATACAACCCCTTATTGCTCTGCAAAGAGTACTCGACCAGACTCAAAACCGGATCGATTTTCTCGCCCCTCTGGCACTGCGACTCTACCTCACTCCGGTCTTTCTGACAGCCGGACTCAATAAGCTCTATGGCTTTGAGGGGGTGGTTCAATGGTTTGGTAATGCCGACTGGGGGCTGGGGCTACCACTGCCTTGGCTGATGGCCTCACTCGCCACAGCAACCGAAGTGATCGGTGCGGTGCTGCTACTATTTGGCTTTGGCGTGCGCTGGGTCACCATTCCGCTGATGATCACCATGTTAGTCGCCATTTTTTCTGTCCACCTGCAGCATGGCTGGCAGGCGGTTGTCGATCCCCAAAGCCCCTTCCCACCAGAGGATATTGCCGAGGCAGGAGAGCGGCTGGAGCGTGCCCGTGCTATTTTGCAGGAACATGGAAACTATGAGTGGCTTACCAACAGCGGGAACTTCGTCATCTCCAATAATGGGGTAGAGTGGGCAGTCACCTATCTGATTATGTTACTGGCTCTGCTGATACTGGGAGGAGGTCGTCTGGTCAGTATCGATTACTGGATCAGAAAGCAGTTGATGTAGGGTATTCAGGAAAGGAGTTGTCATGCCCACAAAACCAGTCATCAACCAATCGATGTCCTCGTTAGAGTGGGTACTATTAATCGCACTCTCTAAGCCATTCGTGAATTGCCCACCTTTACTGTAGTTGGTAGTCGTGTGGTTTTGGGTGCGGTAACGCTATGGGTGGTGATGCGGGTTATAGCACTGTTTCACAGGCCTATGAGGAAAAC
>Ga0233428_1004235_pt1 | contig 11329 bp, 7 predicted proteins | sample SI_118_April2016_4_FD_179890 | JGI IMG/M metagenome (GOLD analysis project Ga0233428, IMG submission 179890) | Seawater microbial communities from Saanich Inlet, British Columbia, Canada - SI_118_April2016_120_MG | ecosystem: Environmental > Aquatic > Marine > Inlet | place: Canada: British... | reverse complement strand
TTCCGGTCGCTCTCTCCAATTGAGCAGGCTCATGCGACTGATCTCTAGCTGGTGTGCCAGTGCTGTAGAGGTTTGGTAAAACTCCAGCAGGTCGCTGAGCATGGATGGGGCAAGCTTATAGCGTATATTCATGTTATGAGTGTAAAGTAGGATGTAAAGTATTTAAAGTGCTTTACATTGTCTATTCTGCACAGTTATAACGTAATCACCTCATCTGAGGCATTATCCAGCTCAACAATGGCGGCTTTCAGTGACGTGGTCAACTGAAACTGGACACCCAATTAAGCCATTTTCTTCAATTCTAGTTTCTGTTGTTCAAAATCATTGGGGCTCATATATCCCAGGTAAGAGTGCAGGCGATCACTGTTGCACCACATAGCAATGTAGTCCAATACTGAGTGTTAGTGATCATGCTCATGGCTTAATCCAGATGAATATCATCGACAACCCTTGCTACACGATGGCCGCATTTACTGCATACTCCCTCAAGTACAAGAGATTTACCGTTGGCTACAGGCTCATAGCCGATTATTTCTGTAGAACCTCGACAGTTACCACACCATACATTGTGTAGGATCACCTGCTTTGCTGTATCAGGGAAGGCACTCCATGCTTCTTCTGCTCTATTCATCATGGTAGTGTACCAGCTGCTGAGCACCTCTACTCAACGGTGCTCCAGCGTGCTTCGCACTGACGCAAGCTTAGTCAGTGCCAGCTTTACCCCGATGGTCTAAATTATTAGATAAATAGGGTTCTGCTACCTTAATAACCTCTTCCCGATAAAGTTGTCTGACTAGCTCAAAACCATCTTCCAAAGGCAGATGGGTATTGCTTTCATTACTAAAGGTGAAAATAGGACAAGAAATTCGTTTCAGCTCCAGCACGGCCTTCTCACTGCAGCGAGTATGCTCATTCCCCTCCATACGGAACGGGGTGGTGGCATGGACGGTTGGCAGTAACCCTGCTCTTCTGACGGCCTTGGCAATCAGTGGCACCAGTTTTGAGCCGCCACCTCCGCCAAGCCCCACATGGAGTACGATTGCTTTATATGGAGAAATTCTGTTGCTCAGCCGGTCCCACTCGGCTGATTTGGTATTAAGGGTGAGGATCAGCGGTGCGATGCCTCTCTCTTCTCTCTCAGACCTTTTTTCCCTCACTCTGCGGCCAGCACGTTCAATGGGGGAGCCATTGGCGGCGTGGGTATCCACTGCAATGCAATCGGCTCCATCGATTGGGTGGTGCTGCAGCCACTCTACGAAGCGAGTACCGGCACCACCTAGACCGACCACTAATACAGGAGAGGCATGGTCAGGCTGAGGTGTTGTCTTCTCCTGTTGCCACCGCATCCAGGTAGGTACCTGCAGTAGCTCCTCGTCCAGTGAGGAGTTACTGGCTCTCATCGGCTCTCTTCTTGCGGTTTGGGTAGCGTTCACGGTCAGATCCTCTATCCGTATCAATGGTGACCAGATTGGCCATCTGGTCGATCCCTAGTGCTCGCATATTACGAATGGCATTGCGGCCAGCGCCACCTACACCCACTACGGTGATGTTGGCTCCGGGACGCAGCCCATGTTTCTCCATCTCGTTGTGGATCTGCTGCTGAATGTTTGTTGCTTCATCTATCTCACTGGGCATGATTTTCTCCCTTCTGTTGCCTGAGGGGAAATCTTATATTATAAAGACGACAAATCATGTCGAGCAGAAATGTGCACTAATGACAGAGTAATGTGTAAATAGAGAACCTGTGGAGAATAAGTGCTCTAATTGACCGAAACGACAAATAGTGTCGAGAGACTAAGAGGAGATATAATCATGCCGGAAGCGACAATGCGCCAGATTGAGATGTTACGTCTGGTTCCCAGAGCACCTCGCTCGATCACCGTGGTTCGTCTGACCGACCAGTTAGCCGGTTCCGGGCACGAGATTAATCTGCGCACCGTTCAGCGTGACCTCAATACGCTCTCTACACTATTTGACCTGCGTAGTTACAGAGAGGGTAGAACCACCTATTGGCAGTGGGCCGAACATGCTGAGATGGTTGATCTGCCGGGGATGTCGCCACAGACTGCACTGACGATGTTTGTTGTGGAGCGTTTTCTCTATGACCAGCTGCCTCGGTCCATTACCGGGTTTCTAGCGCAGCAATTTGAGCAGGCTCGGGAGGTACTCAGGAAATCAGGTAATCCTGATGCATGGATGAACAAGGTGCGGGTTGCGCCAAGAATGCAGCGACTGATCCAGCCCAAGATTGATGAGGAGATCTTGCGGATTATCTATGATGCACTGATTCAGGATCGAAAGTTCACTGGGCGCTATCTGAAAATGGGGGTGCGAGTGTCGAGAGAGTACACGATCAGTCCGCTCGGTATTGTTTTCCGTGATGGCGTCACCTACCTCGTAGCAACGGAAGGGGAGGGTGAAGAGGTTCTGCTCTTTGCGTTGCACAGGTTCCGTTCAGCGGAGCAGCTAGAGGAGCTGGTGGAGGTGCCCAAGGGGTTCAAGCTCGACAACTACATTTACACGCAGGGGCCTTTCGACTCCAATAGTGGTGAATGGATCAAGCTGGAGTTCAAGGCCACTGAGGATGTGATCCAGGTACTGCGGGAGACACCGTTAACGCACAATCAGGGGCTACGACCCTTCGAGGATAGCTGGGTGATTGTTTCGGTGAAGATCCGTGAGACCAAACAGCTCAAACGCTGGCTGCTTAGTTTTGGATCAGAGGTTGAAGTGCTGGAGCCACCGCATTTGAGGGGGTGGGTGAGGGATCAATTAAGTGGGGCGGGGGAGTTGTACGGAGGGTCAGATTGAACTGAAACTCAGGGAACTACCTTTTGGCGCACCAATCACCACAGGTAATGGCCCGTTGATTTAAGGAAACAGGAAGTTTCTTTGCATAATCGATGAATCTACCCTCTTTTTCGGAGCGAATTAATCTGTTTAGTTGGTTCTTCTGTTCACAGTGCGCATAGCAAACCGCCCATAGTGAGGTTGTTCCACCATTAAATTTAATCTCTTCATCTGTCTTTAGGTTGAAGGCCGTAATCATCTCTTTTCCTGTCAATAAGCTGTCACTGTTTTTCGATAACAAGTCTGTTGCAGGAGTCGAGCCAATTTATAAAGCTGATCGGCTATACGGAAAGTCGACAATCAATAGTGCAATTTGATTGTTACATGTTATCGAGGATTGCTCCTTTCAGCTCTTCCAATATCGCCTCTACGGTGATTAGCGGACAGAGGGGCTGAAATATGTATAGACCTTCCGTCTTCTCTATCGGATGATGAGGGGCCACCTCTGTATGTGTGAAGTGTCAGTTGGTTTGATCCGTGGAGGGTACGGGTATTGGTGGGCAACTATGGGTAAACTGTCCACAGAAGGGGCCCCGCAGGATAGAGGGGTGGCTGAGACTATCCGCTTCGTATGAGTGTTTTACTGATTTCTGCGATCAATTTCCCCTCCAGCCTGGGGAGAGAATCGTGTTGACTGTTATCAATGGCATCACAAACCTCTCTGCCCAGTTTACTCAATTCTGGAAAGCCAAAGGTTGCACCACTCCCTTTCATGTTATGGGCGATCAGCCGTAGCTGTTCCCAGCTCTCCGTCCCCTCTAGCTGGGTCAGCTCTTGGTCTATTTCCGCTAACCGCGCCAAGAAAATTGATCTCATCTCATCGTCAACCACGCTGACTTCTCTCTCCTCCACCTGACCACTTTCCGTCAGGTATTGGTGCAGCACGCCATTGATCGCATACATATTGATAGGCTTGTTTAGATATTGGTCACACCCCGCCTCGAAGAAGCGGTCACGATCCTTTTGCATCACATTCGCTGTCAACGCCACAATGGGTTCATCATAGCCCATGCTTCGCAATAGAGCGGTTGCCTCAATGCCATCCATAATGGGCATCTGCATATCCATCAGAATTAGGTCAAAGCTATCCTGTAGTGCCACCTCAATCGCCTCCTGACCATTTTCTGCCACACTCACCGTGGCACCACTTCGCTCAACCACCTTTTTTATCAGCAGTTGCATCTCTGGCGTATCTTCAGCAACCAGCACTCGTCCCTGAACCTGGCTGTGTGCCTCTTTGGTCGGCTGCTTGACGTTTGGTGTGTCTGTTTGCGGTGCCTCTTGTTGAAGCTCCGTTTTCTGTTCAGGTTCAGCCAAAAGTGAAACAGGGGTACTGTTCTGCCACAGCTGCTTGAGGGTTCGTGCAAGCTGATGGATTTCACTTGCCGCAAAAGGTTTCTTTAGATAGAAGAAACCGTACCCCAGTTGTTGATGGATCTCTTCGTGGTCGGTATCCGAGTAAGCCGTTACGATGACAATAAAGATCCGCTCATCAATGGCGCGTAGCTGTTTTGCGGTCTCCAGCCCATCAATTCCTGGTGGCATACGCATATCGATAAAAGCTACAAAGAATGGACGGCCCGCCTCTAGTGCCTGACGAGCAAGCTTCACCCCCTCAGCACCTTGATTAGCAACTATCAGAGAGAATTCTGCTCCACCATGCTCTTTTTGGGAGCCCCCCTCCACAAGATCCAGAAGGTTATTAAAGGATGCATCGACCTCCTCCTCTTCCTTCTCGAATATGGTCTGATAGGTGCGTAACACATTATGGTCATCATCAACCACCAAAACCGGGGCTGAGCTATCGGTGTCGTTGGGATCAACAGCCTCTCCTTCAGTTACGGGCTCTTCTGAAGATTGGGCAATACCTCTCTGATCAGTGTTCGCGGCGTTTAAATATTGTCTCAATACCGTTCTCAGCTCTGTTTTATCGATCGGTTTTCCTAAAAAGCCATCTGCACCGGCACGGAAGAGCTCATCTCTATGCTGCTGCATCACATCGGCGGTGAGAGCCACAATAGGGGTCTGGTTGCCTTGTTCACGCAACCTGCGCGTTACTTCCAGACCATCCATGATGGGCATCTTCAAATCCATCAGGATTAGATCAAATTTTCCCTTCGAGGCTTTCTCAATACCCTCCTTACCATCACTGGCCACGGTCACCGTAATGTCTCCCATGGTTTGTAGTAACCTACTCTCAAACAGCTGCATCTCTTGTATATCCTCTACAATCAGGATATTGCCCACAAAAGAAGCACAAAAGTCTGGCTGTTTTTCCTTGTCTCTATCTATAGGTAGATCACTCTCTTGGTAGGGGAGGGAGAGCACAAAGCGGGTTCCAGTACCCTCCTCACTACTCACATCGATACGACCTCTCATCATGCTGGCAAGAGAATAAGAGATATAGAGCCCCAGACCAGTGCCACCATAGCGGCGTGAAATACTGTTGTCGGCCTGCTCGAAGGGTTTGAACAGACGGTTCACGACCTCATTCGACATACCAATACCGGTATCCTTGACTGAGAAGTAGAGCTTTTCACCATCTTCCCAACATTTGAGTGTGATATCCCCCTTTTCGGTAAATTTGAAGGCATTGCTTAATAAGTTGAGTAGAATTTGACCAATCCGCTTTGAGTCCCCCCAGAGTTGGTGTGTAGGTTGGAGGTTAGACTCAAACGAGAACCCCAGTGCCGCATCTTGAGCACGTAATATAAACATCTGCTCGATCTGGTCGAGCAGTTCAATCAGGTCGTAAGGTGTGGGCTCAATCTCAAACGTACCGGCCTCTATTTTCGATATGTCGAAAATATCATTGAGCAGGCTCAGCAGGTGTTCCCCGGAATAGGTCATGGAGTGCAATAAATCTTGTTGCTCTGCATCGAGATCAGTTTTGGAGAGAAGTTCACCATTACCAAGGATAGCGCTGAGCGGAGTTCTCAATTCATGACTCATGGAGGCGAGAAATTCGTCCTTTGCAAGGCGTGCCTGATTGAGCTGATCTATGGTCACCTGCAATATTTCATTACTCTGCAGTGCATCATTTAGCGCCTCGGCAGCCAGGAAACGAGCCTCCAGCTCTTTTTGTTGACAATAGAGCGTCCGAAAGAGCTTCACCTTATTGATTAGAATCTGGTTATCAACCGGTTTACTCAGATACTCATACGCGCCCACGGAAAAACCCTGCTTGACAAAATCATCGCTATTCTGAGTGGCCGAAATAAATACAATAGGCAGATCTTGGTAACGTTTATTCTGACGAATCATCTGCGCGGTCTCAAAGCCACTCATCTCAGGCATCTGCACATCCAGCAGTACCAGTGAAACGGGGTTGCTCAGCAAGTATTTAAGTGCCTCTGTACCAGAGGGGGCAGTCACCACCTTGAGTCCCGCTTTGCCAAGAATAGTTTTGAACGAATAGAGATTCTCTTTTTTATCATCCACCACGAGAATCGGTGTCTTCAGACCGTTACATGCAATATGTTCTTCCATCTAATCTATGCCTGTTACCTTAAGGAGAGTCTGAAAAACGCTCACTTTTCTGGATTCAATTCTGGTTGCAGCCAATCTGCGTAGATTCAGCTCACAATCCTCCACTTTTTCTGTTTTTTGGCGTGCTCCGGTGACATTCGGGTACACCGATCCCTCAACGTATCATTTTCCCTCTACACACAGCAGTCTATGAGTATTATTATAGCCGCTATCGGGCTGTGAGCCTATCAGTACAACCACGTAATTCTCCATCAGCCACTCGACAATGACGTGGTCAACCCATACGGCACACCCAAGTTAAGCCCTTTCTCGTGAATATTGGTTAGAGGCGGTGCCCGTTATAAAGTAGTGCTGGCTGACTGTAACAACTGTCCGATGGATTCAGTAGAGACCTCTCCAAAACCAGTGTGACTGCTGGTCAACATGCCTCCAGCCATTTCATGCCAAGAGAAACCGCTGCTCCAATGTGGTGGGGTATCACTGCCTTGTCGGACTCGGGGCAGAATATAGCAGGAGTCGCCAATATAGAGGAGGTTATACGGAGTGTGGTTCTGGTGACACTGCTCAATCAATTGCCATGCTTCAGGGGGGTGGGATGTTCGGTAACAGTGGGCAGGATACGAAACCTCCCCTCCTTGATGTTGCCATTGTGAGTGCTGGATGGGAAATGGATGTTCACGCATAAACATTTGGAAGTGGAGATGATTGACTGATGCATAGGCACCGTAGCTGTTGTAGCCAAAACCGCAGCCTGGGAGTGTCTGTTCCAGTGTGGAGGCCAAGGTGCAGAGATAGTGGTGATACTCTTCGGTGAGCTGTTGTGGGCTTTCTTTGCTTCGTTCTGGTACCAGTAGTCCATGGGCTTGTGTGAAAGGGTACTTATTGTAATATAGGTCTATGGTTTTACCCTCTAGTAAGCCACTCCAAAAGATCTCCTTGTCCATGAAAGGTTTGTTGAAATGGAAACTTTCTCTGCAGAATGGGAGTGCAACATCCTCTGTTACAGCAGCAGCAATGCGTCGTGGACGGAAGGCACGTAGCGGGTTGAATTGTACCTCCCAGTTCCCGATTCTTCGGGTTTCGCTCTTGGAGATTCGGTCTATCCCGACGGTAGCAATCTTGAGGAAGACCAACAGATCTTCATCACTCTCAGGTGGAATCTCACCACCGAGCAACTGCTCTTCAAAGCGGCGATAAAGTGTGTGGAAAACATGGTCAATATCACGTTGTAGCTCTGTTTTGAGCCTGGCATCAAAACTGGAATTAGCCAGAACTAAAATGAATGTGCCTAATTGTCCGGTATCAAGTAGTGGTTTGAAGCCACGGTTAAAGGCGTTTAAAAAATGATCAGTGGAGTCGAATGGACGGTTCATGTTAATAGCTGCCTATGATGAAAAATCTATGGATAAAATCATGTCTATTTTGATGTAATAGTAACAGGAAGCTATGGCTAGCTGAGGGCATAGCAATGAGGCCACCGTAGCGGTGTTCAAAGGTGAATGACGATCACCTTTGAATGCCGCCACATCAGCAGTGTTGGGCTTGAGCGCGAGGTCTTATTATCCAGAATTTCTGGTATTTAAATACGGGATTATCCCGCAATTAATTGTTCCGTTTGAGACGGAGAAATCTCCACTCAGCCAGACTTATGTTACTCTGTTTTAAGTAGAACAACCCTCAATCCGCAATCTTCTCCCCCTACCTGAGCAGTGAAAATCCTGTAGCTACTGTGCTGGAAAGTTACCGGACATGATGTCTGGGAAGCTGTGACTTCTCTGTTGGGCACTATCGATTGCTCTTATGTTGAACTGTCCAACTTAGTGTTATCCAGATAAAAAATAGGCGACATTCATGTAGGATGCTCCTTATTTTACAACCTCGAAGACGTTCATACATTTTTTACCTGCACGCACCACAACTACTAGCTCTCATGTTCATGAAACTTTCGTATTGTTCTAAAATTCCACATGAAGTTTGTGCTCCAGCCGTATTCCCTACTCCTAAATAGTAACAGGCAGTTTGGCACTGAGTATCAATCTGAACCTCTCCATACGGTTGATCAGTCCCGCTTGCACAGTAGCTTCCTGAGCTGCTTGAATCATTATTTCCGGTGCTGTTACCGTCACTACTGTCGCCGCTTACTAGATTATCTGGAAATCTCTCCGGGAATTTATATTGATTTTGAGATCTGCCACTAGAAAGAGGATAAGAGCTTCCTGACATATAAAAGAATGTTTTCTGTAATTTATCTCCGTAAACATTGTTTGGTGAAAACAAAAAAACCCTATCATTATACCTATCAAAGCTGAAATCTTTATTGTCCAAGTATTCTAAGTGATTAGATGATGTGCGCCAGTTTTCCCCTGTTCCAATATTGAATATGGCTTTTCCATCATTAACTGACCAAGTGAAATTATATGATCTTTTGACAAATGTGTAATGCAATCTGTCAGGATTATAAGCGCCTACTGAATTATCTATGAATGAATATGATCTTACGGCCAAAAGTGATCCTGTTCCATCTGAGCTTAATGAAAAAGCAAGGTCAGTATATGTCTTGTCATCATTTTCGTTTTCCCATTTAAACTCATAAGTGTCGGTATAATAATCTACAATGGATTTGTTTTCACAATTGCCGGAACATAATTGAACATTATTAACTTTAAAATTCAAATTGCCTAGGTGGATCATTTCAACTAAATAAATCTCTTCACTAACGCTGACTGACGGAATCTCCAAAATACCTGATAAAGGATTGTATACATCTCCATCATCTAAATATTGGCAATTGCTAGCGCATGGTTGTGCCTCTGTAACGTTAAAATTCAAGTCGCCCAGATGAAGCATTTTAACTGAATAAATAGACCCATCTACACTTACAGATGGGATTTCCAGAATTCCTGATGAAGCATTATATATATCTGTTACATAAGAGAATTCGCTTACATTTACTGTCTCAGTTATTGATACTGTAGCACCTTCATTGTCAATTATAGTTAATGTTATGTTGTGGGCGCCAGCCTCATCGAATGTAAACATAGCAGTGCTACCAACATACTGTTGCCCATCTGATGTTTCCCATTCATAACTGACAATCAACCCGTCGCCATCACTAGAACCAGAGCCATCCACAGCAACAGTCAAAGGTGCTTTCCCTGCGGTTTCAGAAAGAGAAAATAATGCAATTGGTGTTTCATTGATCCTAATCGTTACTGTTTCTGATGCGGTTGCTGTTAACCCGTTATCATCGGTCACTATTAACGAAATGATATATTCACCAGCAGAGTCAAAGACAAATGAGGCGGCGCTATTTGATGCGCTCTGCCCATCAGAGACGGACCAGGCATAATTGGCAATGGTGCCATCAGCATCACTAGAATCTAAAGCATCGACTGAAACTGTTAATGGTCCTATACCTAAATCATTAGACTGGGTATAACTGAAGGATGCCACAGGAGTCTGATTAGCAGTAACAGCAATGGTTTGTGACGTGCTGGCACTCTCCCCATTATCATCGGTTACGGTCAACGAAATAATATATTCACCAGCAGAATCAAAGACAAATGAACCTCTTCTGTTTGCAGAAAGACCTTCTGCTCTTTCTGCTCTGGTTCTAGGTGATGGATGCCATGTATCAAAGGCTAATGAAGTGGCGCTATTTGATGCGCTCTGCTCATTTGATATACTCCAAGCATAGCTGGATATTCTGCCATCAGCGTCACTAGAACCTGAAGCATCGAGTGTAACAGTCAATGGTGTCTTTCCCGATGATGGTGATGCTGTGAAGGAGGCTGTTGGAGCAACATTGGGTGCAGAAACCGTAATAGTTTGACTGCTGGATGCCGTCTGCTGAGTACCATCGGTTACCGTCAGAGTGATGGTGTAACTACCTTGATCTGTGAAAGTGAGGCGGGCGGCCTCTCCAGAGGTAGTTTTCCCATCAGAGCTGGACCAAGCATAACTTATAATTGTGCCATCTGTCGGAGCGACTGAGTCAGAGCCATCGAGGGTTACAGTAAGGGGTGCCTGTCCATTTGGGGGGGCTAAGGAAAAATTCGCCTGCGGCTCAGACAAAAACAACTGTCCCTCACGCACCAGCCTGACAGATCTATAGTTGGTCCGTAAGGTAGGGCCAGCGTGGCCGTTGCTGAACACTAACAACCATGCACTGACACTATAGCCGGTATAGGGCGAGGACGACCAATATTGCCACTCTGGTCCTGTATTTGGAAAATAAGCGGTATCAATTTTGGGCCGAACCTGCTCTGTCACCATCAGATCACGCAACTGATCTATTGATGGAACTCCCCAATCACTTAGGCCACAGAGAGTTTCACTATTGGTTCCATTTACCAAGGTGTCCCAGTCTCCATAACTGTTCCCTATACTGTTTCCTGCGGGTCTCATTGTGGCAGTTAATCCCCAACGATAAGTGTTGTCCCTATCATGAATCCCCTCATCATCCGTCTTTACCTCCCACAATAACTCATTCACATCGTCATAGACACATGACCATGATGTAGCTGAGTCAGGCAGAGCATTACCAGCAGCGTCAACCTTGATATAAGCAGCCTCTACAGTTGCTGTCAGCAGTGCAGTAAGTATCAGTACAATTTTGATGATCTGTTTCATTGCTAATCCTTGGTATCTCAGGTGCTTGCTAATGCTGCTCTCCTGGAGGTGTTGTTGCAACATAAAGGAAGTTATATGCAGAGCACACAGTAGTGGTTCACGCCTTTTGATGTCAGTATGGGACTGTGCTGATGTTTGAGTGGCCATGGTCAACGGCAGGGCGGGGAGGGTTCTGTGTGGGATGAGTCAGAATATAGCGGGTTTGGATAGTGCTGAGTGCAACAATCAGATGATTGAAGGCGGCCAAGTCACAATGAAACGTGGAACAGGGCCGGTAATTTGCGTATATTATCTTTAATTATTAATGAGATATATGAAGTAAATGGCGGAGAGAGAGTCCTCCGTCATATAGTCCAAC
>Ga0233428_1004227_pt1 | contig 11343 bp, 9 predicted proteins | sample SI_118_April2016_4_FD_179890 | JGI IMG/M metagenome (GOLD analysis project Ga0233428, IMG submission 179890) | Seawater microbial communities from Saanich Inlet, British Columbia, Canada - SI_118_April2016_120_MG | ecosystem: Environmental > Aquatic > Marine > Inlet | place: Canada: British... | reverse complement strand
GATGTACCTTATCCTTACAAGTATTTAGAATATGATTTTGAAACTAAAAGTGTGAATGAAGGTGATGAAATTAGTTTTGATTTTAATATCCGAAGTAAAGGGGTTAAGAATATTTTTGATGTGGTTTCTAAAGTTGATATCTATGATGCATATGATTTAGATAATTTAGTATTAGAATTAGAGGGAGATAAATTCCCCTTAGTTTCTGGTAGAAGTAGATCAACTAAAATTGAATTGAATAGTACTGAAATTGGAATTGGAGATTATTTCATTGATGCTTATTTAATTTATGATGGTGTTAGAAGCAAACATGTGAATAAAAGTATTTCTGTAGGTTATGAAGATGTAGATGTGTTAAACCATACTAAAAGCATAGTGGGTGGAGGAATTAAGAAGTTTTCAGTATTGTTAAAAAATAGGTGGAATCATGATGTTAGTAAGGTGTATATTGAATCTTATTTGTCTAGAGATAATGTACCTATAACTGAAAGATCTGTTTCTCATACGGTAGATATGCGTGCTTTAGAAGAAGTAAATGTGCCTGTTTATTTGGATGTTTCTGAGTTAGTTAGTGGAAGTTATACATTAGTGATGGATATTCATTATAGTGATTTTGTTAAACAAGAGAAAGTTGAAATTATGATTGAAGAAAAATTAGAAATAAGTATGGGGATGATTGTAGCAATTGTATTAATTGTACTTGTTTTTTTAAATATAGTTTGGATAACAGTTCAAGTAGAAAGAAGAAATAAGGGAAAGGGTAGAAAAGCTACTGAAGAAGGACTTAGTTATCTATCTGGGAAATTAGGAAAGTAAAATGAATAAGAAAGGTTTTTTTGTTAAGTTTATTTTATTTTTTGTGATATTTTTAATAACAATTATTGGCGTTTTAATATTTTATTCTGCTAAAACTGTTATTGGATTCACCGAGTATTCTGTAGATTATTCAATTGGAGATTATATTGGTTTTAATTTAGATAGTGATGGAATTCATTTTGGAACTGTAACTACTGATTTTAGCGAGAAAAGAAGTTTGGTAATTTCTACAGATAGGGATGCAGATGTAAGGATTTATGTTTATGATCTCGAAGGTGTAACTGTTGATGAAAATAAGTTCTTTTTGGGGCAAGGAGAAGAAAAAACTGTGAACTTATTATTAAATGTGCCTTTGAATGCTGAAATGGGAACTTATGCTGGAAAGATAATGGTAATTTATAGAAAACCTTGATAGTAACTTATTTAATAGATAGTGAGTAAAATATAACATGCGAAAAGTGGTGAAAAGAGTAAGTAAAGAGGAATTCTATAAGAAAACCAATATGGTTTCTTTAATGTTATTAATCTATACTATTATGTTATTAATATTTTCTTCAAAAGTTATTGATCAGGCGGGAGAAAATGAAATTGATCGGAGCTTATATGGTCCAGGATTTACTGGTGAAGCGGCAGCAGAGGTTTCTATAACTATTACGGCTGCAGAAGAAGAAGCGACAACAGAGGGAGATACTACTTCTGATGAAGACACTACCCCTACTGAGACTGTTTCAAAGGGAGGTACTATCTTAAGATTTAGTCCAAAAAGTTTTGAAATAGATCTATTGATGGGCCAAACTAAGAGTAAAGGTTTATCTGTGACAAGTTTCGCAAATTATGGAACTACTTTTAGAATGAGTTCCAATTTGGGAGAATTTATTAGTTTTGATCCAACTGAATTATTTATTGAATCTGATGAAAGCGAAAATACTGAAGTTGAATTCTATGGTGCAAAATTAGGTTCAAATGTAGGGTACATTTCTGCCTCCGGTGCTGGAGCGAGAAACTATCTTCCTGTTGTGGTGGATGTTAGTTCAAGTAGAGAAGCGGGAAATGTTAGATTGAACCTTCCTTCTGAATTTAAATTAGTTGAATCTGGAGATGATTTATTTATGAATATTCATTTAACTGGTTTTGGAACAGAATCTGTAGAAGTTGTGTATTATGTTAAGGATTCTAATAATGATGAGATTGTTAGAGTGTCTCACCAAATGAATGTTAAGGAGAGTATGGATTTTGATAAGAGCATACAATTGCCTCCAGGTTTGAGAGATGGAGTTTATGTTTTAGCTGTAGAAATTAGATATGGTGGCATTGTAGTGACTGATTCTGAAGTATTTACTGTGGGAGAAGCTAAAGAACCATTCTTAGAAAGACCTGCTGAGATTAAAGGATTTGGTGTTAGTGCGACAATGTATAGGTTAGTATTGGTGTTGATAGTGGGATTATTAGTGTTAAGTGTAATGTTGTTTATTTATGAAACTAAGAAATGGGATAAAACTCATCAAAAAGTTAAAAAGAAATAATTATAATTTTAAGCTTACTACTTTAGATATTCCTGTTTCATGCATACTTACACCATAAACATAATCTGCTTCTGTGATAACATTATCGTTGTGTGAAATCATAATATATTGTGCTGTGCCAGAATATTTGGAAACTAATTCTGATAGTAATTCTGAGTTTTTCTTATCTAATGCAGCATCAACTTCATCAAATAAGTAGAAAGCCATAGGTTGGTACTCTTGAATTGCGAAAATGAATGCTAATGCTGCCATGGTTTTTTCTCCACCTGAAAGAGATTTAATATCTAAGAATTTATTTCCTGCGATTCTCACTCTAATATCTACTCCTGCACTTAATGGATCTTCTTTGTTTTCTAGTTCCATTGCAGCTTCGCCTTTTTTAGATAAGGAAAGGAAGATTCTACTAAAGTTTTTGTTTAATTCCTTGAATGTTTTCATGAATACTGCCTTTTTGTTTGTCTCGATTTCTGCAATCATATCGAGTACATGGTCTCTTTCTTCTGTCAATGTATCTTTTTTCCCTACAAGTGTTTCATATTCTTTTCTTATCTCCTCATATACTTCTAAGGCTCTTAAATTTACATTACCTATCTTAACTAGCATAGATTCAAAGTTTCTTATTTCTGCTCGTAGATCGTCTATTGATAGCCCTCTTCTTAATGGTGCATCTTTGAATTCTTCAAATTCTCCTGTCAATGCCTCTACTTCTGCAGTTATCTTTGCTTTAGTAATTGAATGTTCATTGATCCGGTCTCTGATTGTTTTTTCTTTTGTGGCTTCTAATAATATGCTAGATTCTAATTTTTGTATTGTTTCACTTAATTTATTTCTTGAAGCGAAAAGATCGTGATATGCTTTTTGGAATTTGGATTTTTCTCCTGCCTTTATCTTTAGGGTTGATTTTTGACTTTTCAGTAAATCTTCTAAGTTTTTAGTTTCAGAGTTGAATTCTTCCCCTTCTTTATCACAGTTATTTATTAGTAATATTATTTTTTCTGCTTCAGGATTGTAAATCTTTTGAATTTGGATTTCTATGTTTTTGATTTCTGTGTTTTTTTGTACTATCTCTTCTCTTGTTTTTAGCCTTCTAGATTCATGTTGTTCTAATTCAGATAGGTTTTGTTGCTGATTAGAATCTCTTTTTAATTTATCTTTTGCAATTTTTAATGATTGTATTTCATTGTTTAGAATATTCATTTCTTTTCCAATTTCTGAGAATTCTGAATAAACTGGATTTAATTCTAAAACTTCTTTATCTTTTTCTAATTGCGTTGTGCTCATGCCTGCAGTAGATCTTTCATATTTGATTAATTCAGCTTCTACTTGGGATTTAATATTTCTTAATTCTGATATTTTATTTTCATTTTCTAACTTTCTATTTTCTAACAATTCTCTTAACTTGCCTGCCCGGTCTATTCTTTCAGTTATTTTTTCTAAGTTGTTAGACAGGCTCTTTTCTTGGAATCCCATTCCCACTCTCTTAGTTCTGTATCCTCCAACCATTGCTCCGGAGATTTCCACCAGGTCCCCTTCAAGTGTAACCATTCTAGCCTTTCCAATTCCTACTTTTCTCGCTGTCTGGATGTTTTCTACTACTGTTGTGCTTCCAAATACAAATGAGAAAATGTCTTTGAATTTTGGATCAAAAGTGATTAGATTTATTGCTGGACCATGCACTCCATTTCCAGAAATTCTAGTTATGGGCCTTTTCTTTATTTTATTCATGGGTAAGAATGTAGCAATTCCCGCTCTAGAAGCTTTTAATGTCTGAATACATTGTGCTGCTACCTTATCATCTCTAACTACTAATGATTTGATTCTTCCACCCGCTGCAACTTCTAATGCTGTTGAGAATTTTTTATCTACTTCTCCTAGTTCTGCAACTGTACCAAATACACCCGGATTGTTTAGATCTTTGATTCTTTTAATTGCTAAGTCTGCTGATGAAGAGGCCCTTAGATTGCTCTTTTGAGTTTGTAGTTTGAATAGTTCTTCATTTAATCTTGCGTAATCCTCTTTTGCCCTTTTGTATTGAGATGCAATGGCTGTATCTTCATTTAGTCTATTTGTTAGTTCTTTTGTGGTTCTTCTTAGCTCTTCTTTGATTCTTTTAATGTCTGAACTTTTTTCTAATTCTTGTATTGAAGAAATCTTTTCATTAATTGAGCTTATTTCTGCATCAATTCTAAACTTTTGTTGCAATAATTCTTGATTTTTTTGTTGAAGAACTTCGTATTGTTTTAGTTTATCGTCTAAGTTTTCTTCTAAATCTACTAGTTCTGTGTTTTCTGTTAGGCCTAAACTGTTTTTTATTTTATTAATAGTAATTGATTGTTTTCCTTCTTTTTCTTTTAGAATTAGGATTTCTTTACCTAGTTGAGTTTTGCTTTCTTCTAATCCATTTATTGTTTTTTTAGTATCTTCTGAAGAAGTTAGTAGCTGTTTCTTTCTTTCTTTCAGTTTAGCTATTTCATTTTTACATGTGGAGAATCTTTCTTCATTTGTAGCAATATTAGTTTTTAATTTTTCAACTTCTTCCTGAAGCGCTATTGCTTCCTTTTCTCCTTTGTTTTCAATTTCTGTGTTAATGCTTGATAGGTCTGTTTTCTTTAGTGCTATCTTTTCTCGAATTTCTTTTTCTTTTTCATCTAATTTTGCTATTTGGGATTCCTGTTTTTTTATTTTTGATAGTACTTCCTCTAGTTTGGTTTCTTTGCCTTTAATTTGAAGATTAAGATATGTTGCTTTATTTGATTTAATATTTTTTTCTAAATTCTTGTATTTTTCTGCTTGATCTTTGTCTTTCTTTAGTTCCTTTAGATAAGACTCTCTTTCTTTTAGAATTAGTGTAGCATCATTTAATTGTATTTCAACTCTGTTTAAAGAGTTCATTGCTTTGTTTTTTTTATCTTCGAAAACTGAAATTCCTGCAATGTCCTGGATTAAATCCTTTCTGTCATTTGCCCTCATTTCCATGAATCTTACAATATCACCTTGAAGAACGATATTGTGTCCGTCTGGATCTACTTTTCCTTTTGCTAATAATTCTAGAATTTGTTGTCTTGTCATGACCTGGTCATTAATTTTGTAAACAGAATTTCCTTTTGATTTAATTACTCTTGTTAATTTTAATTCATCCCCTTCAACTGGAAATTCATCATCGTTGTTTGTAAAAATAATTGAAACTTCTGCTTCTTTTAATGCGGAACCTTTTTTCCCACCGTTGAAAATAAGATTTGAAGATTTTTCTGCACGCATAGATTTTGCTGAAAGTTTTCCCAGAACAAAACAGAGCGCATCCATGATGTTGCTATTATGGACAAATACATTGTTTGCTATGAAATTGTGATGTTTTGGTATGCTTAAATCATAAACCCATTTTTCATTATGGTCTGCCAGGGTAGTAATTTCTACTATTTCATCCCAATAGATTGAAGAAGTTGCTAATGTTTGTAATTGTGTTAATTGTTGGCTCTTTTGTGATTGTTTTGTGAATAAATTTGTTATTAAGTTGTTTATGCCCTCTCTAGAGGGGGTGCATTGATTGTAACAGTAAGAATCTAATGTGGGAAATTCTTTCCTTAATGGTTTTATTTTGATTTTTAAGTCCTTACATACATTTTTTATTAAATTATTTGCCTCTATTAAGTCTAGATTTGGATTGGACTTTTTGTTTGTCAGTTCTTCTAATCTTTTTCTTTTATTATTGTGGATAAGATAAATATTATCTTGGAATGTTTTTAGGTTATTTGAACCATAAATGTTGATTGAGTGATATTTTCCTCTAAATTGGGTAGTTGTACATATTTTGTATATTTCATTTGAAGTATATTTGATATTTAATCTTGTTAATATTGATTGAATTTTAACTGCTAACTTTGGACTTTTTGTAACAATGTCTACATGTGATTTTGAAACATAACCGTCCCCACAAAACAATCCATTTAGTAATTGAGATAATTCTGGGTTTGAACTATTTTTTAATATTAAATTTGAAATATCTTTATGTTCTGTTGTTTTGTTCTGTTGCATCCCAAATTTTTCTAGTATTTTTATTAATGGTTTGCTGTAAAGGATAATATCGTAGCAGTTAGGCTTGTATTCTTTAATTTCTGGAGCGAAATTAAATAATTTTTTTGTTAAATTTAGATAATCTTCTACTATTTCCTGAGTTCCATTAGTAAACCATATTTGGTTTGATTTTGTTAATCTTCCTTCTGCTAATAAATAACCTAGAAATCTCATTAATTCAGGAGAATTTTTCCAAACCATTGGGATTGATTTATTTTGATTTTTTGATTGAATCTTTGTTATTAAATCTGTTATCTCTTCCTTTGTTAATTTTATAGTTCTTAATATTTTTACTAAATATGAAAAATTTATGGATTGTTTATCTTTTAATCCTTTTAGAATATTCTGTTTGATTTTTGCCTTTTTTGCAAAAGCTTTCCAAGTTAATTTATTTTGTTTTTTGTAATTAGCAATTAATTTAAAATAATTATCTGAGAACGGAACATAAATTTGATCTTCTGGTTTGATTAAATTTAATAGTTCGTAGAATGTTGTTGATTTTGGCTTAATTGGAATATTTCTAGGTATTGCTATCTTTATTCCTTCTTTTAATTCATCTGCCCGTAATGCCTTTATTCCTTTATCTGTTAAGGTGAATAATGGGTGATATTCTGTTGCTACTATTTCTTTTCCCGATCTAGTTTTAACCTGTATTAAATTTTTAGGTGCAGTTCTTTTTACAAATGCCCCCACATTAACTTCTTTTGTTTTTAGTGTTTCAGTATCAAAACATAAAACTTTAGTATTATCTCCTCCGATAATATATCCATCATCTATTTTTTTAATTGCATTAGTTTTGTATTTTGATTCAACTAACTTTTCTATTTCAACCAATTGCCCATCTGCTAGTTGAATTAATGAATCTCCCTTCAGACATTTTCCCGATCCATTTGGGCCAATGATACAATTGAAACCAGTTCCGAATTCCAAGTCTAAGGGTTTAGCGAAACTTTTGAATCCTTTAAGATGCATAGATTTAATTATTGCCATTCGTAGTCACTCTTTTATTTAGTGTGTGGTTTTTCTTTTTATAAAGGTTTGCTGTTTTGATGATAGACGGCGTGAGTTATGGTTTCTTTGCACCATACTACTTTTTAAATATATATTTTGGAGAGATTATGTGTTAAAATGGAATTAAGTGAAAAAATCTATGATTATCTTGAAAATGCTTTAGATAGAGATGAAGGTGTTGTGAATGAAGCTGCGAGATATAGTGTGTTAAATAATGGCCATTTTTGGAGACCTACGACGTTGATAAAAAGTGCTGAAGCTTATGGAGTTTCTTTAGAAGATAGTTTGCCTTATGCAGTAGGTTTGGAATTTGTTCATACTGCTTCTTTAATATTGGATGATATGCCTTCAATGGATGATGCAGATATTAGAAGAAAGAAAAAAACTTGCCATTTAGTTTATGGGGAAGATATCGCAGAATTAACTTCACATTACTTAACTTCTTTAGCAGACTTGATTGGAAATGAGGGAAATGTAGATGATTCAAAATATCGTGCAATTGTTCAAGAAACTAAACAAACTGCATTGAACTTAATTGGTGGACAAGAAATTGATCTTAAGGATGTTGAAATTAATAGTATTTGTGAAATTGATAGATTTTATGGAATGAAGACCGGATCTTTGTTTTCTGCTGCTGCAGCTATTGGTGGAATTTTAGGTGGAGCTTCAGAATCAGATTTAAATAATTTAAGAAGATTTGGAATGAATTTAGGAATAGCATATCAATACGGTGATGATCTGTATGATGAGTTAGCCCCTGCTGCTTTTTTAGGTAAGCCCACTGGTAAAGATAAGAATAAGAATACTCCTGTAAAAGTTTTAGGTGTGCAAGGTGCCAGAGTTGTTAGAGCTGGTTTTAAAACAGCTGCATCAACTAATCTGGCAATGCTTGAAAAAGAGGCTTATGGTTTAGAATGTTTGATTGAAGATGTGTTAGCTACTCACAAGTTTTAGTAGTCTGATAGATTTTTTTGTTTTTTTTGGTCTGCTACTTTTTTGTATGTTGCCCATGTTTTTCTAAATATTTGTGGGTGAATGTCCCAGTTTTCAGCTAAAAATGCTCTTGTTTTTGGATCGCTTGGATAACCTGAGCCTAGTTCTCCGTATATTTTGTTTAATTTTTCTATTTCTCTGTCTCTTGTAACCTTTGCTAATATTGATGCTGCTGAAACTACTGCGTAATTTTCATCTGCTTTATGTTCTAATAGTAATTCTGTGTTTTTGTTTTCTAAGTGTGATCTCATAAACTCTGTAAATTCTTTTATGTTTGTGCTTGGCGCATCAACAATTGCTTTGTCTGGATTTAGATTGTTTATTGCTTCTGCCATTTTTATTCCTTCTAATTTGTTTAAGTTTAATTCTGGAGCTATTAATGCGGCATCTACTTGTTCTGGTTCAACTATTACTATATAATAATCTGTGATTGCTTGAATTTGATCGAATAGTTCTTCTCTTCGTTTCTTTGATAGCATTTTGGAGTCTTTTGGTTCTAATTTCTTTAGTGTTTCTAAGTTGCTTTCCTCTATTGAAACGCCCGCTATTACTAATGGGCCTATCACTGGCCCCCTTCCTGCTTCATCAATTCCGCAAATTTTCATTTTAGATTTTTAATTAGTTTGTTTTTAATTAGTTTTGGGTTATCGTAATCTTTAAATATGTTGGTTTGTTTTTTAATGTAATGAAAAAGATGGGTGTTGTTTTATTATTGATTATTATGTTAGTGTTAACTGGCTGTGGTGAGAAAGAATGGAATGAGTGGGACTATTGTTCCGATAATTTTAGTTTAGAAGAAATGAAAGTTAAAGCATTAGGATATGTTTCTGTTAATTATCCTGGTGCTGAATTGGCAGAGTTTGGATATCTTGAGTGTGGTGATGAAGAAACAAGAATTTATGGTGATATTTATCTTGAAGGTGAGTTTATGGGTGCTTTAGATATGAGTGGAATTAGTGGGGAGTTTGAGTTTATTTCGAGTGAAGAATTTGAATTTGATCCAGACAATGGATAAAAAATAAAATGAAAATTAAATTAAATTTTAGAAAATTTGGATTGTATGTGTTATTTTTAATTAGTTTTAGTGTTGTGGTTTATTCAATTCCCAATCCAGGACATGCGTTGGATGAAATTCAAGGATATTTTTATAATGATGCTGATTTGAGTGTAAGTATTCCTAAATTTCAATCAGCTATCGGTAGCTGTACTGGGACACAATTGATGACGGGAATTAATCCAGATGGAACAGTTATTTGTGATGATTTGAAACCTGTTTGGGTTGTTCCGAATTTTATTTTTTCTCGTAGTGGGGGTAATGGTGACTTTACAGGTTATGATGGGATGGCAGCCAAATGTACTGGAACTAATGAACACGTATGTGATGCGGAAGAACTGACTGCATATTCTCAAGTTAATGGAGATATTGATAAAGTTGGATGGTACAATACAGGAACTATTTCTTATGATCGAGATTCTGATGGTTATAATGATTGCAGAGGATGGACTAATAGCGATAGTACAACTTATGGAGCATATTGGAATAATAATAAACCTTCATATTCTCCATGTAATCAAAATAAAAATGTTTTATGTTGTAAATATTAAAAATGATTAAAATGAAAAAAATATTGAAAAAAGGAAAAAATTTTTTGTTGGAAAAGAATAGTGAGAGAGTTGTTTTTATTGCAATATTTCTTTTTTTAATTAGTGTTGTGGTTTATTCTGCTGCTCCAAATCCTGGACATTTAACTACTGAAGTTGAAGGTTATGGTGCTGATGCTAATTTACAGGTTACTTTGGATGATTTGCAAGAAAGTTTGGATACTTGTGCTGATGGAGAAGCAATAACTGAAGTTAATATTGATGGAACAGTTACTTGTGGTGGTGTGACTGCTGTATGGGGCGCTCCAACCACTATTATTGCTAGAGATGGTGCAAGTACTGGAAATATGGGTGGTTATGATGGGATGGCGGATTATTGTGGTGCAGGTGAACATGTTTGTAGTGCGGAAGAATTGACTGCATGGGAACAGAATGGTGGGGCAGATCGCTTTGGGTGGTATAATGGGGGGGTTTCTCGTAAATATAACTCTAACACCCAACAAAATGATTGTAGTGGTTGGACTTCTTCATCTTCAAATTATGGGGGAAATTTATGGAATGAAAATCGAATTAATTATGAAGAATGTAATAATGATTGGGATGTTTTGTGTTGTAAATATTAAAAATGATTAAAATGAAAAAAATATTGTTGTTGGTTTCGTTTATGTTAATGATAATTTCTTCAATATTTTTTGTTAAAGCATATCAATCTCATACTTTGGTTCAGATTGAAGATGCTAATGGAAATAATCTAAATACAATTCTTCAAGGAAAAATGGTAAAGTCGGGAAGTGCGGTTGATTGTGTCGATGGTTATTTGAAAGGATTAGATTCAAATGGCGGAGCGATTTGTGAACTTCCACCATACTATGTTCCGTCTTCTATTAGTAAATCTAGTGTTAAAGTAGTTCATCCGGATTTTGGAGGTTATGGTGGGATGAAAAATAAATGTTCTTCTAATCAACATGTTTGTAGTGGAATTGAACTTACCCGGTTTGATCAAATAGCTGGCGGTGTGGGGGATAAAATATCTAATCAAGAATCTGTTTTAGTTAATTCTGGTGTGGGTGCAAAATCTTATAACGCTCAAATATCTAATGATTGTGGAGGATGGACTTCTAAAGTTTCAACTTATCAAGGAGTTAGATGGTATAAACATTCTAACGAGGATAGATATTACCCTTTTACAATTAATTGTAATTCTTTAGGTTCTAATACTTATGTTGCTTGTTGTAGTTAATTCTTAATCCAAACATACTTAAACTAAAACTGTTATAGTTTTCATAAAATAATGCTATCAATATTAAAAAAAAAACAGAGGGGTTAA
>Ga0233428_1004223_pt1 | contig 11346 bp, 4 predicted proteins | sample SI_118_April2016_4_FD_179890 | JGI IMG/M metagenome (GOLD analysis project Ga0233428, IMG submission 179890) | Seawater microbial communities from Saanich Inlet, British Columbia, Canada - SI_118_April2016_120_MG | ecosystem: Environmental > Aquatic > Marine > Inlet | place: Canada: British... | reverse complement strand
TGAATCGCCTCGCGGGCATTCTTGATCAGGTTGGTGACCACCTGCTGAAAGGGGTTTTTTGGTAACAAGACCTGCTCCACCAGCGGGGAGAGTTCCACGGTCATCTTGATACGCTGTTCCTGATGACTCCCCTGATAGAGCGCCAGTGTATCATGGATTACCCGGCTGATATCAAAGCGGGTATTGATGGCCTGGTTGCCGTGTGCCAGCTCCTGCTGGATCGCAATAATCTCGGCAACATGTGCCACCGCAACATGAACCGCCCGGCTACTCTCTTGCAGGTCCTCCTCAACCACCTCACCCAACAGTACTGCAGTCTGTTTAACCCCCTGCTGTAGTCTGCTGACATCCTCCAGTGAGGCGGCCTGTTCCAGCTGCTGTTTAATCAACAGCAGATCCTCCAGCCCTGTATCAATCTGCTCCGAGCGACCAGTAAGCGTGGTAATTGCATTCCCAATATTGTGCAGTACGTTGGCCGAGATCTCTGCCAATCCGGCCTGATAGGCGAGCTGGTTCTCCTGCTCCGCACGGGTACGCTCTGCCTTGATACGGTCACGCAGATCATGGATCATCAGCACCTCACCAGGGGGGGTGTCTCTATGCTGCTGAATCGGGGCGCGGGTCATGGATACCGGTATCGAGCCCTTATTTCCCCCTATTAGCCGCCTCTCCTCAGAGGCTGCTCCATCCTCAAAAAGAGCCTCCACCAGGACCCCCAGAAGAACCGACTCCTCTCGCCCCACCAGCCGTTCAAAAGAGGGATTTACCCGCTCAATCGCCCCATTATAATCGACCACAACCAGCCCTTCAGCCATTGAGGCCAAAATCCCATCTGTCTGCTCTTTGGCTAAGCGTAGGGCATGGGTACGCTGCTTTATGGTCAGCGCCAGCCCCTCTTGATGGGCTCTCAACGTCTTCTCGACCTTACGGCGCTGGTCACTCTCCAGCACAAGTGCGATAAAACTGCTGATTGAGGCGACAAAGTTCACCTCATCAACAGCCCACTGGCGACTGTTGCCGGTTGTCTCACAACAGATTACCCCCGTAACCTGCTCATTCAGGCGGATAGGAATATTCAGTATCGAGTAGATATCCAGTGGAATGAGGTACTCCTCGATCAGCTCCGCACAGCGTAGATCCTTTCGGGCATCCTCTATCAGCAGCGACTGCCCACTCTTCAGCGTATGAAAATAGAGCGGGTATGTTGAAACGCCCCACTCTCTGCCTGATGAGTGGCGATGCAGTGGACGCTCATAGAGGTTGATACAGTTGATGCTTCTCCTGTTGCTGCTGTACAACCAGACACTGACCCGCTCAACCTTGAGTGTTTCCGAGGTCGCATAGATGATGCTCTCCAGTGACTGGTTGAGGGTATTGGAAACCAGATCATTCACAAGCAGTGTCTCTAACACCTCATTATGATAGGCAATTCTCTGATTTTGTAACTGTAGTTGTGCAGTATGTGCGGTGACCCTCTTTTTTAACTGACGATTCCAGTTCATTACCACCAGAATTACCACCCCAAGGAGAGCGGCCGTCAGCAGTACAATGGACCACACCTCTTTTTGGGAGCTTCCCACCGAGATGGGTACCGCCATCCACTTATTACGCACCCGCTTCATCTCCTCAGCGGGGATCTTCTCCAGCGCCTTGTTGATAATAGAGACCAGCTCTGGCCAGTCTTTACGTACGCCCAGGCGAAGTTCGCCCAGATCAGCAAAGACATTGGCTCCCACCCGCAGGTGATCCAGATGGTGGGCATGAATTAACGGGGATGCGACCTCCAGTGCCACAATCGCAACCTCTGCTGCACCATCCTCGATCGACTGTAACACCTCTAGTGTGGTGGGGCGGGTGATGTAGGGTATGCCCGGATAGGCACTTTTCAGATGGTTATGGGTCATGTATTGATCTACCACCGCAACGGTCACACCACTGGATGCTAACGACGCCATATCGCTCCATTCGGAGTGTTCATCATGGCTCACCAGGGCAATGGTGATTGGAAAATAGGGCTTGGTGAAATGGATAAATTGCTCTCTCTCCTCCGTCTTTGTCAGTGCCGGCAGTAGATCCAGCTCCCTCTTTTTAACACCCTCCACCACCTCAGACCAGCTTAGATCGGATACCACCGTCATCTCAATACCGAGCATCCCACGCAATTTTTCTACTAAATCAAAAGAGATCCCCCGGTGCCTCCCTGCTGAGTCCACATACTCAAATGGCATCCAGGCGGTATCAATGCCAAGATGCAGGGTGGGGTGCTGCAACAGCCAGCTACGTTCTCTTGGAGTGAGTTCAAGTGGGGAGGCCGAATCTTCAGGCAACGGGGATGAGTCTGTCAGCCCGGATGCAACGGCCAAAGGAGTAGTGAGTAGTGTCAACAGCAGCAGCGACACCCGCAGGAGGCGTGCCGTACTCTGGTGGTATCTATTCTTCATATTTAAACGACATCTCTCATTCAGCTCCATCCTCATGGGATTTTAGGATCATAGCATACTCAATCAACCGCTTGTCTGAGAGATAGAGCCCCCTCGGTTTTGTGGCAATCCGGGTGAGTCCTGCGATTATTGACGGTACAATAGCGCAATGATTCACACCGCCCCCTCTTCCATCTTCTCTCCTCCTCTTCCACGTACCGCTACAGATAAAATTCACTGGGCTCAGCTCTATGGCAGTGCCAGTGGGCTGTTGATCACCCAGGCAGCGCTGAAAGCCGATGGGCCGTTATTGGTGTTATGCGCAGATACCCCGACACTTAACCAACTGGAGAGCAGCATCACCTTCTATGCCGGAGGGGGGACGCTGCCGCTTCTCACCTTCCCTGATCTGGAGATGCTCCCCTATGACCGACTCTCCCCTCACCCCGACATCACCTCACGCAGACTGGAGGTAATGGCCAGACTGCCTGCGATGCGTAAGGGGATTATTCTGGCCTCGGTGCAGACCGTGATGCAGCGGGTTCCCCCCCAACACTATGTGGATCAACACGCCTTTAACCTAACTACCGGGGAGCAGCTAGACCGTGAGGGGCTGCGATTGAGGCTGGAGCAGAGTGGTTATCACTCGGTCTCTCAGGTGATGGAGCATGGTGAGTATGCCTTTCGTGGCTCAATCATTGATCTTTTCCCGATGGGGGCGGTGACCCCCTACCGTATCGACCTATTTGATAATGAGGTGGAGTCTCTGCGGCTTTTTGACCCGGAGAGCCAGCGCACGACCCATCAGGTGGAGGCCATCCACCTCCTGCCCGCCAGAGAGTTCCCGTTGAGTGAGGCAGGCATTCGGCACTTTCGTCATGCCTGGCGTACCACCTTTGAGGGGGATCCGCAGCAGAGTACCCTCTACCGGGATATCAGTCAGGGGCTTGCGCCTGCAGGTATCGAGTACTATCTGCCCCTCTTCTTCGACCACTGTGCCACCCTGTTTGACTATCTGCCAGAGGGCCATCTGTTGATCTGTGATGAACAGATTGAGCAACGTGCAGACCATTTTTGGGAGGAGATTCGGGAGCGGTATCAGGATCAATCCTTTGATACCCGTCGTGCTGTACTGCCGCCTGAGGCGCTCTTCCTGAAGACGGATGAGCTGTTTGGGCAGATGAAGCGCTCCCCTGTCGCTCGCCTGGAGCAGTTTGAGGCGGAGCCCGCAGCGGGCCATTTCAACTTCTCCAGCCGCAAGCCGATGCAGTTGGGAATGCAGGCGAGAAGCAGAGATCCCCTTCAACGACTGTTACAGTTTGTGGAGCAGTTTGAGGGGCGTGTGGCGGTTGTGGCCGAATCAGCGGGGCGGCGTGAGGCACTACTGGAGTTATTTCGGGGACACGAGATCTATCCACATAGTGTTGACCACTGGGCCACATTTATGGGGCGAAGTGAACCGCTCTCCCTACTCATCTCACCACTAGAGGAGGGGTTACTGCTCCCAGCAGGAGAGGGGGGAGAGGCGGCCATTGCGGTGGTTACCGAATCACAACTGTTTGGTGAGCAGGTACTACAGCGCCGTCGTCGCAACAAAAAAAGGGGGGTCAGCGGGGATGCGGTGATTCACCACCTCTCTGAGCTACAGCCGGGTGCCCCGGTGGTGCATCTCGACCATGGGGTGGGCCGTTATCAGGGGCTGGTCTCACTGGATGCGGGGGGGTGTCAGGCGGAGTATCTGCTACTGGAGTATACCAATGGGGATAAACTCTATGTTCCGGTTACCTCACTCCACCTGATTGGACGCTATACCGGCACCGACCCGGAGAAGGCACCCATCCACCGTCTCGGCAGTGAACAGTGGCAGAAGGCGCGCAGGAAGGCGGCGGAGAAGGTTCGTGATGTGGCTGCTGAGCTGCTGGAAATCTATGCCCGCCGTGCCGCGAAACAGGGGGTTGCGATGCCGGAGCCGGATCTGGAGTATCAACAGTTCTCCACCCAGTTCCCCTTTGAGGAGACCCCCGATCAGGCCGATGCCATTGATGCAGTAGTTGCTGACCTGACGGCCTCACAACCGATGGATCGGTTGATCTGCGGGGATGTCGGATTTGGCAAAACCGAGGTGGCGATGCGGGCCGCCTTTCTGAGCGTACAGAATGGTCGGCAGATTGCGGTTCTGGTTCCCACTACCCTACTGGCACAGCAACATTATGAGAGCTTCAGGGACCGTTTCGCCGATTGGCCCTTCAAGATTGAGGTACTCTCCCGCTTTAGAACCAAAAGCGAGAGCGAGCAGACCCTCAGAGAGTTGGAGAGTGGCGCGGTCGATATTGTCATCGGTACCCACAAGCTGATACAGAAATCTGTCAAGTTCAGCAATCTCGGTATGGTGATCATCGATGAGGAGCACCGCTTTGGGGTGCGGCAGAAAGAGCAGTTCAAAAAACTGCGTGCCGAGGTGGATGTACTGACCCTCACCGCAACACCGATCCCCCGTACTCTTAACATGAGCATGTCGGGGTTACGTGACCTCTCCATTATCGCCACCCCCCCCAGTAACCGGGTGGCGATTAAAACCTTTGTGCGAGAGTGGGATCCAGCACTGATCCGCGAGGCGTGTCTGCGTGAGATTCGGCGTGGCGGTCAGGTCTATTTTCTCCATAACCGGGTGGAGAGTATTGAAAAAGTGGCCCGTGAGCTTCAAGAGCTACTGCCTGAGGCGACCCTTGAGGTGGCCCACGGTCAGATGCGTGAACATGAGCTGGAGCGGGTGATGAAAGATTTTTACCACCGCCGCTTTAATATCCTGGTCTGCACCACCATTATTGAGACCGGCATCGACATCCCTACCGCCAACACCATTATCATGGATCGTGCCAACCATCTCGGTCTGGCCCAACTCTACCAGCTGCGGGGGCGGGTTGGACGCTCTCACCACAGGGCGTATGCCTATCTGGTTATTCCCCCCAAAAATCAGATCACCACAGAAGCGGTCAGGCGGCTGGAGGCGATTGAGTCACTGGAGGAGTTGGGCGCCGGGTTCACTCTGGCAGTGCATGATATGGAGATTCGTGGCGCAGGTGAGCTTCTGGGGGATGATCAGAGTGGTCGTATGCAGGAGATTGGTTTCGATCTCTATGCAGAGATGCTGGAGCGGGCGGTTGAGGATCTGAAAAAGGGTACCCAAAGTGATCTCGAACAACTCACTAAGCAGCAGATCGAGGTAGATCTGGGGGCACCCGCCCTCCTCCCGGAGGAGTATCTGCCGGATGTCAATGCACGTCTGGTGCTCTATAAACGGATTGCCGGTGCCGAGAACCTGGAGGCACTGAAGGAGTTGCAGGTTGAGATGGTTGACCGCTTTGGTCTACTACCGGATGCCGCCAAGAACCTGATTCACTCCACCGCGGTAAAACTTGCCGCTCTGCCGCTGGGGATCAACAAAATTGAGGCCAATGCAGAGCAGGTTCTGCTGAAGATTGGAGACGCTCATCAGCTCGACCCGGTTAAGATTATCACCCTGATTCAGCAACAACCACAACGGGTGAAGCTCAATGGGAATAATAAAATCATACTGTTAGCCCGGATGGAGCGGGTTGAACAGCGTAGAAAAGAGCTCGAAACCCTACTGATTGAGCTAACCCCCACGGAATAACGTCAAATTAATACCGTTTTTTTGGGGTTGGCACGAATAAATTAGAGCCACTGTCAGTAAAGTGGCACCATCATTGCTTCTTCTTCATTGATAACAGCATCCACCATTTGGAGAAGATCAATGGGATACGCACTACAGCAGAAGAGGTTTGAGATTGTTCGCCCTACGCAGGATCACCGGACTTTAGCGTTAAAAAAATGGCTGGAAAAACAGGTACTCAATGAAAAATTTCTGGAGCTGGAGCTGTCACAGGCACTTCAGTCCAAACTGGATATTCGCTCGATTGCAAGGCAGTTTTCTACCACCCTCTCCACCTATATTGACCATAGTGGGATTCAGGTCTCCACCACAGATGCGAAGGTGGTCACTGTCGAAGGGAAGACGGGTCAATATACCGAGGTTGTGGATCTGATTCTTGACGAGAAACGGTTCGGAACCGTCACCCTGATGGCTCAACAGCCGATCAATCAATGGTCTGCAATCTTCTTTCGCTACCTGGCTCGATATCTGGTTCACCCGGTGAGGAACGCACAACTCATTGAGTCACTGCGCCTACAGACCATGACCGACCCGTTAACCCAGACCTTTAATCGTGCCGCACTGGAACATGATCTGCACCATGAGATGGCCCGTTCAACCCGGGAAGGTACCCCCTTTACCGTAGTCATGCTGGATATTGACCATTTCAAACGGATCAATGACCGGTATGGCCACCAGGTGGGTGATCAGGTACTGATCGAACTCTCTAACCATATTCGTGGTGAAATTCGTGACTCGGATAGCCTCTACCGATATGGGGGGGAGGAGTTTACCCTGATCCTGAGAAATACCGAACTGGAGGATGGGGTTAAAAAAGTGGAGGCACTTCTAAACCAGTGCAAAAACCAGCATTACAGTGAGGCAGATCCTGATCTTCGGGTTACGCTAAGTGCAGGCATAACCAGCTGGAGAGATCATGATGCCGACAACGCGATGATAGAGCGGGCAGATCAGGCCCTCTATCACTCAAAAGAGAGCGGCAGGGATCGGGCAACGGCAAAATAATTATCTCTTCTTGCCTTATCTCTTCTTACCCATAGGGTGATTCGGATCCGCCACCCTTTTTGCAACCACAGAGAGAATCATCTTCTCAATCACCGCATTCTGTACCGGCTTTCTGAGAAATGCGTTGACGTAGGGGCGTGCATCCTCAAGGTCTGCCTCAGATTCTGCGGTAATCATAATCAGAACAATATCTTTGTGAAGCTCCGTTTTACGCAGATTTTTGGCGAAGGTTAACCCATCCATTACCGGCATATTCCAGTCAGAGAGGATAAGATCAGGGCGGGTTGAGTTGATGGTGGTCAGGGCCTTGAGGCCATTGGTGGCTGCAGAGATATTGCCTCTATCGATTCCCAACCCCTGCAGGATCAGTCGATAACTATCGATATTCATCGGCATATCATCGACCACCATCACGTGTAGTGAGGCGAATACGGGTTGTAGCTTCTCTTTGATAAGGTCAAAATTAGGGGCATTCATCTAGTATCACCTTATGGTTATATTGTTTGTTGCATCCATTATGGTCCATTCTTGGTGGTATCACAATCGACCAGGGGTAAATTTAGTGCAAAGGTGACCCCATCCTCCTGATTAGAGACAGAGATATCCCCCCCCGCCTGTTTAATAATCTGACGCACATCGTAGAGCCCCACCCCATTGCCGCTCTCTTTTGTCGAAAACCCCTTCTCAAAGATGGTCGGTAACACCTCCATCGGAATGGGTTTAGCCAGATTGCTAATCTCAATAAAGAGCAGCTCTTTTCGTTGGGTCACCTCCAGCGTGATCATCGGCTCTTCCTGCAATCTCATCAGTGCCATCAACTCTTCAGGCTCTGCAGCGGTGGCGCGCTCAGTGAGATATTGATCGACAGCATCAGCGGCATTATTGAGAAGATTGATCAGCATCGTCTGACAATCAATGGCCGGGAGACGAATGCAGACCTCATGCTCCACATTCAGCTGGAGCGCAACCTCTTTTCCTTTACCTAGGGTAGAGATGGCAAAGAGGGAGAGTACCTCATCAATTTTTTTCTGTACCGAAAGTACGGCGACCCGGTTGGCATCTCCCTTCGCGTTTCTCAGTGCCAGCAGCAACAGAGACATGATGGTAGTGACCTGCTCACGTATCAGCTCTACCCGCTCAGGGCTCAACAGCTCTCCCAGCTCCCCCGTTCTCTCCTTGACGGCGGCCACATGATCCACCATCCCATTGAGATAACCGATCGAGTTTTTCATGGTGTGGGCGGTTGAACGGAAGGTATCAAAGAGCTGTGTCTGCTGACGAATCTCTCGCTCTTTCTCATTCAGACGGTAGTGGCGTTCGGTCACATCAATAAAGAACTCCAGTACTTGATGGGAACCTATTTTCGGATTATGAACCGGGACACAGTGGACCTCATAGTGCCTCTTCTCCCCATACGCATCAATATGGGTGTGGTTTTTCATGGTACTGTTTCCGCTGGAACAGGCCTCTTCCATCGGACACCCTCCCATGCTCTCATCACAAGGGGTATCCCGGTTATAGCGCATCTTGTAGCAGCTGCTTTTGGAGGTATCGGAGTGGTAGGTCCCTCCGCTCATCAACACCTGGTGGTTGGTGGTATCGATTACCATAATCGGCATCGGCAGCTCATTGAACAGTTGCGACAACCAGCTCTGATAGGCGATATTGGTGTCAAGCTCCTGCTGTAGCTGCCGGTTCCGGTTCCAGCTATAGCTGGCGTTGTATGCCATATGTTCAATTTCAGCCACCACCAGGGGTTTTCGCATAAAGTAGAGATGGCTGAATACCACTACTCGAAAATCACTCGGCTGATAATCGGTGTAGGCCGATGAGATAACAATATGGACATCGGAATCAATCTCCCGAATCTTTCGAGCCGTCTCCAACCCATCAATACCGGGAGGCAGACGCACATCAAGGAATACAAGCGCAAAGGGGGCACTCTCATCGACTGCCTGCTGAATCAGGGCCACCCCCTCCTCCCCCTGCGAGGCGGTAGAGAGTTCGAAGGAGAGATCAAACTCCCCTGTCTCGAGATCAAAGAGATCTGAAAACTCCTCAATCCATTGGTTCTTGTAGACAAAGGTTCTACTGAAAAGCTCCAGAATAGCGGGGTCATCATCAATCACCAGAATCCGCCGATTATGAATCTGGGGGGCTACCGTACTGTGTTGATGTTGATCAATGCGCATAGGGGGGATAAAGAGGGTTCAGCGTGGTGTGATGACACCGGCTCTGGTTACTGGTCATTACGTTTCAGTAGTTCCAATAGTTTCTCATAGTGGGGAGAAGAGGCATCCTTTCCACTGAGCGCATGGTCTTGCAGATGGGTGGCCACTGCGGTCATCTCCTGCTCTCCGTAGGAGCTACCCATCCCCTTAATGGCATGGGCAACACTACGGATCTGCTCCCAGTCACCCGCCTCCCACGCCTGCTCCAACTGTTGCTGCGCCTCTTTCAGATAGTCCCAGAAATCCTGCCACATCTCATCATCAATCATATCGGAGAGATCATCACTCTCCTCCCCGGATTCTCCCTCATCAACCCGCTTAACGACCTCAGCTACAACGGTCTGCTGACTTTCTGAGGAGAGAAGAGGCTCACTGGCACTATCGAGATATTTTTCCAAGACATCATAGAGCCGCATACGACTGATCGGTTTAGAGAGAAAACCATCACAACCGGCCGCCTCAAAAAGCTCCCTGTCGCGCTGCATCACATTCGCCGTCAGTGCGACAATAGGGGTATTACATTTCGCCTCTCTTAACCGTCGCGTCGCCTCAATTCCATCCATCTTCGGCATCTGCATATCCATCAGGATCAGTTGATAGTGGCCACTCTTGCCCAGCTTCAGGGCCTCAACTCCGTTATTAACCGTCTCAACCCGCACCCCGGTTTTTTCAACCAACAGCTTTTGTAGACGCTGTAGCTGTATCGTATCCTCGGCCATCAGCACGGTTCCTTCCAGCTGAGGAACCGAATTTTTTCCTCTTTGGGATGGGGATGACTTCACCTCCACATCCAGATCCGTTGACTTGAGAGGAAGGTGGACGGTGAAGGTGGAACCCACCCGCTCCTGACTCTCGACCTGAACATTCCCCCCCATCATCTCAACCAGTTGATGGGCGATATAGAGCCCCAGTCCGGTTCCCCCAAAACGGCTCGAAGTGGTACTGGCCGCCTGTTCAAAAGGGGTGAAGAGTCTGGCTTGAACCTCACTGGAGATGCCCACCCCAAAGTCCTGAACCTGTAGCTCAAAATTGTAAAACCCGGAGACGCTAATGGAGGAGATGGAGCTGATCCCCAGCCGTAAGACCACCTTATTGCCATCACTGAATTTAATCGCATTACTCAGCAGATTGAAGAGTATCTGAGAGATGCGCATCTCATCACCGATCCACTGCTTTTTCAGTTGTGGTTGCACCACTTCCGAGACCTCAAGCTGGAGTGTACACCCTTTGGAGAGGGCATTAACCTGCATCAACTCACTGATCTCATTAACCACCTTATAGAGGTCAAAAGGCTGGTCATGGAGCTCAAATTTTCCCACCCGTATCTTCGACATATCCAGAATATCGTTGACCAGTTGCAACAGTGTCTTTCCAGCAAGGAGAATATTCTCCAACATATTCTGATATTTATCAGGAAGAGTGAGCTCCTCCAGAATGAGTTCGTTATAGCCAATAATGGTGGTTAACGGGGTTCTCAACTCATGGCTCATGCTGGAGAAAAAGGAGTCTTTGGCCTCATTCGCACTCTCCAGCTCTTTTTCTGTCTCTTTACGTCGCACAATCTCCTGTTGCATATCCTCTGCAAGATTCAGCAGCGCCGTATGTGCCCCATGCATCTTCTTGCTACTCCCCCAGCGGGCACACCCCTCGATCACCCGCTGAAAAACCTCATCAGAGGTATAGGGTTTCCCCAAAAAGGTGAAGTTAGCCCCCAACACCTGACGGATATTCTCCAATGAGTAGTCACTGTAGGCGGTCAGGATGATGATCTCAATAAAGGGGGAGACCTGCCGTAACTGTTTCGCTGTCTCCAGCTCATCGATCCCCGGTGGCATCCGCATATCGACCAGTGCCACCGCAAAAGGGGTTCCGGCAAGCTGCATTTTTATCGCCGCATTGACCGCATCCTGCCCCTGAGTGAGAGAGGTCACCTCAAATAGTCTCGATGGTGCCGCACCCTCCCCCCGCTCGCTACTGTTTGAGCTGACCAGATCGT
>Ga0233428_1004217_pt1 | contig 11355 bp, 7 predicted proteins | sample SI_118_April2016_4_FD_179890 | JGI IMG/M metagenome (GOLD analysis project Ga0233428, IMG submission 179890) | Seawater microbial communities from Saanich Inlet, British Columbia, Canada - SI_118_April2016_120_MG | ecosystem: Environmental > Aquatic > Marine > Inlet | place: Canada: British... | reverse complement strand
GTCATCATCTGAGACTCTGAGTCCTTGTCGGTATTGCTTCAGGAAGTAGTCGATCGTCTCGACCCGAATGTTGATGGACCCCGATGGCTTGTTCTCGTCCACGTCCTTGAAGCAGAAGTACGGCGTACCGACCCGTTGAAGAATCTGCTCGATGACCGAATACACCGGTGCATCGTGGCCACACTTGAAGCTGGACATTTCGAGGGCAACAAGATTCGGATGGCGGGCAGTGAACTTGGCCGCCCAGAGTTTTCGGTTGGTATTCTCGCTGTAGGAATTGAGCCACACGTCGCTGATGTCGAGGGGATCGTCGATGATCCCTGCAGCCACTTCAGCACCAAATAGCTCGTGCATCGTCTTGGCGTCGCGGGGTAGGCTGTCCTGTGTAAGCACGGGATAACCCCGTCGTTGGAATTGCTCCAGAATGCCGTGACCTATCCCTGGATCGGCGTGGTAGGGTCGCCCCAGTAGCACGATTCCCACGCCATTTTCCTCTTCGAGACGCCGCAGCGTTCGTTCGCCCTGGCCCTGCAGCGTCTCCACCTCGTAGTGCCGCAAGGCTTGGTACCCTGCATCGATGGCATGCCGATTCTCCGCGGCCGAGACACCGAGCAAGGGCTCGAAAGCTTCCCGCATCTGTCGCTCGAACAACTGCGGCTCACCAGGATTAACGAAGGTGTCCACAAACCGGATTCCACGAGCAGCAAACTGATCACCTTCTTTGGTAAAGGCTGCCTTCACTGCAGCAGGTGTTGTGGTCACGGCCGGACACGCCCTGCACGCCTGTGTGCCCACCAGATCAGTGGGTAGACAGTCGATCATCGGCAGGAAGATCATATCCAGTGGGCGGCGCTCATGGTGCTTCGTCAGCAGATTGTGTACGTGGGCAATACACGCCTTTGACGGAAAACATGGATCGATGGAACCTCGTTTCGAACCCTCCCTGAACATGGCCTCCGACGTGTAGTCGGAGTACACGATATTCCGGTCTGTGATGCCGAGACTCTCGAAATAGGCACGGAAGAGTGGGTTCAGACTATAGAGGTTGAGTACACGCGGGACGCCGATACGGATCTCCGGCCGTTTCTCGCGTAGATGGCGACGATGTCGTTGTCGACGGGTCCAGGTGATCTGGCCCGTCTGTGGAACAGGACTCGCGTCGGTTTTGCGCCACACCTGTGTCGCAGCAATGTCCTGCAGATTGGGCACCTCCGCCTCTTGCTCCTTCCACCGCGCGGCGATATGCCGAACCTGATCGGCGTGCTCAACCGCACCCTTCTCGCACGAGTTGCCGACGATCAGACGTCGCGGTCCGGTCGTTGATTCATCGTCATCGACGTCGATGAAGGTTCGCAAGCAACCGTTGGTGCAGAAGTGGCAGCGCGTCTGCTCGTCGCTGCGCAGAGCGTATTGGATATTCTGCACTGCGTCCAAACCGATAAAGCGCGACGGGTGTCCCTGCTGCCAGAGGGTGATCGCCTCCAGCGCCGCGCCGATCGCACCGGACTCGCCGCAGTGTTCGTGCACGACGATCCGTGGTCTCTCTCGCTTGCCGAGGAAACGGTCTTCGATGAAGTCGACCTGTGCTTTTACGGCGGCCAGATTTTTCTGCGTTCCCCCCTGGAGAACGAAGTTCGTTCCCAGTGAGGCCAGATTGGGAATTTGCGCCACGTAGAGCCAGATGTTCTTGGGCAATACCGCCGCCAGCCCCGCCATGATCTCTTCCGCACTCCATCCCCGTCGCTGGAAATCGACGATATCGGACTGCATGAACACAGCACACCCATAGCCGAAATCAGGTTTGACCTGTGCGGTAAAGGCACGATCGGCATAGTCGTCAACGGCGATCCCCAGGCTCTCTGCCGTCGACTGCAGGAAGTATCCATTCCCCGCCGAGCACTGCGTGTTGAGTTTGAAGTCCTTTACGCGCCCATTGGCGAGCAGAATGATCTTGATATCCTGTCCGCCCACATCACAGATCACATCTACATCCTTGTAACTGTGCAGCGCCGAGCGCGCGTGAGCGACGGTTTCCACCAAAGCCACATCCGCTTGCAGTACATCATGCAGGATGTCCTTGGCATAACCCGTCGTGGCCACGCCCAGCACTTCCACAGTTGCTGTCTGCGTCGTCATCTGATCTGCGAGGGTCGAGATCACCTCCTTCGCATCCTCGATCGGATTGCCCTTGGACAGTTGATATGCTTTGAACAGCACGCGACCCTGTTCGTCGAGCAACACTGCCTTCGTTGACGTCGAACCGCCGTCGAGTCCGAGAAAAGCGCTCACTTTCTGGCCAGGTCGTAGCTGTGCTGGTGCGAAGTCAGGCACGGCAAATCGCTCGCGGAATGCGGCCAGTTCCTGGCTGTCTCGGATCAGGCCCTCGCTTCCGGCTTTCCTCTTCTGTTGCACCTGGCCGACACTGACAAACCGCTTGAGCGCAGAAGAACCGAGAAACACCGTGTCTCGCATTTCGTCCTGCAAGCCGAAGCGAGCGGCCCCAAGGGCGGCGAAATACTGCGCACCTGCGGGTACGATGACCTGATCTTCAATCGTCGTCCCTGCGGGCAGATCAATGCCTCGCTCCGTCCACAACCTGGCGATGTTGTATCGCCATGCCTCGGCCAGGCCGCGAATGAACGTATTGGGTCCGCCGAGCAGCAGCACCTGTGGCTGCAACGTGTTGCCACGGGTGAGGATGGACAGATTCTGTGCGACGATGGCCTCAAAAAGAGAGGCCATCAGTTCACTCGACGGGACACCCACCTTCTGCAGAGAATTGATGTCCGTCTCGGCGAAAACGCCGCACTTTCCGGCGACAGCGTGCAACCGCTGGCCATCATATCCCATCTGGGATAGATGCTGAGCCGGAATACCCAGCTTGGCGCTGATCTTGTCGATGACGGCACCGGTACCGCCGGCGCACTTGTCATTCATGGACGAGAATTTCTGCCGGCGCACCGTCTTAGGATCGATCCGGAAGATGATGATCTTCGCATCTTGACCACCTAACTCGACCACGGATCCAGCCTCTGGATGCAGCGCCTCGACGGCGAGAGACACGGCATTGACTTCCTGCACGAATCGTGCGCCCACCTCATCGGCTAAGGTTCGAGCGCCGGACCCAGTGGCGTAGGCTCGACAGTTGTCTGACCGGAGCCCCAGATCCTGTTCGACGGCAGCGATCATCTCCAGTGAACACTGCGCCTGTCGTGTCTCGTGTCGCTCATACGCTTGCCAGCAGATCTCGTGGGTGAGACCATCGATGACGACAACCTTCACCGTCGTGGAACCGACATCGAGGCCTAGCAGATAGGATCTCTGAGTAGTCATCCGGCGGCCCCCTCGATCTGCAGCAGAGGTGTCGGCGTTGACGCCGACACGCCGGACGGACGGACAGCTGGTCGATCCAGCGGGGCCGGGATCTGAACACGATCCATGAGATACGCAACATGAGCGACAAAATTCGCTGCTACACTGACGAGTCGATCGCTCTTCGGCACGCGATAGGACGCGCATCGCATGACAGGGTTGTACTGGACGAAGGCCTCTACTTCAGGCAAGGTGACACCCGACCAGTTCAACACATGGTCCAACTCGTCCCGCGCTCGTTGCCGAACATCTCCCAGGGCCATCTGTACTCGACTGTGTGCGTTGATCTCCCCTTCGCCCGATGTCTCGATTGGCAAGAACACCATCTCAGGGTAGTGGCTCGTCACGGCGGATTGAGCGCCGTCGGACTGGGTGCTCGGAAGACATCCGAAAGGTTTGATGCTCAGCACCATGTGACAAAGCCGATGGCTGTGGTAGTAGATATTCTTGCCCACCTCCAAGTGGCCCTCACCGCCACCGGAGCGATAGTTGTAAAAGGGATCTGCCAATTCTCGAAGTAGAAGTTGGTCAGGCAGTAGTCGCGGCATGTCACCGAGAATTCTGCGCAAGCGGCGCCACTGGGCCATATACAGACCGTCTACTGCGACCAGCAGGAGAAAGGATCGCAGGCGTCTCCAACGTTGGCTGAGTTGCTGGCGCAATGATCCACTGCTGAGCATGAGGCGGTCCCGCGCCTTTACCCGGGCCTGGTGCACGGAAAATGGCAACCATGCACCCACGGGCTCAGCGACTACTTCGGCGCCTTCACGCTCCAGAAAACCAAGGAGCCCGTAGTTGCCATCCCCTTCGGTCGTCTGGGCCCAGAATTCTCCCGTCGTCTTCACGATCGGTCGTGGTCGCGTTCGATCTATCTCGATATCACCGAATCGATGGCGAATCTGTTCGAGTGCATCAGTGAGTGCGGCGGCACGAAACCAATACACGAGTCGCGCCATGAGGTGGACCGTGCCCGTCATGGGCAAGCGACTCTTGCGCACGGATCTGGCGGCCTGTCTGTGGGCGAGATCCTTGATGACGGCGGCCAGTTCATCGATCGATGTCGCCAGAGCGGCATCGGTCTCACCATCGTTGACTTCGTAGGGACGGATCTGATAGGAGATGTCATTGATCAGGTCGGCGAGGGCGAAACTCATGATCAAAGCCATGACGAAGTCGGCGTTGACGTGCAGGCCCGCTTCCTCGCCTGCTTGATTCAGACCATGCTGTTGAAAGAGGATGACCCGCATGTCAGCAAACCCGGCATTGGTCAGAGCGAGGCGAAACTCTGCCTCATACATGCCGAACCGACAGGGCCCACAGGCGCCCGCTGTGATGAAAACATATCGCTGTGCGATCTGCTCACGAGACAGGCCATCTCGCTCCAGACCTTGAAGAAACTGAATCAGACAACCCGTGCTGAAGTAGGTCGGATTGCACTGCCCGGGATTGCCATACTCCTTGCCAATCTGGAAAGCGGCGCGATCCGGATCGGGCAGTTGCTGGCATTTGTAGCCAAGCCCTTCCAGGCTGGCTTGGATCAGGCGTCCGTGTTTCCAGGTGAGTCCGATGAAGAGGATCGTCGTCGCCGCGCGCTCGCTGGCGACAAAGGCATTCTGCGTGGGTCTACGATAATGCGAGGCAGGAGGCTTGTGCGGCGGTCGCGGACCGCTAGTAAGGCCTGCCTTCGACGCATCGGCCACATGCCGGTCGCGACCATTGCTTTTCGGATGTCCAACACTCGTGTCCATTCGACCATCCCACCGGGGCAGAAGATCAGCCCATACGACGTGTCAGTGTATCCAGACTGGTGGCCTTTGGCAACCAAGGCACCGATCGGTCTTACGGGGTCCACTGCAAGGTCAGTGCCAGACTACCGGCTCTCTTTGAGGAAAGGGGGAAGCCGTTGTCGTTCACGGAGTTACAGCCCTCGTCGCACCCATGCTAGTGAAAGACGATCGTTGCGCCGGTTTGCTTTGGATTGCGCGATACTTGCGCCGCCTGAGAGCGTCACGCCCAGCCGCGCACCATGTAGCACTGCGACTCTCCTGATTCATCGGAATTGAAGAAACCCGTCTTGCCGTCCGGGGACAGGAATGGATGGATGTGCGTGTGCTTCTGCCAGGAGGATCCGGGATTCATCAGATAGGCCCAGTCTTGGATGGCCTGTGTTTCGTCGCGCGGAATCGTTCCCAGCCACAACCCGCCGCCACCATCACGTGGACCAGAATCGGTGATCAGTCTGGTTCCGGCAGCATCGGTGGCGAAGTGATAGAAATCGGGCTGTGGGTGTTGGCGCGATAGATCATTGCGCACACCACCTGGCGTCTTCAATCCTTCGTGCCCGACATGAGGCACGGCGCGCGCTTCGATGAGCTCCGCACACTTCGGCGCGCGTTTGCCTGTCGACGTGAGGGCTCTGTCGCTAGCGCCGATCCAGCATTGATGTCCCTGACAATATTCGTTGCCATCCCGACCCCAGGGCAGATCACGGAAATTCGACCCATCGTCGGCGATGACGTGAATGTCCGCTCCGTCACCGCCGGTCAACTTCGTAAACTGCCCCAGACGCATCGCACTCATTGCCGTGATTCTCCTGCACGAGCAAATCGTGCGACGCTGAAGACTCTTTAGATCGGCAATACTGGGGATGAACATTGCACCAGGTGGAGCCCTGCAGAATCAACTCTACGCGCCCGGAGGGCACATCAAACACGAGCAAACCCCAGGGCGCGTCAGCGGCCGAACCATCGCCCAGAAATCCGGAGATCGCTACACGCTGCCCGTCGGAGGATACCGTGGACAATGGGTAGGGGCGCGAAAACGGTCCCGGTGCACCGGGCAACACGCCATCGACGACGCAGATCTGTTCGCGCTGCGTGCCATCAAGGTTCACCCGCTTGAGTGTGAGTCGGCCGCCCTGCGCGGGTTCTGTCTCATTGGTGAAGTAGAAGAGAACGTCGCCTGCCGGTGCGATCGAAGGCGCCGTGGCGCCCAGCTCCGTTCTATATGCGGCGCTGACCGTCAGCACGTATCCGGAACCCTAACCTCATTCGAGCAAGATATGACACTCCATGTTATCGATCTACGAAGATGGCCGTTGTTATGATCTGATGTATCCGGAAAAATCGACAGAGTCTGACTTCTGCATCGGTGTGGCTCGCGATTTTTCTGATACAGCCCCATTCTGGAGACCGGCTGCGTCACGGGCTACGTCTGCCTGCCACTGGCGCAGGCGCCCGAATTCGGTCACGTCGACATGCGCGTCTACTTCCCACAGGAACTGGATCTGTTGCTCGAGACACAGGGGTTTGATATCATTCACAAGTGGGGCGATCTGGAGCGGTCCAACTTTGGTCCCGATTCCCATGACCAGAAGGTCGTGTGTCGGGTCTGCAACTGAATCATGGTGCGACAGATCGCGTGCGAGGGGGTTCGAACGATCCGCGCGAAGGCAGTGGGATGGTACGTTTCTTCGGAAAGTGTGATAGATCGATGGCAAGAGCACAAACGATTCTTCTGCTGGCGTTTCTCATGGCCGCGCCTGGGTACACCGGTTCCAATGGGCCGGGATGGCTTCGCTTCGAGCCGGAGTTGCTGCTTTCTGCAGAGGGCTTCCGCGATGTAGCCTGGTGTACCCGATCCGCTGACATGCCCTGGAAGATGCAAGGCACCTTCATCCACGGTCTGCTGCGGCGTGCCGACGAAGATCTGGACGTCTTCGGTGAGCGCGCACAACACATCACCTACACGTATCGAAACTCTATCCTCTACGGTGTGCGCATCGACTTGATCGGTGCAGATGCGATACGGCGTGCCGCCAGCAAGGTGCGGCGCGAATATGACCCCCTAGGTGAAGTGGTTGTCGTCAATGACCACGAACAGCGCTGGCAGACGGCATCAACGAGTGTGTGGATCACGACACCGCCGCATGCGGATAGTCTCGGACAGATCTATCTGTGGGGCCGGGATCGCAAATTCCCCGATGATTCGCCGACACCGGTTTATCTCAATCCACCTCTCGAACGCAACAACACCTATGCCCGCTACCAGCCGCGCCAGTATGTGATCTATCGTCGATCCGGGCCGATCACTCTCGATGGCAGCATCAATGAGAAGGCCTGGCAGGACGCGGCGTGGACAGAACCCTTCGAGGACGCACAATCCCCGTATTGTCCGCTGCCCTGGAAGATGACGCGCGCAAAGATCACCTGGGATGATGAGGCCATCTGGTTTGCGGCGCAGTTGCAGGAGGAGAACGTCTGGGGTCACATCACGAAACGCGACACAATTTCCTACTGGGACAATGATTTCGAAATTTTCATCGATCCCACAGCGGATGCGGTGAACTATTTCGAGTTCGAGATGACGGCGCTGAACCAGATGTTCGACATGTGGCACGAGAACGACAATCACCGCAATGCGCTGGCGGATGGGACGTACAACGCGCCGAACATGCGCCACGCCGTGCAGGTGCAGGGGACGCTGAACTATCATCACGACATCGATGAAGGCTGGACGGTGGAAGTGATGATTCCCTATGCGGATATGACGGGACGGAATCCGGATATGCAGGTGCCGCCACGTCGAGGCGACCAGTGGCGACTGAATTTCAGTCGTGTGCAATTCATGCACGTGTACACACAGATGTTTCCCTATCTGCTACCGTATTCACCGGTGGAGGATTGGGTGTGGGCATCGACTTTCATCGGTGATCTACACATACCGGAGATGTGGGCACGGGGTCTGTTCAGCGATCTGACTGCAGGTGTCGTGCTCGACGAGGAGTTGGAGTTGAGTCATCCAATGCTTGCACCACCTCCGCCCCCGAGCGGGCAGGATACGAGCATGGTCTGGCTGCCTGCAGCAACGGTCACGCTGGGGCCGGATCCCACCGATCCTGTGCACAGTCCCGCTCACGAGGTGGAGGTGCCCGGTTTCTGGATGGATCGCTACGAGATCACCATCGCCGAGTATGCGGCTTTTCTGAATGAAGGGGGACGCGACGAGCACTATCGCGAGCGCATGCAGAGTCCAGAACTGTGCGGGCTGATTCAAGAGGGGCCCGGGGAGTATCGCACCCTTCCCGGGCGGGGCGACTACCCCATCGTCTTCGCCACACAGGCCGATGCCCAGGCTTATGCTGCGAGTCGCAGCAAACACTTGCCGTCAGAGGCGATGTGGGAACGCGCCGCTCGCGGTGCAGAGGGCCGTACCTATCCATGGGGTGAGCAGGCCATCAACCCCCACCTGGCCAATTACGATTTCCACTACGGCGGCACCCTACCGGTGGGCAGCTTCCCCGGCGGTGTCACGCCAGAGGGTATTCATGATCTGGCGGGCAACGTGAAGGAGTGGACGACGTCGATCTTCTACCCGTATCCGGGCGGCGCCGACTACGAGCACTGGTTCAACTTCCCCTTCTTCAGCGAACCTTACCCGGAGAAGTCATGGCAGCCAGTGAATCGCGGGGGCAGCTGGACAGCGCAGGAAAAGACGATGCCCTCTGCCTATCGTGACAGTCATGTGGCACACAATGGTGGATTCCGCTGCGTGCGTTTCTGACGTCGTGGCCTCCGAGGGCTGGGCGCTAACTGGCGTGGTAGCGTCGACAGATTCCGCCACAATGAACGACGATCTCAGGCGACTGCTTTTCTCTCGCGAACCAAATCAACCTGTTCCTGGTCTGCCGCGTGAGTCGCCGCTAGCTCCGCCTTCAGTGTTTGGTAATTGGGGTCGTCATACAGATTCCGCGACTGCTCGGGGTCCACACCAAGATCGTAGAGCTCGCCATAGTCGCGCGTGTCATACAGGACGAGTTTGTGCTGATCCGTCACATAGGTCACCTGTTTGTACTGACCTTGAGCAGGTCGAAATTCCACAAGACAGTGATCGCGAACCGAAATACCTGGATCGATCCAGGCTGTCTTCTGCGACACCCCCTGGCTTGCCGCCGAAGGGGCGAGACCTGCTGCGTCGAGACAGCTTTGCTTGATATCGACAAGGGACTGCAAAGCATGGCTCGTCTGGCCGCGCTCCTGACAGTCAGGATGAGCGACGATAAGGGGGACCCGCTGCATTGCTTCGTAGGTAGGTAGCCCCTTTCCCCACAGGCCATGGTCACCCAGATAGTCGCCGTGGTCGGAGGCAAAGATGATCACTGTTTCGTCGATGGTCCCGTCTGCTTCCAATCTGTCGAGGATTCGCCCGATATGGTGGTCCATCAGGCTGACCATCCCGTAGTAGACGGCGCGCAGCGCCCGGGTCTCGTCGGGACCCATGTCTGGCCGGATCTTCACGTCCCCCCACGCTTTTTCCCCCAGCTGGGGGTCGTCACCATAGAAGGCACCACGCGCAAGGCTGGCGTAGAACTCCGGATGCGCATCGAGGTCTGGTGGCGGGATGGGAGCCGGCACGGACGTGGCGTCGTATTGCGATGCCCATGGTTCGGGTGTGACATAAGGATTGTGAGGGTCCTGGAAGCTTGACCATAGAAAGAAGGGTTTGCCCTTGGCGCGATCGATGGCGGCGATTTGACCGATCCGCTACCCAGGTGGAGCCGTGAAGCTCTTCTGGTAGCGACCACGGTCCATAGTGATCGTAGTCGTGGATATTGAAGAATCTCTCAAGATCGACACCTCGATCCCGCAGCCAGGCGCCATAGTGCATACCGGCGGCGTGGGGTTCGGATGTATGACCGATCACGAGCTCCGTGTGCTCAAAGCCGAAATAGGGACCATTCCAGTTGCTGAAGTGGTCCAGATCGTGGACTCGGGGCGCTGACTCAAGACTGGCGGGATCTTTGCAGGCCTGGAAGTGAGACTTGCCGATCAGACTGGTGGAATACCCGGACGCGGCGAATCGATGTGCCACGGTGGGACCATAATTCTCAGGCAGGGAGGTGCCGACGTGGAAACACCCGTGACGCGACGGATATTCGCCCGTGAGAATGCTGCATCGCGTCGGCGTGCAGACAGGATTGACTGTGTAGGCGCGATCGAAGAGAACACCCCGCGCCGCGAGTCGATCGAGGTTGGGTGTGTCGATTGCCGAGTTGAGTCGCCCCAGCGTGTCCCATCGCTGCTGGTCACTCGTGATCAGGAGAATGTTCATCTACGTATTTCCTATGACAGAAAGTTCCAGGCCTGGCGCAGGGACTGCGAGCCGTCTGTTTCGACAGCGTGGCCATGGCCCGGGAGTATCCGGTCGAAGTTCCAGGTGAGCACCTGATCCAGTGAAGCTCGCATGGCTCCACGATCTTTGATGAACATGCGGAACAACCTCGAGGCAGAGAATTTCTGATAGGTCCCCGCCATGCGCAAAGTCAGGGACGTCGCCGTGTTCAGTTGATAGTCGGTGTAGTTGAAGACAAGATCTGCCACGATCAGCGTGCCGCTCGGTTTGTGGACAAAGACCGTCTCATTGATTTTCGGCATGCCCTGCAGGACCAGACCCTCTATCTCATCTGTCCATGTCGGTGCGGCGGACGTCGTCAGTTCGTCGGTGATGCGCCAATCCCCATGTTCCTGTCGCAAACCATCGGCCGCATGCAGCCGCGCCTGTGGATACGCATCCGCCCATTCCTGGATGAACAGATCATGAAAGACAGAGGGCGCGACCAGGTCAGTGACCGGGCCTAGTTCAGCAAGTGATTTCTGCAGCCGCGGATTCAGACGAATCGGCGAGTGGACCCACAGATCCCCAGTGTCCAGGCGGATCACCGTCATCCGATGATCAAGATGCACGGGGCCGAGATTCAAGGGGCGTTGTGTTTCCCAGATGTTGTCTGCAACAGGGTTCATATCATCCTCCAGGGTGATACACAAAGGATCGGTGCGCAGCCGATCTGTGTCATGAACCCAGGTTAAGCGGCCCCCATTTTCTCGTCGCGCAGTTTTCTGCGGATTCGGGATAGGGCGACGTTGGTAATCCCCAGATAGGAAGCGACATGGTATTGTGCGATGCGCTCCTCCAGCCCAGGAAACT
>Ga0233428_1004204_pt1 | contig 11377 bp, 6 predicted proteins | sample SI_118_April2016_4_FD_179890 | JGI IMG/M metagenome (GOLD analysis project Ga0233428, IMG submission 179890) | Seawater microbial communities from Saanich Inlet, British Columbia, Canada - SI_118_April2016_120_MG | ecosystem: Environmental > Aquatic > Marine > Inlet | place: Canada: British... | reverse complement strand
CATCAACTTTGTCGCTTTCTCCCACTATCTGGGAGATCCCAATGGACAGGTCTTTGTCTTCTTTATCCTGACGGTGGCCGCAGCAGAGGCGGCTATTGGATTGGCGATTTTGATACTGCTGTTCCGTAACCGTAGAACCATTAATGTCGATGATCTCGACACACTAAAAGGGTAGGGGCGCATAATGAAATCGATCTACCTTGGAATTGTTCTGGCCCCACTGGTGGGCACTGTTCTGGCCGGGATTTTTGGCCACTGGATGGAGCGTAAGGTCGCTCACATCGTTACCATTGGGGGGGTTGCAACCTCTTTTGTGCTCTCTCTGATCGTCTTTCAGGATACCGCTATTGATGGCAACACCTTTAATGGCAATGTCTATACCTGGCTGGTCAGTGATGGAATCAGCTTCAATGTGGGCTTTCTTGTCGATCAGCTTACCGCGATGATGCTGGTGGTAGTCAGTTTTGTCTCCCTGATGGTTCACATCTATACCATCGGTTATATGCAGGAAGATCCGGGCTACAAACGATTCTTTAGCTACATTTCGCTCTTCACCTTTGCCATGTTCATGTTGGTAATGTCCAACAACTTTATGCAGCTCTTCTTTGGCTGGGAAGCGGTGGGTGTGGTCTCCTATCTGCTGATTGGGTTCTGGTTCCAGAAAGAGACAGCAATCTACGCCAACCTCAAGGCATTTCTGGTTAACCGGGTAGGGGATTTTGGTTTTCTGCTCGGAATTGCGGCGGTACTACTCTATTTTGGCACACTCGATTATGCAGAGGTCTTTGCCGGAACGGCCGCTGTTGAGGGGCAGACGATTGAGATTTTTGAGGGGGCAGAGTGGTCTGTGATGAGCGTGATCTGCATCCTCCTCTTTATCGGAGCGATGGGCAAATCCGCACAGGTGCCCCTGCATGTCTGGCTCCCTGACTCCATGGAGGGTCCAACGCCAATTTCTGCCTTGATTCACGCAGCGACCATGGTTACTGCCGGTATCTTTATGGTGGCGCGGATGTCTCCGCTGTTTGAGCTCTCTGAGACCGCACTCTCCGTGGTGTTGGTGATTGGTGCAATTACTGCACTGTTTATGGGCTTTTTAGGGCTGGTACAGCATGATATCAAGCGTGTGGTCGCCTACTCGACACTCTCCCAGCTCGGCTATATGACGGTTGCCTTGGGGGCCTCAGCCTATGCGGCGGGGGTCTTTCACCTCATGACTCATGCCTTCTTCAAGGCTCTGCTTTTCCTGGCGGCCGGTTCGGTGATCATTGCTCTGCACCATGAACAAGATATGCGCCACATGGGTGGATTGAAAAAATATCTACCGATCACCTACTGGACCTCACTGGTTGGCTCTCTGGCATTGATTGGTTTTCCCGGTTTTTCCGGCTTCTTCTCCAAGGATGCGATTATTGAGGCGGTGCACGCCTCCAATACTGCAGGCTCCACCTTTGCCTACATCGCGGTACTGTTAGGGGTCTTTATCACGGCACTCTACAGTTTCCGTATGTTCTTTTTGGTTTTCCACGGTGAAGAGCGTTTTCATAAGGCGCATCATCACCATGATGATGAACATAATACCGAGGTTGATGAGGTGCATGGTCATGGCAAGAATCCACATGAGCCTCCCTGGGTTGTTACCGGCCCTCTGATTGCGTTGGCTATTCCGTCACTCTTGATCGGTGCCTTCTTCGTTGAGCCGATGCTCTTTTCCGGCTTCTTCGGTGATGCCATTCAGGTCAAACCGGAGCATGATGTGCTGGCTCAGCTAGGCGAAGGGTTCCATGGTGTGGCGGGATTTGTGCTTCATGGGGTGATGGCACTCCCTTTCTGGTTAGCGCTGGCGGGAGTCGGTACCGCCTACTACTTTTACAGGGTACGTCCCGATATTCCTGAGGCGATTCAGCAGCGTTTCTCGACGATCCACTCCATTCTGGAGAGCAAGTATGGGTTTGACCGCTTCAACGAGATCTTCTTTGCGGGGGGGGCACGTGGGGTGGGGGGGCTCCTCTGGAAGTATGGAGATATGAAGTTGATTGATGGGCTGCTGGTGAATGGTTCTGCCTATGGGGTAGGCAAGATTGCCGCCTTTATCCGCCACCTGCAGAGTGGATACCTCTACCATTACGCCTTTGCCATGATTATCGGCCTGCTGGTTATGCTGGCTTGGGTGCTTTACCGGTAACTGATATGGGGCTGACCAATACCACTATTGAGTTGAGTAACTTCAGAGCATCTATTCTGCATGAGCTGAATATATGTGAGAGGAGAACAACCGCAAAAAAAACGATGGTTGTCTCCTATGTTGGGGCCAGGCACGTTCATTTTAAAAATCGCACCTGCTGTACAGAGACCTTGATGATGAGGAACTCTGTTAAATGGGGTGCGGTATCGAAGGAAGATATGGGTTGGGGGGGGTGTCCGCGATCACAGACGATAACGGTAAACCTGAAAAGCCCCAATGTTCCTACCGCAGTAGTTAAGAAGAGTATTTGAGTATTTGATTATGAGTTCAGACTCCTCCATTTTGAGTTTATTGATCTGGCTGCCTATACTGGGTGGCCTGTTGACACTGGCTGTGGGAGATCGCCGAGGGCCGTTCGGTCGTATCACTGCGCTGTTATTCTCGATCATCACCCTGTTGATCTCTCTCTCTCTTTTCGCAGAGTTTGATCGCACCACCCATCTGATGCAGTTTGTTGAGCTGGTTCCGTGGATTGAGCCATTCAACATCAATTATCATCTCGGTGTGGATGGTATCTCCATGCCATTTATTGTATTGACCAGCTTTATGACAGTGATTGTGGTGATCGCCGGATGGGAGGTGATCCAGGATCGTAACGCACAATATATGGCGGCCTTCCTGATCATGACAGGGTTGATGAATGGAGTCTTTGCTGCTCTTGATGCAATTCTCTTCTACATCTTCTGGGAGGCGATGTTGATTCCGATGTTTATCATTATCGGTGTCTGGGGTGGCCCCAACCGTGTCTACGCCACCATCAAGTTTTTCCTCTATACCTTTCTAGGATCGGTCTTTATGCTGATCTCCCTACTCTGGCTCTACAGCGAGAGCAATACTTTTTCGATTCTCGCTTATCACGACCTGAAGATCGGAATGAGCGCACAAATGCTGATCTTCTTCGCCTTCCTGCTGGCGTTTGCCGTCAAGGTTCCGATGTGGCCGGTTCATACCTGGTTACCGGATGCTCACGTTGAGGCACCGACGGGTGGTTCTGTGGTGCTGGCGGCAATCATGTTGAAGATGGGAGCCTATGGTTTCCTCCGCTTCACACTACCCATCGTGCCTGACGCGAGTAGTGAACTGGATACCTTTATGATCACCCTATCGTTGATTGCGGTGGTCTATATCGGTTTTGTCGCCCTGGTGCAGCAGGATATGAAGAAACTGATCGCCTACTCATCCATCTCCCACATGGGGTTTGTCACCCTCGGTTTCTTCATCCCCTTCCTGATTTTCAAGCAGAGCGGTAGCATGGAGGGGGCAGCGATAGGCATTGAGGGCGCTCTGGCTCAGATGATCTCTCACGGTTTTATCTCCGGGGCGATGTTCCTCAGTGTTGGGGTACTTTATGACCGCCTCCACTCACGTCAGATTGGAGATTATGGCGGGGTCGCGAATACCATGCCTGCCTTTGCTGCCTTTATGCTCTTCTTCTCAATGGCGAATGCCGGGCTGCCAGGAACCTCCGGTTTTGTTGGGGAGTTTATGGTGATCCTGGGGGCCTTCCGTGCTAATTTCTGGATTGCCTTCCTCGCGGCTACGACACTGATTATCGGGGCAGCCTACACCCTCTGGATGTATAAACGGGTGGTCTATGGGAAAGTGGCCAATGATGGAGTTGCAGGGCTGAGTGATATGAACCATAGGGAGTTCTTGATGATGACCATTTTGGCAGTAGCCGTGTTGGGAATGGGGCTCTATCCCGCACCCATTATTGATGTGATGCATGCCTCAGTAGATCATCTGCTACAGCAGATTACCATCTCCAAACTGTAGCGACCTGTTTGGTACAACGGATAGAGAGTAGATAAGATGAAATTTGATGTAGCAGAATTAACCGCTGTTGCCCCTGAGCTGACCCTGTTAACCCTGGCCTGCCTGGTGCTGTTGGTGGATCTCTTTGTCAAAGAGGAGAGCCGAATCATTACCGGGCTACTGACCCTGGGTTCCCTGTTGATCACCGCAGCAGTAGTGGCTGCCGGAATGGGAGGGGAGAGTCAGCTACTTTTCAGTGAGTCGGTTATTCGGGACCCAATGGGAGATGTGCTGAAAATAGCAATTCTTCTGATCACCACCATGGTGTTTCTCTACTCTGGAGATTACCAAAAAGATCGTGGTCTCTACCGGGGCGAGTACTTTGTTCTTGGGCTGTTTGGTGTGCTGGGAATGATGATCCTGATTGCTGCCCACTCCTTTCTAACCCTCTATTTGGGGCTGGAGTTGATGTCGTTGTCGATGTACGCCATGGTAGCTTTACAGCGAGATGAGGCACGAGCCTCTGAGGCGGCAATGAAATACTTTGTTCTTGGGGCACTGGCCTCGGGGATGCTGCTTTATGGAATCTCTATGCTCTATGGGGCCACTGGAACGCTTAATATTAGTGAGGTGGCACACTTTATCCAGGGGCAAAAAGAGAATGCAGACCTCAATCTGGTGCTGGTGTTTGGGCTGGTCTTTGTTGTATCAGGGATCGCTTTCAAACTGGGGGCTGTCCCCTTTCATATGTGGGTACCCGATGTCTATCAGGGCGCTCCCACCTCCGTTACTACCTACATCGCCAGCGTACCCAAGATTGCCGCTTTTGCACTGGTGATGCGACTGTTGGTTGATGGACTTAACGGAATGGTTGCAGACTGGCAGCCCATGTTGATGATCCTGGCCCTGCTCTCAATGGCACTGGGTAATCTCATCGCAATAGCCCAGACCAATCTGAAAAGAATGCTGGCCTACTCCGGTATCTCCCATATCGGTTTTCTGCTACTTGGTGTGCTTAGTGCCACTGAGGCGGGCTATGAGTCTGCAATGTTTTATGCGATCACCTATGCGCTCACCAGTGCAGGTGGTTTTGGGATGATCCTGCTGATGAGCCGTAAAGGGTTTGAGGCTGAGGAGCTCTCGGATTATAAAGGGCTGGCAAAACGTCACCCCTGGTATGCACTGATGATGTTGATCCTGCTGTTCTCAATGGCTGGTGTTCCACCAACCGTCGGTTTCTACGCTAAATTGGCGGTACTGCAACAGGTCATCTCTGTGGGTATGGTCTGGTTGGCGATAGCGGCGGTTGCCTTCTCAGTGATTGGTGCCTTCTACTACCTTCGAGTGATCAAGATGATCTACTTTGACCCGGAAGAGGAGGGGAGTCAACCGCTTCAACAGTTTGATCTCAACCCAGTGGGGATTACGCTCTCTCTGAATGCAATCGTGGTGCTGCTGCTGGGTATCTTTCCTGCTCAACTGATGCTGATCTGTCAGAGTGCTATTGGTTAGGTAGCCCTACTTGTATAATAAATAGAAAAATCGGTTGCATTTTAGCGCCAACTTCTATATTATTCGCACCTCATTAATGCGGGGTGGAGCAGTCTGGTAGCTCGTCGGGCTCATAACCCGAAGGTCGTTGGTTCAAATCCAGCCCCCGCTACCAAAATCAGTTAACAGGGTCGCCACTTGGCGGCCCTGTTTCATTTCTGCCTCAATAAAATCTTTATTTTCAGTAGGGTACAGATTTATTTCACCGACAATTGAGCACACTGCTGCTCTTGCTCTGGTGTTGCACAACAGGCTGTCCCGATTAATCCCGATCAGTAGCTCTCAACTGTTTCACTGAAATTTATTAATGGGCACCTCTAAAAATGCACTTTTTCAGTGATTGCTGCGTCAGCTCCGTACTCGAGTCCTCATGTACTCGCATGTACACTGCGGCTCTCCGTGCGGTGCTTTCTTGCACTCACAGAAAAATTACTATTTTTAGAGGTGCCCTAATGTAACTATCAATGGAAAAAATCAGAACACTGATTGTTGCGATTGCTGAAAGCGCAAAATCTAAAGGCATTTCGCAGCGTGAACTAGCTAGACGGGTAGGGATTACCCCTGAGAATTTGAGTCGTGCAAAAAAAGGGGAGAGGTCGCTGCATCAATGCTTCAAGCGATGGCAGAAGAGTTGGATATGGAGTTACTCCTCTCTTCTCGCAAGACCAAAGAGAATAACATTGAAGCACAGTAGAGCAAACTCGCGGGGTAGTTACGGACTCACTCAATGTGACAGAGGGTTATGCAGATGGAGGGTGTGCCTCAGGCTCAGAGAGAGTTGTTATCCAAGATCGCGAGCAGTGAGCATTTACAGATGTCGAAGCAGTTGAGCTGGACTTTGAAGTGATGAGCGAGCGAGAAGCTAACGCTTACAGAAATTTTGAGTCACTGCCTGCCGTGAGATATGCCTATGATGGGGGATTTGGGGGGTGATCATGGTTTGCATATCTCCCCCCATCTCTGTATGATACGCCCTCGTTGTTAGCGGTGGTACTGGTCTGATCCCAGCCTCCGTTGAAAATCACAAAAAGGCCGATCTTTTTGATGAGATCGGCCTTTTTTATATTTTAAAAGGCTGTTTAGATAATAAAACCATGACAACGGTTCGTGACACATTATATGAGGTGGTTACCCCCGTAGTTGAGGGGCTGGGCTATGAGTTGGTAGGGATTGAGTATATTCCACAGGGGAAACACTCTCTGTTGCGGATCTATATTGACCAACCATCAGGAATTACCCTGGATGATTGTGAGAAAGTGAGTCATCAACTCAGCGCAGTAATGGATGTAGAGGATCCGTTGGGTCACCACTACAACCTGGAGATCTCTTCTCCCGGGCTCGAACGTCCCCTGTTTATTGAGGCGCACTATATTCGCTTCAGTGGAGAGCAGGTTTTTGTACGGATGGCCTTTCCGCTGGAGGGAAGACGTAAGTTTGAGGGGCTGTTAAAAGGGGTAGAGGAGGGTGAGGTTCTGGTTGAGATTGGCGATGAGCTGTTTAGGCTGCCGTTATCTCAGGTAGACAAGGCTCACCTAGTTCCAGAGTATACGTAGTAGCAGTTGTTTGGGAAAGAGTGAAGCGTTGGTGCTTATGGCACTGGAAAGTTGAAAGTATTAGTGAAGATAGAGAGTCATGTTATGAGTAAAGAAATTCTGCAGGTGGTCGAGATCGTATCCAATGAGAAGGATGTGAGCAGAGATGTCATTTTTAAGGCGCTGGAGTCAGCGTTAGAGATGGCTACCAAAAAGAGGCATGATGAAGAGATTGGTGTTCGAGTAGAGATTGACCGACTCACCGGTGAGTACGAAACCTTTCAGACCTGGGAGGTTTTGGATGGAGATGCCCCAGGAGCTGTGATGGAGTATCCAGATGCCGAGCTCTGGATGATTGATGCGGTGGAGATCAATCCTGATATTAAGCCTGGAGAGTTTATTGAGGAGCGGATTGCATCCATTGAGTTTGGTCGTATTGCTGCTCAGGCGGCTAAACAGGTGATCTTTCAGAAAGTACGTGAGGCAGAGCGCGAGAAGGTGGCGCTGGAGTATAGTGACAAAATAGGTGAGTTACTCGGTGGCACAGTGAAACGTGTTGACCGTGGCAATGTCGTTATTGACCTGGGCAACAATGCGGAAGCGATTATTCCCAAATCCCAGCAGATTCCTCGTGATCCTATCCGCCCTGGAGACCGTGTGCGGGGCTGTCTGATGGAGATTCAGACCGAGCAGCGTGGGCCACAGTTAGTGGTGAGTCGTATCTCCTCAGAGGTACTGGTTGAGCTATTCACGCTAGAGGTGCCAGAGATTAGTGATGGGTTGATTGAGTTGAAAGGGGCGGCACGTGACCCTGGTTCCCGGGCCAAGATTGCGGTTCTTAGTCTGGATCGGCGGATTGATCCGGTGGGAGCCTGTGTGGGGATTCGTGGTTCACGGGTGCAGGCGGTATCCAATGAGTTGGCCGGTGAGCGGGTTGATATTGTCCCCTGGGATGAGAATTCGGCACAATTTGTGATTAATGCAATGTCCCCGGCTGAGGTAGTCTCCGTAGTGGTTGATGAGGATAGACACTCAATGGATATTGCGGTTGAGGAAGAGAACCTCTCCCAGGCCATTGGCCGTGGCGGACAGAATATTCGTCTTGCCAGTGAGTTGACGGGCTGGACGCTCAATGTCATGAGTGAAGTAGAGTTTGATGCAAAGGCAGAGGCAGAGGCGGCTGTGATTCAGCAGAAGTTGATGGAGCAGCTGGATGTAGATGTGGATGTGGCCGTCATTCTGGTTCAGGAAGGGTTCAGTAGTGTTGAAGAGATCGCCTATGTGGATGAGGCGGAGATGGTTGCCATTGAGGAGTTTGACGAGGAGGTTGTTGCTGAACTGCGTAATCGGGCCAGTGACTATCTGTTGACCCGTGCAATCTCTCAGGAAGAGGTGCTGGAGGGACGTACTCCGGAGCAGGATCTGCTTGACCTGGAGGGGATGGATGAACAGCTTGCTTACAAGTTGGCAGCCGCAGGTATCGTGAGCAGTGAAGAGCTGGCAGAACAGGCGGTGGATGATCTGATGGATATCGATGCCCTTGGGATCGATTCAGAGCGTGCTTCAGCATTGATCATGACCGCGAGGGCCCCCTGGTTTGCTGATGAGAATGCGGATGGAGAACCATCTGCGGATGAACAGCCAACTGCTGAACAACAGGCGTAATTGAAAGGAAAACCCGTATCATGTCACAGGTCACTATCGCTCAGTTCGCTGAGGTGGTTAAAATTCCGGCAGATCGTCTGCTTGAACAGCTTGCTAATGCAGGTGTAACCAAAAACAGTATCGAAGATATTATCTCTGATGAAGAGAAGAGAAATCTGCTGGGTTTTTTGCGCCAATCGCATGGCACAGGAAATAGAGTGACACCAAAAGCGAAGGTGACGCTGAAGCGGAAATCCACCTCAACCCTGAAGATGGGAGGGGCTCGAACTTCGGGTGCAAAAAGTGTCAATGTAGAGGTACGAAAGAAACGTACTCTCAATAGACCCAACTCAGCCGCTCCGGTAGTCGCCGCATCCACAACGCCTTTGAGCGAGGCCGATGAGCAAGTGAGAGCAACGCGTCAGAATCGTGAGGAGGAGGAGCAGAAATTACTCCAACAGGACGAGGAGCGACGCCAGCACCAGTTGAAAAAGAATGAGGAAGAGGTGCGAGTTAAGGAGGAGGCGGAGCGCCGTCAGGAAGAGGAGATAAAACGCAAGACTCGGGAGAGTGAGGAGCGTCGTCTTCTCGATGAGCAGGCTCGTCAAGTGGCAGAGAAGGCCGCCGCAAAGAAACGTGAAGAGGAGAAAGCGGGAGGAGATAAACGTGGCGCAGGTAAGAGGGGGGACAACAAACAGCCCACTCGTTACGGTCGTAAAGAGCTGCATGTGGCGAAGGGTAAATCGGGACGAAAAAATCAGAAGAGAAACAGTAGGCGGCATAAGGTAGAGATCGAGAGTGAGCACGGTTTTACCAAGCCAACCGCTCCGGTAACCATCGAGGTGCAGGTACCAGAGACGATTACCATTGGTGATCTGGCACAGAAGATGTCAACCAAGGCCGCTGAGTTGATTAAGGTAATGATGAACCTGGGCACTATGGCCACCATTAATCAGATGATTGATCAGGAGACCGCCGCTCTGTTGGTCGAAGAGATGGGGCATAAAGCGGTGCTGATGAAAGAGAATGCACTGGAAGATGAGCTGCTTGCGGATGAGGAACATCAGGGGGAGCGTAAACAGCGTGCCCCTGTCGTTACCATTATGGGGCACGTGGATCACGGTAAAACCTCGCTACTTGACCATATTCGTGAGACACGGATTACACAAGGTGAGGCGGGAGGAATTACCCAACACATTGGTGCCTATCGGGTCACGACCAAGAAGGGTGATATCGCCTTTCTGGATACCCCCGGACACGCCGCGTTTACCGCAATGCGTGCACGTGGTGCAAAAGTGACCGATATTGTGGTACTGGTGGTGGCTGCTGATGATGGGGTGATGCCACAGACAGAGGAGGCGATTCAACATGCAAAAGCAGCGAAGGTGCCACTGATTGTTGCGGTTAACAAGATTGACAAGCCCGATGCGGACCCGGATCGGGTCAAAACGGAACTGGCGGGTAAAGAGGTGGTTCCGGATGATTGGGGAGGCGATGTCATGTTTGCCAATGTCTCTGCTCATACGGGTGAGGGGGTAGATGGATTGCTGGACGCTATTCTGCTACAGGCCGAGCTGCTGGAGCTTACCGCGGTAGCGGATGCTGCTGCCAAAGGTAATGTGGTGGAGTCCCGTATCGATAAAGGACGAGGTGCAGTGGCTACGGTGATGGTGCAAAGTGGCACCCTGCGCAAAGGAGATATTCTGCTGGCCGGGCGCGAATATGGTCGTGTACGTGCGATGACGAATGAGCACGGTGAGCAGTTGAGTGAGGCGGGTTCCTCTACTCCGGTAGAAATTCTGGGGCTTTCCGGTGTGCCGGAGGCGGGTGAAGAGGCGGTAGTAGTTCCCAGCGAGCGGAAGGCACGTGAAGTGGCCAATTTCCGTCAGGGTAAATACCGTGATGTGCGTCTGGCACAGCAGAAACAGGCAAGTCTCGACCGTATGTTTGAGCAGATGCAGGAGGGTCAGGTCTCTACGGTTAATATCCTGATCAAGGCCGATGTTAACGGTTCTGCCGAGGCCCTGAGTGACTCACTCAATAAACTCACCACTGAAGAGGTGAAAGTCAATGTGATCTCATCCGGTGTGGGCGGTATCAATGAGTCCGACGCTAATCTGGCGATTGCCTCTAATGCGATTGTGATCGGCTTTAATGTTCGGGCAGACTCCTCAGCCAAAAAATTGATTGAGGCGGAAGGGATTGATCTTCACTACTACAGTGTCATCTATGATGCCATTGAGGAGGTGAAACGGGCGATGGAAGGGATGCTCTCTCCAGACTTCAAGGAGGAGATTATTGGCCTGGCTGAGGTGCGTGATGTATTCCGTTCACCCAAACTGGGGGCGATTGCGGGTTGTATGGTCTCTGAGGGGACGATTAAGAGAAATAACCCTATCCGGGTGCTGCGTGACAATATTGTGATCTACGAAGGGGAGCTGGAGTCTCTGCGTCGCTTCAAGGATGATGTGAGTGAGGTTCGCGCCGGAACCGAGTGTGGTATCGGAGTGAAGAACTACAATGATGTCCGTGAAGGTGACCAGATTGAGGTCTTTGAGCGGATTGAGGTCTCTCGTACTCTGTAACAGAGGTGCGTTGATATGGCAGATAATGGTCGCAAGCGCCGTGTGGGTGAACAGATCAAGCGTGG
>Ga0233428_1004201_pt1 | contig 11383 bp, 5 predicted proteins | sample SI_118_April2016_4_FD_179890 | JGI IMG/M metagenome (GOLD analysis project Ga0233428, IMG submission 179890) | Seawater microbial communities from Saanich Inlet, British Columbia, Canada - SI_118_April2016_120_MG | ecosystem: Environmental > Aquatic > Marine > Inlet | place: Canada: British... | reverse complement strand
CATCGGCCCTAGCTGACCTTGTTGTAGCACCACTTTTCTCCCAATTCCGCTGGAAGAGAGAAACAGTTCATTGTCCGGCGCCTCACTCTCCTCCTCCACCGCTCCTGCAGGTTGGAAAAATGCCTTCTCTGGAGAGTGATCAACTGCGGACACTGAAGGCGGTGAGCGCTGCTCCCATGAAGGAGAGTTCAGCGGCTGATCCTCCAGGGGGTTAATGAAAAAATTGTCTGATGTAGCGGGTGAGGGTTCGGCATCAAGAAAGTTATTTGAGGGCGGGGTGTCTGTAGAGGCTGGAAAAACGGGGGCTATTGCAGAAAACAGCCCCTCGCTCTCGTCAATCGAGACGGCGATTTGGTACGCCCCGATAAACAGGCTATCCCCTTGATGTAACCGACGCCTCTCCCCTTTTGGAACACGATTCTCCGGACTATTAAGAAAGGTTCCTCCCAGGCTACTGTCCACCAGATAATAACCTCCCTCCTGATATTGAATAGCCGCATGGCTGCGCGAGATGAGACGTTCCGTGTCTGGCAGAACCATATCACTCTCTTTTGAGCGCCCGATAACACCACCTTGCTGACGGAACTGCCCCACTATTTCATCCGGTGGTGACACCCCTTGATAACGGACAACCTTTAGCGTAACCATTGATTCTTCTCTTCTTGATACCATAATCCGCAGAGACTTTCGGGCACCCCTAAAAATGCACTTTTTAGAGCTGCCCTTTCACTAATGGGCACCTCTAAAAATAGTGATTTTTCTGTGAGTGCAAGAAAGCACCGCACGGAGAGCCGCAGTGTACATGCGAGCAGATGAGGACTCGACTACGGAGCTGACGCAGCAATCACTGAAAAAGTGCATTTTTAGAGGTGCCCTAATGTCTGAATAGCGGTTAATGTAACCGATGTTCACCATATCGTATAGAGTTCATGCAGATGGCATTATGATCCCAGGATCGTATCGCTATAACTCTGATAGAAAAAGAACGATATAATAGGATCTATTATCCATGCATCACACCGCTGCATGGCAGATCGCATTCTAACCAGAGAGAACAGGGCGCTATTTTGGAGACCACAACACTTTTCACCAATCTATTTCTGCTGATGGTCGGGCTACACCTGCTGGTGGAGTGGTGGCTATCCCGACGCCAGGTGCATGCGGTACTGAGCCATCGTGAGACGGTTCCCGACCATTTCACGAAGACACTGACCCAAGAACAGCACCAGAAAGCGGCTGACTATACCGCTGCCAAACAGCGGCTGGGACAGCTCGAGATGGTCTACGGGGCGATCCTGCTGATCTTCTGGACCATTGGGGGGGGGCTGGAGTGGCTTGACCAATATTGGACTACTCTACAGCTCAACCCGCTCTACCACGGCGTGGGTTTTATCCTCTCCTTCTCCCTGATCGGCGGTTTACTGGGGCTCCCATTTGCGCTCTATCAGACCTTTTGGCTGGAGGCTGAATTTGAGTTCAACCACACCACCCCCGCCCTCTATCTCAGTGACACCCTCAAGCAGATACTGCTTGCGTTGTTGATCGGTACCCCACTGCTACTACTGATTCTCTGGTTAATGGGGCTGGCTGCCTCTCTCTGGTGGCTACAGGTGTGGAGCGTCTGGATGGGTTTTACCCTACTGATGATCTGGGCCTGGCCCACCTTTCTGGCACCACTCTTCAACACCTTTACCCCGCTGGAGAATGAGGCACTGAGCGAGCGTATTGAGCATCTGCTACAGCAGGCCGGTTTTGATTGCGATGGAATTTTTGTGGTCGATGGCTCCAAACGCTCAGGACACGGCAATGCCTACTTCACCGGATTGGGTAAAAAACGGAGAATCGTCTTCTATGACACACTATTAGAGACCCTGAGTGAGAATGAGATTCTGGCCGTACTGGCTCATGAGCTGGGTCACTTCAAGCGGGGGCATATCAAAAAAAGGCTGCTGTTAAGTGGACTCTTCGCACTGGCCGCACTGGCACTTCTGGCCTGGCTGATCGAGCAGAATTGGTTCTATCAGGGACTGGGAATCAGCACCCCGTCAGACCATGCCGCGCTGGTGCTCTTTTTGGCAGCCTCGTCTGTATTCACCTTCTGGATTCAGCCGATGATGGCGGCCTACTCCAGAAAGCATGAGTTTGAGGCCGATGATTTTGCAGCCACCCACGCGCAGGCCGATGATCTGGTCAGCGCACTGGTGGCACTCTATCGGGAGAACGCCTCCACCGTCACTCCAGACCCACTCTATTCGGCCTATCACGACTCACACCCCCCTGCGCCGGTGAGGATTGCCCACCTTAAGCATCAGAGTAGATGATCTCTCCAGTAGTAGAGAGACGATTGATCGTCTCTGAAACAGTGGCAATTATCCTAGAATCCTCAGTTGAACAGGCCAGAGTGTGCGTATAGGCGTGCGCAGGACAAGGCATAACGACGCGGAATAGTCAGCTATTGCAAGGAGTTGTAACGCAGTAATGCGTGCGTCTGTGCGTGCAATCTGGCCTGTAGCGCTCTTCACTCGCTGGGTGAGCTGGATATTTTGGAAAAAGCTTGTCATTGCAATATGTTATTCTTATTTCAAGCGGTCAACTGAGGATTTTAGGATTATTGTGCTCTCAAGTATGGGCTGATCATCTGCCGCAACGCCTGCCGGTCAATGGGCTTTGAGAGGAAACCATTACAGCCCGCCTCATTGAAGGCATCCTGATGTTTCTGCATGACATTCGCGGTAAGTGCCACGATGGGTACTGAGCTACCTTGTGAGCGCAACATTTTTGTCGCCTCAATTCCATCCATCACGGGCATCTGCATATCCATCAGAATCAGATCAAAAGATTGTGCCGTGGCCAGCTCAACAGCCTCTTTTCCATTATCGGCAACCGCTACCGATACCCCCATTGACTCAAGGATACGGCGCACCAGTAACTGAAGTTCTGGGGTATCCTCCGCAACCAGAATCGCTCCCTTGAGAGAGGCACCCCGCTTCTCTTTTTCACCCTCTTGTTTATCCTCTTGGCTCAACACAGGAGCCCCCTCGGTATAGGGCAGCCGCAGCAAGAACTTCGACCCTACCTTCACTTCGCTCTCTACCTCAATCGTCCCCCCCATCAGGTCGGTGAGCCCTTTAGAGATATAGAGCCCCAATCCACTACCACCAAAACGGCGAGAGGTGGAGCTATCGGCCTGCTCAAAACGCTGAAATAGCCTGCCGATAATTTCTGCACTCATGCCGATACCGCTATCTTCCACACTGAAGCAGAGCTGCGTGTCGGCTCTCCAGACCTTCAGGGTAATATGGCCCTGCTGGGTAAACTTGATCGCATTTCCAATCAGATTAATCAACACTTGGGCAATGCGATGTTTGTCACCAACCAGAGGGTGAGGAAAGGTTCGGGGCTGTTCCAGCTCGAACCAGAGCCCTGCATCCTCCACCCGGGTTGAGAACATCTGCAGTATGTCTTGAACCAGCAGATTGAGGTCATAAGGGCTCTCATCAATGGTAAATTTTCCAGACTCAATCTTGGAGAGATCAAGAATATCGTTCACCAGGGCCAGCTGCCCCCGCCCCGATACATCAATAGCCCGGATCAACTGCCGTTTATCCGGATCCGTCTCCATCTCCGAGAGAAGCTCACAATTCCCAATAATCGCTGTCAGGGGGGTACGCAGCTCATGGCTCATCGAGGCGAGGAAATCATCTTTTGCATGGATGGCACTCCACTCCTCGGTCACATCGTAGAAGTTCCAGATCCTCCCCTCAACCTGATCATGAACCCAGTGGGGACGGGAGTGACACGTAACCATCCTGCCATCGTTAAACGCCAACAGGGCACTGGCTTTACTCTCTACACTCCCGATGGTCGCCTCTGTGGTACGTAAAAACTCCTGTGATCCTTTGAGTCTAGACATCATCATCCGAATCAGCTCCTGGACCGCATGCTGTTCAACAATAGGTTCTGGCAACTCCCAAATTTTAGAGAAGCGCCGGTTCGCATCCAGCACCCTGCCATCGTTTGCGACGATCAAAATCCCCTCATTGGAGGCATCATAGACGGTCTTCAAACGGAAAAAAGCACTCTGTAAATGGATCAACAGACGGTTCATACTCTCTGCCATCTGACCGATCTCATCCTGCTGAAGTATCGGCAACCGTTCGGAAAAGTCTCCTGTCTCGGCTACCCGCTTCATCAGATCCGAGGTCTTGATAATGGGTCTACTGATGCCAGAGGCAATCCAACGACTCAGCAGAATAATCAGCACAGCAACTACAGTCAGCACAATCAGCGAGAGTCTGTTCAGCTCGCTCACCACCTGTAACGCCTCATCCTCCGCCACCTCTACCAGAAGCCCCCAGTGGAACGACTCCAGATCAATGGCCTCAAATGAGGAGATCACGGAACGACCATCATAACTGGAGGTAAACATCGCTCCATGCTCACCCGCAACGGCCCGCTGTGCCGGAATAGTGTTGATTGAACGGCTCTGTGGCGTCTCAAATGAGCTGCTAACGGTAAAGTCCCCCTCTCCGTTAAAGGCATCGGAGCGCAACAGCAGATCCTCCCCCACCAGATAGGACTCCCCCGACTCGCCCATCCCGGTTCGGGCAATCATCACCTCATTGATCAGATCCAACGACAACTCCAACACGATGACGAAAGAGCGTCTGTAATCATCACCACGATGGACAATCTCTACCGGGATCGCGGCAAAGGCTGCCGGTTGAAGTCCATGTCCAACATACGGGGAAAAATCTGAAATCGCATAATTCAACGTCTGTTGAACCTTCTGCACCAACTCTGCAAGATGGGAACCCTCAAACACCCCCTGGAATATATTACTCAGATACTCCTCGCCCTGATTGGCGCTGTAGAAGACATCTCCATTCGGGTCAACCATCATCATATCATCGTACCCATATTGGGTAATGACCTGGGTCAGGTAGTCATCACCACCGGACTCCCCCCCCAGCCTTGGTGCAATAACCGCTGAGATCTCCATCACCGTAGTGATAAACCACGCTACCCCCTCAACCCGGAGTGGAGTGTGGCTGATGACCCATACGTGCCCTCCGCTACCCACATAAAGCTCCGTATCTTTTCCCCCAGAAAGGATATGGTTTTTTAACTCGTTGCTGAGTGTGGATCTGAAAAGGCTCTGCCCCAACGAGGGGCCGCTATGGTAAAGGAGGACTCCCTCTCGCTCCCCCAACAGGAAAATCTCCCCCGGCACCCCGCTCCATTGGTGCCCTACGATAAGGTTATCCAACAACTGGTCAGCGTACATAGCGGCCATATACCCGGCAACCTTCCCCTCCCTGTTGAGCAGGGGGGTCATCAGGGCGGCCAAGGGTTGTTCCGCAAACGGATAGTGGCTAAAGTCCCCCACATCTCCCGAATCTCCCCCCTGATTACGGCTATTGAACAATACCCTCAACCCCGAATTTGCCGACAAATCCCGGGGAATGGAGAGCCCCAGCTCTCCCCCTCGCCGAGTAGAATAGACAATCGTCCCCTCTGCGCTAATCAGATAGAGATCTTCCCAACCCTTTTCCAGCGCCAGACGCTCCAGCAGAGGCGCAACCTGGCGTCTTACCTGCTCTGCCACCACCACCTGACGTTCTACCGCACCATCTCTCAAAGAGGCGAGAGCCGTTAGCTGACCCAGAAGGGGGAGTAGCGCCCCATTCCGAGCCTCTATCTCCCGAGCCTCTATTTCCAACTGATGACGCAAGGCACCAAACCGCTGCTCAATTTTATCTCTCTTGGCAGTGGCCAACGACTCTAACTGATGAAAGGCGCTCTGGACCATCATCTTCAGGGTGCTACTGAGCACATTCAGATGGCTCTCTGTATCAAAGAGCAGTTTTTCAATCGCCCGTTTTCTTGCCCCCTTCACACTCTCCAGCTGATTGATCATCTGCTGCTCAACCACATTACCGGCCATATAGGCGGAAAAATAGCCCACCAGTGCCGCAGGCAGCAGACCGATCAGCAGCAGTACGGTAACCAGTTTGCGGTTAAGTGAAAATAGATAGGGGGGGTTGGACATATTCAGCTTCCAACTGTAACAAAATAAGCCTGTGAATCAAGCACGCTCACTTAAACCGCTGAATGGCTGAATCACTGCGCAGAAAATCGATCACTAGCTGAAGCGTTGGATCAGCCTCACCTTTGGTAATAATAGAGAGCGGACGGGCTATTCTTTCGCTCTCAACCACCTTGACTTTTCCCGAACTGGAGAGGACAAACCCCTCTGAAACCGCACCGACCCCCCCCTTGATACGCTCTACCAGATTCACCTCTCGCCGAGTGGTCTTTACCTTTCTTGCGCCACGTACATAACGTGTCCCTTTCATCACCAGCGCTCTGAATACCGCTCGTGTTGCCGACTCATTGTGTGAGGTGATAACGGTGATTTTCTGATCAGCACCACCAACCTCTTTCCAGTTAGTGATCTCTCCATTATGGATCGCCGCCAGCTCCTCCCAGCTCAACCGTTGAACGGGGTTGGTAGGATGAATAATCGGGACAATAACATCCTCGGTCAGTATATGCTCCCGGTAGGTACCATCATCAGCGAGCTCATTCCGCTCTAACAGCCACTGTAGAGGGCTGGATGCAATCGATCCCTTAACCTCTCCCTTCATCAACTGTTTGAAGCCAGAGCCACTACCGACCCCCTTGATTTTCAGTCGAATACCGGCCTGCTCCAGGAGCAGCTGCTGGGTAGGCTCCAGAAGCCTTTTTTGTACCGTGGTAGAGCCAGAGAGGATTAGAGTTTCAGTCTGGACTGCCGCTGCTTGCGCCATAGAGGCCCCTCCCCAGAGCATCAGCAGGACGGCCACGGTACCACACCACGGAGTGAACACTCTGTCACTCGAAAAAAGTAATTGAACCACTCTATTGCCTCTCACTGCTCCTCCCTCGCGATGGCCCTGCTGACATCGAACTGCACAATAACCCGAACGATTACATGGATACGTTCTAAATACTAACACAATAGATTCAAAACTCTCATTCCAACCCCACTGTCCGGTAAATACTTTACAATGGTGATACAACTACCCAATTGCGAGAGATCAAAATGAAAATCACACTGCATTTAACACTACTGCTGGCGATAGCAACTCCCATGACCACTTGGGCCGATAGTGAGAATGGGCAGGAGCTACATGACACCGACTGCCTCGGCTGCCACGGAACAGAGGTCTACACCCGTGAGAATCGAACCATTAATGACTTTTTTGGTCTTAAACGCCAGGTCAGTATGTGTATTACTGTCACCGGAAAAGGGGCTGACTGGTTCCCGGAGGATCAGGCTGATGTCGTGGAATACATGAACCAATCCTTCTATCACACCAAAGAGTGAGACGCTGGTCGGGTCGGTCGTGACGACAGCCACCACACAGCAACTCGGCCAGATTATCAGCCGCAGGGGCCATCGACTGGTTGTGCAGCCAGTTGGAGAGGGCAAAGCCCCTCTCCCCCCCCCGATCCACTGTTCCCAACGCAAGAGACTTCCCCCTCTGGTGGTGGGTGATCAGGTCTATTGGGAGTCCACCAGTAAAAGAGAGGGGGTCATCGTCGCCCTTATCGAACGAAAAAGTCTGCTAAGCCGACCCGATCCATTCAATCAGCGTAGAAAACCTATTGCTGCCAACATTGATCAGATCATCATTGTAACCGCCTCTGAACCGGGCATTGACCTACTTCAGATTGACCGTATTTTGGTTGCCGCAGCGGCTATTTCACTCCCTGCTATACTGCTCATCAACAAGAGGGATCTCCTATCTGAGAGCGAGTATCAGAAGCTTCAGTCATCACTCCACCCCTACCAGAGCGCCGCCGCCCCTCTTCTCTGGGTCAGCACTCAGACCGAGGATGGGCTCACCCTGCTGCAACAGCAGCTACAGGATTCCGTCACTGTTCTGGTGGGGCCATCAGGAGGAGGAAAATCCTCCATCATCCAGGCCCTGCTTCCTCATCAGGAGGTGATGATTGGTGCGCTTTCCGAGGCCAGCGGTCACGGTCGACATACCACCAGCGTCACCACTCTCTACCCCCTACCAGAAGGGGGAGCACTGATCGACTCTCCCGGAATTCGTGAGTTCGGGGTATGGGATATTGATAAGGAGACGATTCAGGGGGGGTTCGTTGAGTTTCAACTCTACGCCGGCCAGTGCCGTTTCAGTAACTGCAACCATCTGCATGAACCGGGGTGCGCCATCTCTGCAGCCGTTAAGTCAGGAGCCATCGCCCGCTCCCGTTTCGAAAACTACCAAAACCTAATCAACAACTGTCAGGAGAAGAGATCATGGCAATGATGGATGGCAATGAGGCGGTCGCGCGAATTGCCCATAAAACCAATGAGGTGATCGCAATCTACCCCATCACCCCCGCCTCCCCTATGGGAGAGTATGCCGATGAGTGGTCTGCCGCAGGAAAAACCAACCTCTGGGGAACTCTTCCAGAGGTGGTGGAGATGCAGAGTGAAGGAGGGGCTGCCGGAGTGATCCACGGTGCGCTCCAGAGTGGTGCACTGACCACAACTTTTACCGCCTCCCAGGGGTTACTGTTAATGGTCCCCAATATGTACAAGATTGCCGGAGAGCTGACCCCGATGGTGATTCATGTGGCTGCCCGCTCCATAGCCACCCACGCCCTCTCCATCTTTGGAGACCATAGTGATGTGATGGCGGTGCGCCCCACCGGTTTTGCGATGCTGGCTGCCAGCTCGGTGCAGGAGAGCCATGACTTTGCGCTGATTGCCCAGGCGGCCACCCTCGCCTCACGCATCCCCTTCGTCCACTTCTTTGATGGGTTCCGTACCTCTCACGAGATCAACCAAGTAAGTGAGATTAGTGATGAGACGATCCATGCGTTGATCAGTGCAGAGAAGATCCAGCAGCACCGTAGCCGCGCCCTTAACCCCGACCATCCGGTGGTTCGGGGTACCGCGCAGAACCCTGACAGTTTTTTTCAGCAGCGAGAGGCCGCCAACCGCTGGTACCAACAGAGTGCCGATATCGTTACCCAGACCATGGAGCGTTTTGCTGTACTGAGCGGTCGTCACTACCAACTGTTCGACTATATCGGTGCCGAGGATGCCGAACGGGTAGTCATCCTGATGGGATCGGGGGTTGGGGCTGTCGAGGAGATGGTAGAACATCTGCTCGCCCGAGGGGAGAAGGTGGGGTTGATCAAGGTACGGCTCTACCGCCCCTTCTCTGCCACCCATCTGCTGAGAGCCCTGCCTGAAACAGCACAACAGATTGCCGTATTGGATCGTACCAAGGAGCCGGGTGCCGATGGGGAGCCGCTCTACAAGGATGTTGTCACTGCACTGGCCATCCACCGCCAACCACTGCCCCAGATCACGGGTGGACGCTATGGACTCTCCTCAAAGGAGTTTACCCCCGCGATGGTCATGGCGATCTACGCCGCTCTCGGTAACCGTCAACTTCCAGCCCCCTTCACCATCGGTATCCATGATGATGTGACCCACACCAGTCTACCGTGGGACAATACCTTTCGGGTGGATGCATCAACCGAGGAGTTCAAGGCGCTCTTCTACGGCCTGGGGAGCGATGGCACGGTCAGTGCAAACCGCAACTCGATCAAAATTATTGGGGATCGATCCGACCACTATGCACAGGGTTATTTTGTCTACGACTCGAAAAAAACGGGGGCCGTCACCATCTCCCACCTCCGTTTTGGTCCTCATCCAATCCGCTCCTCCTACTTGATTAGCGAGGGAGAGGCTGACTTTGTGGCCTGTCACCAGCACCGCTTTCTGGGCCACTATCCGGTAGTTGAGATGGCCAAACCCGGTGCGGTCTTTCTCCTCAACGCCAATCAGCCCCATGAACAGGTGTGGGATGAGCTGCCCCGCCCGATCCAACAACAGATTATCGACCGTAAACTCCGCTTCTATGTAATTGATGCCGCAAAAACGGCACAAGAGGCGGGGATGGGAAAACGGATCAACACGGTGATGCAGACCTGCTTTTTTGCCATATCTGAGGTACTGCCCCATGAGGAGGCCATCCACGCCATCAAACAGGCGGTCACCGAGACCTATGGCAAAAAAGGGAAAGATATTAGCGAGAAGAATTTCCGGGCCATTGATGCGGCACTGAACCACCTCCATCAAATTGAGATTCCCGCCAGCGCCAGCTCCACACTGGAGTTTGAGCCACTGATTCCGGAGCAGGCTCCCGATTTTGTACAGACGGTAACCGGCCCATTGATCGCTGGTGAGGGAGATAGCCTTCCGGTCAGTGCTTTTCCTGTCGATGGCAGCTGGCCCAGCGCCACCTCCATGTGGGAGAAACGCAGACTGGCTACTGAAATCCCGCTCTGGGAGGCTGCCCTCTGTATCGACTGTGGAAAGTGCCCCTTCGTCTGCCCCCACTCCGCAATCCGCAGCAAGGTATTTCATTCTGATGCCATGGCAGAGGCTCCCGATGGCTTCCGCTACGCCCCGGTCAAGGGCAAGGAGTTTCCCCAGCAGAGTCAGATCAGCTATCAGGTGGCTCCAGAGGACTGCACCGGGTGTGGGCTCTGTGTTGAGGTCTGCCCCGTGCATGATAAAGAGAACCCCCAACAGAAGGCCCTCAATATGGTGCCATTGACTCCCCCTTTACTGGAGCAGGAGCGTATCCACTGGGAGCTCTTTCTTTCGCTCCCCGAATATGACCGCACCCAGGTACGTGCCACCACCATGAAGGGGGCGATGCTGTTCCAGCCCCTATTTGAGTTTTCCGGGGCCTGTTCCGGTTGTGGAGAGACCCCCTATATCCGTCTGGCTACCCAGTTATTCGGGGAGCGGATGGTGGTGGCTAACGCCACCGGCTGCTCCTCCATCTATGGTGGTAATCTGCCAACCACCCCCTGGAGTATCACCACCGAGGGGCGTGGCCCCGCCTGGAATAACTCCCTGTTTGAGGATAATGCCGAATTTGGAATGGGGATGCGGGTTGCGCTGGATCGTCAGCTAGATGAGGTGAGAGAGAGGCTCTCTCTGCTACGTAGTGAACTGGGTAACGAGCTGGTAGACGGTCTGCTGAATGCTGAGCAGAGCAGTGAGTCCGCTATCTACCAGCAGCGCCAGCGGGTTGAAACGCTGCATCAACGGCTGGAGCAGATCGCCTCTCCCGACACCAGCCCCCTTATTGAGCAAATTGATGTATTGGTCCGGCGCAGTGTCTGGATCATCGGCGGGGATGGCTGGGCCTATGATATCGGTTTTGGTGGACTGGATCACCTGCTCGCATCGGGGCGTGATGTCAATATTCTGGTACTCGATACCGAGGTCTACTCTAACACCGGTGGGCAGACCTCAAAATCAACACCACTGGGGGCAGTCACCAAGTTCTCT
>Ga0233428_1004198_pt1 | contig 11393 bp, 3 predicted proteins | sample SI_118_April2016_4_FD_179890 | JGI IMG/M metagenome (GOLD analysis project Ga0233428, IMG submission 179890) | Seawater microbial communities from Saanich Inlet, British Columbia, Canada - SI_118_April2016_120_MG | ecosystem: Environmental > Aquatic > Marine > Inlet | place: Canada: British... | reverse complement strand
CAAAAAGAGAAAGCCAGTCTTTGGTTTCTTTCCAGCTCAAGCAAGTCATTCCATCCCACACCCCGAAACCGAGGAAATATGATTCCAGGTTGTCATATCCAATAGAATGTTTGGCATAAAGATTTTCTCCACATACTCTGAATCCCTCAGGGATATCGTAACGGAAAGATCCCCAGATATTCTTAACAGCATCTCGGGATTCATGTGGTCCACTATCGAGGCTTCTGGCATGGATAAAATCTCTGTACATGCTGCAATTTTCACCATCCATTTTGGCAGTTACAACAACTCTAGCGTTCTCCAAGAACTCGGTAGTCTCTATCCTTTTGTCATCATTTTGCAGTCCGTGGGACCACGGTAAATGGTAGGTTCTGGGATATTTGACTTTTTCAGTACTCACATATTCATTGTATCATGAATTACGTTTTTCTTCAAAGTACCGAAATAAATCTTCGTTGTCGGGAGTCCTCTCTAATTCTCTACTCTGAACCAATCCTGTCAGAAATTTATAAAAAGTCTCCCTTTCCAGGACTCCTTGGGTATGACTCCTAAGAAGTGCAGTTATATCTTTGTGACTTTCAAATTTATCAACGGGGAGCTTCGTAACCAGACCTACTAGATGTTCTAGAATATCAGGGTTTTCTGTGGGGCCAGAGGGTCTTAACAAATAATAGGCCAATTCAAGTGTCCCGGCATTCAAAACAGCTTTATCAAGAAGATCTAGCTCATCTAGTATTTTACCTAATCCACTGATTCTTAATGACATGTCTAGCATGTCTTCATCAGAACTATCTTCGGTATATTTGTAAAAGAATGCGTATAGTATTTTCTCCATATACCTAGCTATATCAGGTCTTGACGCCCACCTCACCAACCAACCTATTACACTGACATTAGCCTCATTCAATAAAGCTTGGACTACTTTATTTTGATATTTCTGATTACGTAATAACACAAATACGTGGTCTCTATTATGAACATTTGTTCCCTGGATAATTACACTAAGAACTTCATCCGCTGACATCTTTTCTACAAATAAATCCCTTATTTTAGAATTCCTCAATAATAAGACATGGTTGGCGAAAGAGCCAAAGAAGAAATTTGTTACTCTCTTTTCCTTCTTCATATCTTCGATCACTTGATCTACAGCTTTGGGGTTATTTAGAACCTGTTTGGAAGTAAAAACTCTACTTGGCATTTTTAAGAGAGATTGACCCTCTTGGACCAGGAGATCTAGAAAAAACTCATCTGAAGCAGTTCTCTTATACAATATATAACGACCTATAATCGATGCATCTGAGCCTAATTTTAGTAAAGTCAGATCGTCCGAAACCAAGGCTTCAATGACAGGAAAAACCCTTTCCACATATTTTTTGTAGGACTTATTGTCGGGGTGGACCTTAACAATTGTTTTTACGAAACGACCAGGAGTTTTCTTAAGCTTAGCTATTAAATGATCTATAAAGTTATCTTCGTGTGTTATATAACTATAAAGAGAATCATTTAACGCACTGTAAGGGTCCTCAAGACTCCCGAAATACTCCCAAAATTCGGGACTCTTAATAAGGGTTGGGTAGTCTCGGATTTGGATTCTTCTAAGCCAATGATAATGGACATCCGAATTACCCTTCACTCCTCTTACTAAATGAGCAAACCTAGGTGCCATCCAAGAGCTATCAAAATTTACAAAGGGGTTATCAGATAAATGGTAATCTGGGTTCCACTCCTGGAAAACGGAAATCACGAAATCCACGTCCTGCTGAATGGAAACGTCCAAATTGTAGAAGAGTTGGAAATTCTTTGTCTTCAAAATTTGCTCTCTTGTAGTTTTTATCACTCTTTTTGACTTAACAAAGTTATCGGGAAGGAAGCTAGCCAAAGCTACATTTTCTTCTACAAGACTAATAATTTGATCTTCAGACAAGCCCGTTAAATACTGAAAAAGACTTGTTCTAACATTTTCCGTCGTGGACTTACCATCCATCCTCAAAATACCCTTCGCTACCTCTATATCTGTAATATGCATCAAGGCTTGGGGATATCGATACTGCCTAGCATAGTCTCCTATACTGGTTTGATCTAGAGTCTTGGGGTCAAGAACCCCTCCATCAGAAGGGAATTCTTTCTCTAGATCGTAAAGCTGGCCTTCGTATTCAACGTATCCCACAGATTCCAGATCCCTTGTGTTGGAGGATAGTCTGGCCCCGTAATTATCATGATACCATTCCAATAACTTGGTTACGTGAGATCTATACTTTCCTTTGACTTCTGAATTGGTTTTCCCTTTAACCTCGGAAACCGAGTGATCGTCATCATCTGATGTATTAACACTGAAAGTTATCTTAGGATTATTATCAGGGTCTCTGAGACTAAATATACGTCGGTTGTCATTCTCGACTAGATCACAATAGTCCCCAACGCAATGATCCATCCTGACTCCTTCGTTCTCCAGGGCTTCGGAACTTGAAAGTTCAACCCATAAATAATCATCGTGAGAAACAACGGCTATTTCTTCCCCGGCTACTAATTCGTCTGTCCCTTTCTTTTTCTTCCGGACATCTTCCCACTTTTTGATACCTCGGTTTACGTGATCCCACGTCATATTCACCAAGGATTTACTGGGACTTTCTTTAAAAAACCACGCAAAATAATCTATCATGTGATCCAATTTAGTTACTAGTTGGTTATCGGCTTTTAGGTTATCTCTGACTTCGTATACTTCGTTATCTCTGAGGTAATCAGGGCTCTCATCCAATTTAACCTGTAACCATTCCGGAACCTTAGATACAGATCGGACATCAGTTATCCTCTTAACCTTTCTATAGAACTCTGAAGCATCCCCCTTTACGTTCTTCCGGAAATAATCCCGTAGACCTTGTTTCTTACGATTAAACCACTTCAGAATAGCTTTTTGTTGGGCTTCTGGAATATCAGGTCTGTCCTCTTTTAGTTTCTTTTTGTAATACCGGATCAAGTTATCTACTTCGTCCATATTTATTATATCTCTAGTAGATATAAAATTTAATTTGGATAGCAGACTGGAGTTAACTTTTATATAAGGCACTTCTCATTCCTATTTTACGTAAAAGTGAGGATTCCATCGAAAGTAACTTTGGTTCTAGGTATCGTCTTGTGGAGTCAAATTCAGGTCTATCCAATAACTTCCTAAATTTATCCATCTTATATAATTTTGGGGATGAAGGTAAAACTCGATCTCCTGCGTTTGAAGCGATATAAGGATCATCCAATAGATCGTTATATAATAAGTCAGATAATTCCGGGGTGTCGTTTACTATTTGAAGCATTACATCTGTATATTGTGAGTACCATCTTCGATCCGCTGCGATTAGTTTTATGTGTTCGATAATATAGCCCCGGAGATCGTTATCTTCCCATAATACTGGAAACATGTCTAAGGGCATCTTGTCCCCCATATATTTTGCAAGCTTTTTCTTACTCTCAGGATCTCTGATAACTTGTTTTAATACATCCAGATCAAGACTGTCAAGAAATTTAGGCTTTTTATGCCTGATTTCCAGTGATTTTTTAACCATATCAACCTCAGCATCCAGGGTTCCGTGTTCTCGTGCTCGGGGGTCTAGCTTAAGATAGATTCCTCCATCATCAACATAATCTTTAAAATCAGAAACATACTGCTTCCAAAATTCATCGGGGGGATCTTGATTAAAATACACCCTCTCCCTACCTCCCCATTTTACTGTATAAAGTTCATATAGGTTGTAGGTTCCAGATAGTCTCTGGATAACCTCAAAAGAGTTATCCAGGTCGGATATAATATTGATCAAATATTTTAGTTCTTCAGGATTATTTTTGTAGAAATTAGCTACCAAATCATAAAATTCTGGTATTTCCTCGAAGCTCTGAATTCCATGATGAAAATTAGTAGGTTTCAACTTACCTGAGGATAGCCCCTGTTTAAAATATAAGAAAAGGATATCTGAAGTAGAGGGATCTCTGCTAATTACTCCCTGCAAATCAAAGACATTACCCCCAAATTCACCTACTGTCCAAATGGGAAAATACTTCAGATTTTTTACATCTCTTTTTATAGCTCTTCCAAACGCTTCCAGCTGAGAGTCTGAGGATAGCCGTGGTCCCCACTCAACAAGGCTATAATCAATATCAAGAGCTTTGGTTAATATTTTTGGGTGATCGACAACATAACTTTTTAGTTTCCCAAAAGGAAAATCTTTGGCAACTAAACGAGACACCATATAATCTTCAAATCTCGTATTTTTGTCTCCCAGTATTCTTCGTAAAAACTCTCCTGTGGAAGGTGATTCCCAATAAGCCTGAAGACCTCCTACGGTAACATCTTCGATCAAAGACATCATCTTATCTGATAAATCCAAATTTGCTACTAGATTATGAACTTCGACCTTTGATTCAGTGAGAATACTCAGAAACTCATATAAGCTAGAAGATTTTTTTAACACTTCTGAAAATGAGTTTGCTATACTTTTGGTAGAAAGTAAAGAGGACAAATACCTTGAGTATAAATAATTTTTCTCGAAATCTTCCTCTAAGGCTTTTCTCTCTATTTGACCTGCGGGTATAGCATAAGCAAATCGGCTATGTTTTAAATACGAACTAAATTTTTCCCACTTATCCCCATCAAAATTCTCCCTGAATAAGTCATCAAAGGCTTGGGTTACCGTGACATTAAGAAAAAGAACATTTATCCGAAGTTTGTCGTCTATGCTGGTGTCCTCTATAATTTTCCAGACATTTCCGATATTTATAGACTCGGTTAACTTTGATGACAACTTGCTATTGTCGTTGACATATTGGGTTATATTAACATCCCAGAATTTCTTTCTTCTTGGGTCATCTAAAATATTATCAATACTACTTATTTCCTGTTCTATAAGACCTGCTAGGACTCCGTAACCAAGAGAGCCTCTGAACTTCGTGGGCAAATCGAAGTAACTTATCACTCCCTCTTTGGCGTATTTTTCTAAAACATCTGTGGAGTCGTTTAAAAAAATGTGAGCTACTGTTTTTGACCCGTTAGCGTAACTGGTGCCAGCACTAGCCAAAATTTCTCTAAGTTTACCAGGATTTTTGGACAGCAAAGATGTGATCTCCGTTTTAAGAAAACTCCTAAATTTTTTAGCAAGATCTTTATCTCTAGATCTGCTCAAATCCATGGAAACATCAAAAAAGTTGAAGTCTCCTTGAGATCCTCTGTCTACCGTTCCTCCGTTCTGAATAACTTGTTTCCATTCCTCTAGGCGGTCAGGCTTCATTTGTATATACAAGAATTGTTCAAGTCTCATATTCTTCTGCCAATCCAGAAAATACTTGTTGTTATCCATGAAAGTTTTAAAGGAATCTTTTTCCAACAATCCGTCGAGGTCCGAATTTGTCATCCCTTTAAATAATCTTCTCGGGTCGATTTCAAAAGTTTTTAGAAATTCGTTAAAAAACTCAATTATGGTCTCTTTATCCAGGGAATCCACAATCCTATTCTTATCATAGAGAAGCGTAGCACTTTTTAAAGAGCTTCTCCACATTTCAGGAGAATTCCTTGTTTTCCGGGGAAACGCTGAATACATTGCCTCAAATCTCTGATGTTCGAACATATATTCTCGGGCAGTTTTAATAGCCTTAGGAATGGCTCTATAATTAGGATGCAAATTTACATAAAGATCCGGATTGCTTTCCAGCTTAGAGAGAACGTACTGAGGATCAACTTTAGAGACGTATTCCAGGGTTGCAGGCTTAGTCAGTGCAATATAATCAAATAACTTGGTATCCGTGACATGTTTAGCTGCAATAGGATGAGAGGAAACAACAGACCTTAATTCATCCTGCTCTACTTCCTCAACTGGCTTTAATCCCGTGGAGGTGGGAATAACTTCATTAAGATCATGTATCTCGTTTTCATGGTAGAAAAGACCTGTTTTGGAGAAATCAGTTTTATCTATAGTAACTGATCCATCCTTGTTCTCCAGATATTGTATGAAAGATTTTATGTGTTGAGTATACTTAGAAGATATCCCATCATTATTTTTACCTTTTAACTGAGATATATGGGATTTCCCTGGAGAATACTCTATGGTCGCATGAGGATGATTAGAAGGGTCTCTAAGACTGTAAATAACGCTCCCCTTGCCTTGGTAATACTCACAATGGCTTCCGACACAGTGATCCATACGAGAACCTTCGTTTATCATAGATCGTTTGTCGGTAAGTTCATACCATTTAAACCCGTCTGTGGATTCTGTAATCATTTTTTCGCCGGAAAGGACTTCCTGGGTCTCTTTTTTGTTCTTATAAGATTCTTCCCATTTCTCTAAACCTTTGATCATATGAGCCCAAGTTACATTATCTAAGGATTTTCCAGGATTCTGAACTAGATACCACACAAAATAATCCACAATATGATCTATTTTTGTGACTAATTTTGTATCTGAACGCAGAGGACCCCGTATCCTAAAAACCTCATTGGTATGAAGATAACTAGGATCTTCTTCTATACCCTCTCTCAACCAATCCGGAGAATCATGGGGAGGAGTTGTAACTCGGTCTACTTTCTTGTAATATTCTGTAGGAGAATTTTTTATATTTTTCCGAAAATAATCTTTTAAGCCCTGTTTCTTTCTGTGTAACCATTTAATTATTTTTTTGGTGGCCTCTTTATTACTTATTCTTTCGTTTATCTTTATCTTTTCCCACTCCAGAAATTCCTCAATTTCATCTGTATTAAGGATACTTCTAGTAGCCAAAAAATGTAATCCGGATAACGGGCTATATTTATCTCTTCTGAAATACATAGTAAATTATAAATTGGAGTCTTTATATAATCAGAATATTATCTAATTATAACAGGACTTTTGGATAACTGATAAAGTGATGCCATAGCCGATTTGGGCTTATTAAAAAAGATATCCGGGTGATCATTGATCTTCTTCTCTAGAAAGTCTTGTGTTTTAGGGAAATCTCTAAGAAGATCAATATCTATTGCAGTACTAGGAATATACGCTCCCTCGGTCACCTGCTTATTAATATACTTTATAAATTGTTTGTCATACAGATCCCAGAGGTCTTTCCTGGTGTTCGAAGTAAGTTGTTTGATGAAGAGGTATGAATCAATATAATCACTAAGTTCATCCAGGAACTCTTCATCAATAATGTCCAATAGAAAAGTTCTAGATAAAGAGTCATCAATTACTAAATTTGACTTTACCATTAGAGCAAAAGACTTGAAAAGGGTATCTTTAAAATCGGGGTATTTAAGAAACAATTTAAACACCGGGGAAAATATCATGGGACTCTTGTTAGCTCTGCCAGATTTTTGTTGGTATTCTTCAGATAAACTTTTGAATTCTTTATACAATATATCCAGAGTTTCAGTATCTTCTTGATAAATAGGAATATCTAGTACTTTAGAGGATACCCAGCTTTTATAGATATTAGTTGGGTTATGTGTGACAGCTTTTTTGTAAAGATCTTGCTGATCAAAAGATTCTAACTCATGAGCTGGGATATCCTTATACCCCGAGAAATCATGTATTACCAATTTCTCAACATTTTCAGGATACCCTTTTGTAAATTCTACTAAAGGAACATAAGACTTGCCTTTAAGATTCATTTCATATATCAGACTACTTTCTACGCCCTCTAATTCCATAACTCGCTCTAAAACGGGCTTCCAATTACTAATGAATTCTAATTTGGACCATTCTCCCATATTAGACCTAAAACTCTCTCCCAAGTACTCTATAGCGTACGGATTAAGCAGGACTTTAAAGTTATCGAAGGTATCCAGCAAATTTTTTATAGTGTTAACATATCTACCGCTATTTTTAATTGAGTTAACTACAGCGAGTGCTATATCAGAATCATCTCGTAATTCTTTTAAAATGGATTCCGGATAGAGTTTTCTATTTAATATAGACATTGGATTTCTGGATGCATTTGATCTCAAGGCATGAATTTCTAACTCTCTCGCAAGATCTGTATTTCCAGCCTGATTTAGAGTCTGCTTTACCAGTTTAATCGAGGAGTCATCGAGGTCTAGGTCAACTACACCCAAATAATGTCTAACCCTTCTCAAGAACTTTGCATTATTCTGGAGACACCTAGCCAAAATGGAAGGTGGCACCATAGACATCTCTGCATAACGAATACTATCCCCTCTATACATGAGGTCTGCAAATTTATCAATGACTTCCTCAGTAGCGAGTTCTGGAGGAAAGAAGGATAATGCTGGACTGTTCCTTATTTCCTCTATACTTTCTATTTTTAATAGAGTTTTAGAGATATCCGGATAGTGTTTCTCGTTAAAAAATTGTCGAACCACTGGATAAAGATCAAGAAACGAAATCTTACCTTCTTTCATAGCCTCCACAAGAAGTTCCGGAATCCGGGTTGTTCTTATATGCCTAGTCAAATAGTCTCCCGAGAAAGTCTTGACATTAAAACTCATGTTTATACTTTTAACCGATTCTATATTAGTGGAGAAACGGTTATCCAAAACAGGGTATATTTCCTTTTTAACCATTGTGTTCACTTTTTTATTACTAAAGGGAATTTCCCTTAAATTATAAAATACCCTGGAAACCGATTCCATTTTCATATCTAAGATTAGCTGTCTAACATAAATCGGGTGAGTAATGGCTTCTGGGACAAAATTATCAGAGTTATAAAATGTGCTGACCACCTCATTAACATTAAAATGTTCCGGAAAAGTGGTTTTTTCTAATAAAAAGGGTATATGATCAGGTTTAATTCTTTGGGAAAACCCGTCGAAAAAATCAACCAGATCAACTTGATACTCCCCTTCTACCTCTAGTTCTCCTAGGGTATCTGGTATAATATTATCAAAATTCTCAACAATCGATCTAGAACTTACGTACTCTAGGGCATAGGTATCAGCTTCGCTATAAATAACCCTTCCCCAGAAATCTGGGTTACTGCGAACTTCGGGAGGAAATGCTGTGAAATGAGTGTGAACATAATAATCACCAGTTGACCACTGCGAAGAGGCTTTATTATAGATGTCCGGGTTATTCCTATATTTTTCATGTAAATTAGGATATATCTCCAAGAGATCCGACTTTTCTAGTAAGAATGAAGGGTCTGCTTTATGTACCATAGGTAAGGCTGGATGAGCATCCTGAAGAGTAAGGGCCAAAAAAGTCTCGTGATCTTCCAAGTAATACCCAATTTGGGGGAATTTGTCTATATTAGCCTTAACTATCTCCTGGGTAACCTTGCTAGATTCCTCTAATTTTCCATCGATAATAACTTTGTCTTTGACGTCATAATGCTTACCTTTAAACCCAAAAACTCCTGATCTATTAAAATCGGAGGAAAATTCAAATTCTTCTTGTTGGCTCTTGTCAGCAGGTTTGGTTTCATGCAAACGGTCCAACAACTTGGTCAAGTATTTAGAATATTTAGAGGAAAGTGGTTGGTTGCTTCTCCCTTTTATTTCCGGGAACATTCTTTTCTTAGGCGAATACTCCAAGGTAGCGTAAGGTATGTTCTGAGAATCTCTTAGGCTGTATATTTCGGAGGTTTTTTCGCTGACCACATCACACTTTCCTCCTATACAATTATTCATCCTGGAGCCCTCATTTCTCAAAGAATCCTCATCGGTCAGATTAACCCAGAAAAACCCATCCTCCGCTCTGACCACAATATGTTCTCCAGGTAGTAACTCATCTGACTCCTCGGAAATCTGGAAAGATTCCTCCCACTTCTTCATCCCATCATGGACCTGTTTCCAGGTTACACTAACAAGATTCTTCTGGGGATTAGCGTTAAGATAATAAATCAAGTAATCTACGATATGATTTAACTTGGTCATCAAGTTATGATCACTTTTGAGAGGGGCCTTAATCTCGTATAACTCCTCTTGAGTTAGATAATGGGGGTTATCCTCAACTTTCCTGATTAACCACTCGGGGGCATCTTGAGGTAACAAGGTAACACGATGAACCTTGCGGTAGAAATCAGAAGAATCCCCTTTAATATTTTTCCTGAAATAATCCTTGAGACCTTGTTTACTACGATTTAACCACTTGGTAATTTTCTTAAAATCATCCCCGGAGACCTTGTTGTCATTTTTTAATTTTATGGTAAAATAATCTATGAATTCCTGGATATCATCCGTGTTCAGGATATTTCTAGTGGATAGAAGATTTATTCTGGAAAGCAGGCTATCATTATTTACAGTAAGATAAGGTGACATTTATCGGAGACTAGTAAGTTTCGTTTTCCTTATAATCATTGTAAATTAAATCATACTCAAGTGATTCGTAACGAAGCTGTTCCATTCTGTCTGACGCACTATTTCCATACTTCCAAGCATTAGGGTGCCTTTCCATAGATTCACTTATGGCAACACCATCCTCGGGTCTTATAAATCCTATCGGAGCATCTTTAAGGTAAACCATCACCTTAACAACTTGTTCTATGCTATAAGTATCCTTGGGAAGACCCTTCAATATAAGTTTTATTGCAGACTTTATTTCAGGATAATCAAAGATATTTTTATCTTTAGACCTAGTATGACCAATAACTGATCCCCAATGTTCAAATAAGGTCTCTGGGTTCTCTTCTATCCTTTTACAGTAGATTTCCATTCTCAAGCTAGAGCACCCGCTTTTCTCCAGCATACATTCTATGTAATCTAAAAGTTTACTATCGAAATCTTCGACTAAAAATCCAACTGTTTTTCTCCTGACTTCACGGCTGTGCCCCCATATCCTTTTCAAAAGTTGAGGATTTAAGAAACAATTATGCGGTAAATGTATATTTGCGAAATAATTTTTCAAATCTTCTCTTGTTGTGATGTTTGAGAGATGGTTAAGAATTTCTTTAGTTATTAGTAAATATCTCATGATCTCTTCGGAAGGACTAAAGAACTCCAATTCTTTGAGAGACTTTATGCCTAGAACCTGCGACTTTATTATATCTATATCAAAATATTTATCCAGATAAAAAAATATCCCCGATTCTTTAATCTTATAGATAAGAATATCCCCAGATAGCATTAGCGAAGTAATCTGATTGTGTATATCTTTATCATAATGATCCATAAGATGTCCTGCTAAAGCTCCCTTCAATCCCCATGAAGAGGATCTATCCTTGTAACGGATGAACTGTAGGAGAAGCTCTTTATTTATTCTGATTTCTCCCAACAAAATAACAACTAATTCTTGATTTAAATCCTCGTACTCGGTGAGTCTGTACTCCAATGCTTTTTTGGGATTACTTTTAACTATCTCTAATACTTCATCTCGATATCCAGGTCTACTTATCAAGTACTTACGTAGATCACTAGTTAGGTACATGTAATCCTCGTACTCCGGGGCCTTTATATTTTTTCTGAATTCTGGGTGATTATAAAGATCTTC
>Ga0233428_1004196_pt1 | contig 11409 bp, 11 predicted proteins | sample SI_118_April2016_4_FD_179890 | JGI IMG/M metagenome (GOLD analysis project Ga0233428, IMG submission 179890) | Seawater microbial communities from Saanich Inlet, British Columbia, Canada - SI_118_April2016_120_MG | ecosystem: Environmental > Aquatic > Marine > Inlet | place: Canada: British... | reverse complement strand
GGCGAGCTAGAACCCGACATGGCCGTGATCCAGACGGGAAAATCAAGTTCCGTTCGGCTCGTCGTCGGTTCTCTTGATCACCAGGAGCCGTTTGATGTTCAAGCTGATGATGCGCTTGCGGGAATTGAAGCCGCTGAACGTCTACGAGCGTTCGCGGAACGACTTCCGACCTGACTTGGTCGATTATTGCTCTTGGAAGAGACCGGCCACGACATTGCAAAATGATGAATTTCGGATTGTGCTGCAAGAGCTGCCTCTTCTAGAATTTTCGAATGACCGATTTTCATCTGACCACGCCAACTCCGGACAGCAATTGGCGTTCCATAATTTTGTTTGGGCGCAATGTTGCATCCTATAAGTTCGCTTTGGCCAAGGCACTCCTTGACCTTGCAGACGAGCAAAAGACCCAACTGACCCTGGCGGAACTGGCGCCAGCGTTCAGCCAAAATATCTGCCAGCATTTGAGAATATCCGACAAGCAAGCGACTTCACGGAGCAGTCGATTTCTCGATAGTTGCCGCAATTTTAACAAACAGGAGATCTCGGAAGACCAATTGGTCCAGGAAACTGTCCGCAACGGTTTCAACAACGTGATCGATGCTTTTCATATTGTTAATCAGGGCGAGGTTGGTTTTCGTTCACCACGCACATGGCCAAGAACCTCACCCAGGGCCTCCTCGACCTGGACGCCCAAAGCCGTGCGTTTCGTTGTCATGGTGGCCATTCCTCTTCCTTGACGGTGGCAACGAGCTGCAAATGGGCCGCTCATGGACCCTGACGATGAGTAATTGCGCCTCCGCACAAAATGCGGCATTGCCGCACATAGGGCAAGAATAGTTTTTTCGGCAATGTCGCAATATCCTGCCGATCAGAGTACCTGTTTCGGCTCGAAATTATGATTTGGGAGCGACCCGACCATAGGAACACGAGAGTGGAATGCTCGTCAGTCAGGCAGAATACGCCCGCCAACGCGGCGTCTCCCGACAGTATGTGGGCCAGATGGTGGCCAAGGGCATTATCGGGCTTACGAACCGCAAGGTGGATACCGAGCGGGCCGATGCCGCACTCGCCGCGCTCAGGGAACCGGCCCGGCCCGAGCGGCGCGTCAAACCCGACGCACCGGTTCAGACGCCGTCGGCAGGCCCCCACCGGGGTATTCACGCTGATGCTCTCGGTGGTAAAACCATCTTTCGGCAATCGGTGCTGGAGTTCCGTGAACTTCTCGTGGTCCGGACGGAGATCGTCGAGGCTTCCGATTAGCTCAACTAAGGCCTGGAATAATCATATCCCCTGTCAGGAAAAAGCACATCGAGGGGCACGACCTCGATGTCGTGAGCTTCCGGATCCGCCGCCGGTTGTTGCCCCGCATCCGCCAAGATGGCAATGGCAATAAGCGATCCGGCGGCGTGTTCGAAGCTCTCCAGGCGCACGGCATCCAGATCTGCGGTAACGTCTCGCGGACAAGCAACCAGGCTCGGCCGGGGCTCGAGTGCCACACCGATCAGCCGGGGGTCGATCTCAAGGCCGTAGCCGGACGACTTCAGCACCGCTTCCTTGAGCGTCCAGAATCCGGCCGCGGCGCGGGTGCGCCGTTCGGGTGACAGGCCCATGATGAATGCGAGTTCCCTCACGTTCAGGAAGTGATAGGCGAGTTCGGGCCAGTCAGCGAGTTCGCCGATATCGGTAATATCTACCCCGATCGCGGCCCGCTTGGCGAAGGCGCAGACCACCCAGGAACCGGCGTGCGAGATATTGAAGTCGAGGGCGAGCGGGCCGCCTTCGTGAAGGCAGGGGCGACCACGTTCGGTGATGGCGATAGCTGGACGATCGATGCCGTAATGACGTGCTAATGTATGGTGCAGCAGCGCCCGACCGAGGATTAGACGCCATTTGTCTGCCGTCTGTCGAAGACCGGCAATTCGGGCGCGCTCGCTGGTGCCCAGGATCAAAGGGAGGCTATCGGGATCGGGCGGCGGGCCATCGGGCAGGCGGGCGAACGCAAGTCTTGTTGACCGGCCGCCCTGCTTATTCGTCAACGCCGCCGGTCCGCGCTTCATTGGGGGCCATTAATTCTCTTGTAAACTTTTCGGGCGCATGTCGATCCAATGTTCCTCGACCTAGGCAAGACACTATATCTTTAGGCCCCGTGGGACCGACCTGTGGCGAGCTCTCGGGCACCGGTTGCGCCGAGAGCTGGCCACAGGGAATATTGTTCTTCCCCGTTTATCAGCATCTTGAACGCTTCGCCATCAATCGACCCGTTGTCCTGTGACATGTTTTCCCCTGCTTTTCTGCATCCCGAATATTCCGGCTCCGTGCTGTCCAGCCCACAAAGTTGCACCGGCGTATGAGTTTGGCAACCCGTCCAGGGGCAATCTTATGAAACCTACGCTCGGGTTTGGCTTTGCCACATTGACGACGGCCTTGTTCGGGTCCAATATGGCGGCACTCAGATTGTTTGGATTTGGGATCAGATTTAGGAGCTGGAACATGAGCAAGGAAGCTTTGGCTGAAGAACTGGTTGAGGATGCTGACGAGCGGCGTGGGCAGGCGGCGCGGATCATCTCTTCGGCGGCTGTTTGGTCTGCAGCATCGGGGGCTATTCCGGTTCCCATCGTCGATCTGGTGGCGCTTGGCGGCGTGCAGGCGAAGATGATCATCGACCTGAGCCAGCTGTATGGGCATCGGGCGAGCGGCGAGGTCACCCGTGGCCTGGTTTCGGTGTTGCTGGGCACGCTGCTGCCGGCTGGAGCGACGGGAGCGCTGCTGGGCTCAGGCTCGAAGCTGGTTCCGGGCTGGGGCTGGGTCGTTGGCATGGCCTCTCTGGCCACGCTCGGAGCGGCGGCGACCTATGCGATTGGCAAGATATTCGTGCGGCATTTTGAATCCGGTGGCACGCTCGCGAACTTCAGCGCCGAGGCGGTCCAGGAAGACCTGAAGGCCGAGTTTTCCAAGGCCAAGGGCAGGCAGGCAGCCGGAGCCACGGCCTGATGCCACTAGGGCTGATTGCGCTGTACTTCGTGTTAAGCCTGCTGGTCGGCTACCTCGGCCGCGGGCGGTCCATTGGGTTTGCCGGGTATTTCGTGCTGTCGTTGCTGCTCAGCCCTCTCGTGATGGCGCTCGCGCTGCTGGTGAACTTGCCAAGGCACCCTGCCTGACGGCGACCGTATAAGTAACCGGAAGATCCAGCGCACCGGGGGCGCGTATATCCATGACGGACCAGGCGAAGGAAGAGGGTGTGGGGGACGCGAATGGCACGGGGGACCGAAGCCTGGGCGACGACTTGCTGGGACTTCTGGAACGCCTGCGTGTCGATCCAGTAACGTGGCGCGAACGGTTTCGCTGGCGACTGCCGGCTGCCTCCTCGATGGGCCGCCTTCTGGCCGTGGCGGTTCTGGCCGCGGCTTGCGGCACGTCGATCCTGCTGATCCTGAACGCCGAGGCGAAGCTCACCGAATCCCGCAACTATTCGGTCATGATGGCGCTCCTATTCGTCATCGTCCTTGTAATCTACCGCTTGAGCCAGCGCCTGGTGATGCGCCGGGCCTGCCTGTCGATTGAAGGGGCGCTTGATCGATCGCGCACGCGCATCGCCGGCAAACTGATGGGCCTTTCGTTGCGCGAGGTCGAGGCGATGACCCGGGGCCGTCTGGTCGATGGCCTGGCGCGGCACTATGAGGTCCTCTCGCAGACCGTGATGCCATTGGTCTGGGGCGTCGAATCTCTGATTCTCGCGGTCTTCATGCTGGTCTATCTATTTTACCTGTCGGTGGTCGCTGGAATATTGACCATTGTCGTTGTCGGCCTTCTGGTAGTCAGCTACCTCGCCACCGCAGCCCGTCTGCAGGCGACGATGGACGCCGCCGGCAAGGCGGATGCCGAGCTGGCCCGGTTGTCGGAGGACATCGTCGACGGCTTCAAGGAGTTACGGCTCAACGCGGAGAAGAACGAGGCGGTGCGGGCCGAATTCGTGGGCCGCTCGCGCGAGGCTCGCGATCATCGCATCGAGGCCGGCTCGATCGTGGGTGAACTGTTCGTCTCCGGCAACTCCGCCTCCTACTTGCTGGCCGCTGGTGTGGTCTTCATATTGCCAATCCTCGCCGGTGGCGAAGAGACTGGGATCTCGCGCATCGTCACCGCGGTGATCTTCCTACTCGGCCCGATCGGCGGCATCATCAGCGCCGCCCAGCAACTGGCCACCGCGCGATTTGTGCTCGGCGGCATCCGGGAATTCGAACAGGAGATCGAGGCGCGCGGCGAGCAGGGGTCCGCCTCGCCGGGCAGGATTAACGGGTTTACCAGTATCGAGGCGACAGGCCTGCATTATACCCACCAGTCTTCATCCCATGACGACACTGGCTTTGTCGTCTCCAGACTTGATCTGAGCCTGGCGCCCGGCCAGGCGGTGTTCGTCACTGGCGCCAACGGCTCGGGCAAGACCACCGCGCTGCGTTTGCTCAGCGGTCTCTATCCCCCCGACGGCGGCCGACTCGCCCTCGACGGCCAGACCCTGCCGGCACAAGCGCCACAGGCCTATCGCGAGCTGTTTGCCACCGTATTTGCCGATTTTCATCTTTTCGCTAGTCCCTATGGTTTGGACACGGACGGGTTTGCCCGCCTCGAGGCGGCGCTGGAGGGCCTCGGCATTCGTAACAAGCTCCCTGACGATCTCGCCCAAGGCTATAATCCCAACACCCTGTCGACCGGCCAGCGCAAGCGCCTGGCCCTGGCCCTGGCCCTGGCCGAGAACCGGCCGATCCTGCTGCTTGACGAATGGGCCGCCGATCAGGACCCGGCCACCCGGGAAGAGTTCTACCGGACCATGCTGCCAAGGATAAAAAAGGAGGGCAAGTCGGTGATCTTGGTTAGCCATGACGAGCGCTACTTCGACTGCGCCGATGCCCGCTACCATATGGAAGACGGGCTCATGAGACGAGTGGCCTGAGGATGAAATGGTTGTGGGTATTGTTGCGCCGCTTGACCGGGGGCTTGTTGTTTGCCCTGCTGGTGGTGCTGTTCGTGTTCGTGGTGCTTTGGGACAGCGTGGTGATCACCATCCCTGCGGGCCATGGCGGGGTGATGTGGTACCGCTTCTTCGGTGGCACCGTCGCTACCCCCGGCCCGCCTCTGCGCGAGGGCATCAACCTGATTTACCCCTGGGACCGGATCTTCGTCTACAATTTGCGTCTGCAGGCCCGCGGCAAGGACTACCAGGTGGTCTCGAAGGACGGTTTGCACTACACGATCACCATGAACTATCGCTGGGAGCCATTCCCGCGTAATCTCGGCATCCTACATCGTCATATCGGCCCTGATTACGAGAAGAACCTGCTGATCCCGGAGATCGGCTCGGTCGCCCGCCACGTGGTCTCGCGATATACTGCAGTCTCGCTATTCTCTGATCGTCGGGCCGACGTCCAGAAGCTGATCTATGAGGAGATCGTCGCCACATCTCTGCGCAACGGCATCGGCAAGCCCGGTGAAGGGCCCAAGACCACCAACGTCATCAAGCTCGAAAATATCCTGATTACGGAGGTTTTCCTGCCCGATCAGATCCGGGGCGCCATCGAGAACAAACTGGAGCAGGCTCAGATAGTGGATGAGTACAAATTCCGCGTCGCCCGCGAGCGGCTGGAGAGTGAGCGCAAGGCGGTCGAAGCGGAGGGAATACGCCGCTTCCAGGAGACGGTCGCTCCGGCGATCACGCCCAGCTATTTGCGCTGGCGCGGCATCGAGGCAACGCTGAAGCTGTCGCAGTCGAATAACAGCAAGGTAGTGATCATCGGCAGCGGACCCGGCGGCCTGCCGATCATTCTCGACGGCGTCGACCGCAAGAGCGAGCCCGCGCCATCGTTGTCGCAAGCCTTGGCGCCAGCGCGCGTACCGTCGCCGCAGCCGCCAGCGCCTCCTACAGCCGAAGGGACGGAGGCAAGGCCCGCACCGGTGCCGGAGAGATCTACCAACCAGAGCCCGCGCTAGGCAGGCCGAGATGAATGAAGGCTTTCCACACGGTATAGCGGCCACCGCCTGAACGTTCCGCGCCCGGGCACTCGCGCGCTGCCTCTGTCGTGGGCCCAGCAGGGGATGCTGTTCAGCCACCTACTCGATGCTCGCCGCCGCGCATCACTTCGCGCCTGCCAACCGCCGCAGTATGGTGCCAGCCCATGAAACTCGCTCCCATCAAATCAACGGCTTAGGGCTGGGGCGGCAATGTGAGTGTCAGCTGTTGCAACAGGAGCTATTGATCCTGGTCGGGTTGAACCGGCACCCACCACCGAGTCAGCGCCAAACATCTGCCGCGCTATGAAGAGGAATGGAACTATCGCTTCAACCGTCGCAAACGAATTTTCGAGCTGGCCGATTTCGTACTCGACCGCGCCGTCACACAAATGCCACAACCCCACAAGGATCTCGTGAAAGGCATTCAACCTGATGCAGAGACACCTGCTTTAACCGGATAGTGACGTTGAAGAATTACAGCGCATTCCGACGCAAAGTGGTCAGTTCGAATAGCTATGTGACCGACCTTGTTGGGGGAGAAAATTTCTTGGTACACCAAATTGTTGTCGGTTGTTGTTGAAGGCCCATTGATGCTGGCACTGTTCTAAGGCCGCGTTGAAATGGTATATCTACTTCACGAGGCTCCGCGTCCCGCCAGTTTCATCATTGTACGACGATGGCACTGGTTGCAGGGATGGCGTTGACCGACTTGTTGAGGTTGAGTACCTGCGAGACGATGGCCATGAGGAGGGCGGAATGGCCCTGATTTTCCGCCGGAATGCTGTAGGTGGCGCCATCGAACTCGATCTGTACCAAGTCATCCGCGCGTGCCTGATCCTTGAGCACATAGATGAGATTGTCGCCGCGCCTAAGGTAGTTGTTTTTCCTTGTTTCCTGGCTTGTGAGCGCCAGACGATATGGGGTGGGACTCTCAACCTGCTGGTAGATCAGGTTGCCGAGATAGTTGAATACGCCGCTAGTCGAGCGGGTCACCACCTTGAGTGAAGTGGCCCGCATCCCCTCTGGGCGGGCGTCGGCCTTTATCTTTTGGCCCGCTTGCGCGGCCTGACGGCTGGCGGCGTCACAAAGTAATGACTTCGGCAGTTTTTCCTGGGCCTCTCCGTCAGCCTTAAAACAAAACCGGGCAATGACCCCCGGTTTGACAATCCGGTAGCCGGTACCGTCTGGCGAAGACACTTCCATCATCGCCAGTCCGTCCTTCGTCACCACTTGCAGGCGCAAGGGATCCTTCGCCTCCGCTGCCGTCAGCAGGGGCCCCACCGGAGTACTCACGCCGATGCTCTCGGTGGTAAAACCATCTTTCAGCAACCGGCCCAGGAGTTCCGTGAACTTCTCGTGGTCCGGCGTGTTAGGATCGTTGACGTATACAATTGTTTGGTCGTTTGCGCTAATCTCGATGCGCTCAATGAACAGGTTGAACAGCAACTCGCGGGGAACGCCCTGGCTGACGTAGTAATTGATCGTCCCCGGCGAGACCTGCGTCAACAGGCCGGTCAGGAACTCGGAAGTATCGAGCGTGGCCATATCGAAGTTGAAGCCGCTGGTCACCGAGATGGTCGGCGTCAGAACGGCGCCGTTGCGCGCCGGGGCAGTGAAGTTCAGGAACGGCAAGTTAGCCGTCACCGAGGGCGTGATCTGGCCGTTGCCGCGGACCACCGAGATCGCGGAAAAATGCATCGGCCGGTTGTAGGCGCCCCGGACCATGTTGAGGAACAGGTTTTCGTTCTGTGTCCGCTCAACTGCCTTGTTGTAGCCTGAAGCCCACTGCGAGAAGTCGACCAGTGACTCGCAAGCACCCAGTAAAAGGGCCCCCGTCAATGCAAATAAACGGATGGTTGGTCCTTCTAACCAGCACCGGAGATGTGAAAGCCTCGGCATTTATACGATCACCGTTTCAGCTACAGTTGTTGGTAGCCGCACCTTCGCGACCAGCTTGCCAGTGGACACGTTAACTGGCATTTGCCCACACGACAAGGGTCCATGCAGGCAAGACACGCCATGCGCCGCCGCCAGCGCGCGTGATTGGGGTTGTCGATCCGGATATCTCAACAACCTGGTGAAGTTATCGTGAAGAGCCGAGGGCTGGCCACAGGGAATATTGTTCTTCCCCGTTTATCAGCATCTTGAACGCTTCGCCATCAATCGACCCGTTGTCCTGTGACATATTTTCACTTGCTTGTCTGCATCCCGAATTTTCCGGGTCCGCGCTATCCAGCCCACTAAGTTGCACCGGCGTATGAGTTTGGCAACCCGTCCAGGGATTGTCTTATGAGACCTACGCTCGGGTTTGGCTTTGCCACATTGACGACGGCCTTGTTCGGGTCCAATATGGCGGCACTCAGATTGTTTGGATTTGGGATCAGATTTAGGAGCTGGAACATGAGCAAGGAAGCTTTGGCTGAAGAACTGGTTGAGGATGCTGACGAGCGGCGTGGGCAGGCGGCGCGGATCATCTCTTCGGCGGCTGTTTGGTCTGCAGCATCGGGGGCTATTCCGGTTCCCATCGTCGATCTGGTGGCGCTTGGCGGCGTGCAGGCGAAGATGATCATCGACCTGAGCCAGCTGTATGGGCATCGGGCGAGCGGCGAGGTCACCCGTGGCCTGGTTTCGGTGTTGCTGGGCACGCTGCTGCCGGCTGGAGCGACGGGAGCGCTGCTGGGCTCAGGCTCGAAGCTGGTTCCGGGCTGGGGCTGGGTCGTTGGCATGGCCTCTCTGGCCACGCTCGGAGCGGCGGCGACCTATGCGATTGGCAAGATATTCGTGCGGCATTTCGAATCTGGTGGCACGCTCGCGAACTTCAGCGCCGAGGCGGTCCAGGAAGACCTGAAGGCCGAATTTTCCAAGGCCAAGGGCAAGCAGGCGGCCGAAGCCACGGCCTGATCCGCTGGGGCTGATTGCGCTGTATCTCGTCAGCCTGCTGGTCGGCAGTGTCAGGGAAAGCCAGCTTGGGCCGGTGAGGCGCGTTTCGTAACGTCCGTCAATGAGAAATCCATTCGGATTTTTCAAGACGTCCCGCTGAGATCATACGCTTGGCAGTGATGATGTATGTCTGGATTCCGCTTTCACTGCGCCAAGTTGAAGGGTTGCTCCAAGAACGCGGCGTCGATATCAGCTATGAAGCGGTTCGCGCCTGGTGGAACCGGTTCGGCACGAGGTTCGCGGCGGAGGTCCGCAAGCAGCGCATTCATAATCAATCATTTTCATCCTGGTGATGGCACCTCGACGAGGTTTTCGTGCGCATCAATGGCGAACTGCGCTACCTCTGGCGGGCGGCCGGTCGGGCGGGTGGTCGAAGGCGAAGTGCTGGAGTCATTTGTCACCAAACGGCGAGATCGCGAGGCGACGCTGCGGTTCATGCGCAAAGCAATGAAAGGCTTCGGTCGCCTGAAATTGGTCGTGACGGACCGGCTTCGGTCCACAACCATTTTAACTAGGAACGCCATCTTCGCAGCCGCAAAATCTTCAAAATCAATCGCTCGCCCTTGCCGAATGGCGTCAAATTGCAGCTTGAAACTTACAGGTGGCCCAGATTTTCTACGACGACCACATTCCTCTGACGCTGCCGCGCGAAGCCTTTGGTCAACCGGTCGGCGCATTCCAGGCCATTCAGTACTTGTGGGCCAATATGGTGAATGCTACGTTATCACTCGTCTAATACTCGAAGAAAAATGTCCCAATATCATATACAGGGCTAAAATCATGGCTTCGCAAGAAAAAACGCTTGATGATTTCACCATTGATGGAGATTTGTTCAAAGTCCTAGTCAATGATGAAGGTCAACATTCGCTTTGGCCTTCTGCGCAACAGCCGCCAAAAGGCTGGAAAGAAGCTGGATGCAGCGGCGGCAAATCTGAATGCTTGGAATTTGTCGAGAAAAATTGGAAAGATATGCGTCCGATAAGTTTACAAAAGCAGATGGCGGGTAACTAGGAATCTTGCTGCAAAGGCGTCAAGCTGGTGGGGGTAGCGCTAATTTAAGACCGCTCACAACCGCCCAAAGAGGCGTGTATTTTGCACATCTTTTAGACAAGTCGGGCGTTGCATTTAACCCGGCCCACTATCGCGACATTCATGGCGCGATCGATCCTGAACTTCTTTCAAAGGCCGTTGATGCTGCGTTAAATAGTGTGTCCACTTACTGTGTAAGGGTGGAACTTAACGAAGAAACACCTTACATCCGAGATTGTGGGGGCGTTGAAGGAGCTCTCAGCCATCTAGATGTCTCGCAAGAGGCCAACCCTCTGGATGCGGCCCTTCGGTGGATGGAGAGCGAACGGAATCTTCCTTTCGATTTAGAAAGCGGCCCTCTTTTTAGAATTGCTCTCATTAAGTTGGGGCCCGCACATCATTTTCTGTTTCATTGCTTTCACCACATTATCGTGGATGGCGCAGGGGTCTATCAGCTAGAACGCTGGGTATTTGAAATTTATGATGATTTCAAGTCAGGGAGAGCGGTTGATGTCCCATGTAATCAGTCCGATGCGCTAGACGTAGAAGAGCGCTATCGCAACTCTCCATCGTTTGCGGATGATAAGAAATATTGGCTCGAGACCTTGCGGGGTCTCGAGGCGCAGGTCAGTTTGTCTGGCAAGGACCGCCAAACTGACAGGGGTGTTGTGGTCAGAGAAACGATTGAACTGTCTGATTCACTCGTTCAGGACATCAAAGATTTTTGTGCTCGAAATAAAGTGGCGTTGCAGCGCGCTTTGATTGCGCTAAGCGCTTTGTATTACGCGCGTATGACCAATCAAAGCGATATCGTGGTCGACATGCCAGTGGCGCTTCGTCCCCGAAACGAAGATCAGTTGGCCGTCGATATGCGCTCGAATATTGTTCACCTGCGGTTGAACATTGATCCACAACAAACCTACAAGAATCTTTTTGAGCAACTGAAAAAGAATCTTAGAGACGGGATCAGGCATAGCCAATATCGTTACGAAGACATACAGAGAGATTTAAACACTCAAGACGCTATTAGTCGTTTTTCTGTCAATCTCCAACCATCGACAGACCTAAGGGTGATAGACGGTCTGACAATCGTTTGCCATAGGCTTTACAACGGACCTGTACAAGAAACGATCTTGAGTTTTTATGTAGATAAAGGCTCTGAAAAAATTGCGATCAGCTTAGACGGCAATAGTTTGCTTTATACAAAAACAGAGCTAGACGCGCATTTAAATCGGATTGTTCATTTTCTCTCTGCGTCATCAGAAACATCACCTGAGGATTTGGTGGCATCGCTGCCATTGGTTGACAACTTTGAGCGTGATCGCGTGCTCAAGACGTTTAACCAGAGCCTGGTTGCGGTAGCGCCGGCGACGTTACCGGAGTTGTTTGAGCGCCAGGTTGCCGAGAGGCCCGATGCGACGGCGCTGATCTTTGAAGAAC
>Ga0233428_1004187_pt1 | contig 11422 bp, 1 predicted proteins | sample SI_118_April2016_4_FD_179890 | JGI IMG/M metagenome (GOLD analysis project Ga0233428, IMG submission 179890) | Seawater microbial communities from Saanich Inlet, British Columbia, Canada - SI_118_April2016_120_MG | ecosystem: Environmental > Aquatic > Marine > Inlet | place: Canada: British... | reverse complement strand
CTTTGCCAGGGCAGCAAACTGTCGCACTGAGCGGCTCTTTAGAGCTAGAGCCAGCCGAAGTGCAACGCCTCAGCAAAATGAAAAAGGCCTCCCGAAAGGAAGGCCTTTTTTTTTCGCTCCGGAGGGATGATAAAAATAAGAACCCGATTCCTATCCCTATTTCGATGCGTAATATTCTTAATAATCAGTACTTTACACCTGAACACCAGTTTACCCTCAAAGATGGAAAATTGACTGTTTTGATGCCGATTTCTCCAAATTCCAGAAACCGTTGCGAACCCCATGTCCATCGGTTAACAATTTCGGATAGACGTAGACTCGAAAAGCAGAGAAAGGAGTCCCGAGCTGAGTACTATATTCGTCTCCTGGAGCAGCAAGATTGGACTCGGGCAGAGCTTGCGCGGTATCTTGGTGTGAGTAGGGCTTGGGTCTCGACAGTTCTGAATAATTGACTCTTAATAAATTGCCCTCCACTGTTTCTATTGAACTTACAACCACAACATACCGGTAACATACCGGTAGACCCTCTGATTATTCTTTTTACAAACATCCGAGACTGGATACATAAACGTACTAACGAAAAGCCCCCGAGTTTGACATCGAGGGCTTTGTTTTTTTAGCTAAACTGAACTGCTTATTTGAGGTAAAGCATCTTGATCGTTTTTGTGTACGATCCAGCTCTGAGTCGAGTTAGATATAGACCTGTTGAGACAGGTTGACCTTCATCGTTCATACCATTCCAGACGTGTTCATACCAGCCAGCAACCTGACTTCCAGAATCAATTGTCCTAACTGTATTTCCTCGGATGTCATAGATGATCATGGAGACTTCTGAATCTTCAGGCAATCCATATCTAAGTGTCGTACTCGGGTTGAATGGATTGGGGTAGTTCTGATCAAGTATGTACTCGGTTGGCAATGCTATCGCTTCAGCAATTGCAACATAGCCTACTGTAAACTTGAATGTCTCTGATTCAGTCGTGAGTGAATCAGTATCTGTAGCAATCACTCTCCACCAGTATTCTGTATCAGGAGGTAATGCCTCAGTCAGCTCATGAGCAACATTAAGATCTGTATTAGCATCGAAAACTACATCCACGAAATTTGAGTCTGTTGCTATCTGAATTGAGTAGGTCGCATAATCCAGAGGATCAGGATCATCTGATGATTCCCATTCAAATGAAGGCATATCAGATAATCCTGCCACATCATCTTCAGGTGACAGTAATGCGAATGCATCTGGAGCTTCCGCGACAAGGTCTGTCCAGAATGTTGCAGTTTCTGAATGTGAGATCCCATCGATTTGATCCATGGCGATCACTTCCCAGAAGTATTGGGTATTATCTTCCAGTTCACTCGTCACAAAAGCTGCATTTGTGTCAGTCAGGACAGAATCGAACTCAATACCCTCTCCCCACCAATGCATTTCGTATGAAACCATGTCACCAGGATCCATGTCGAAAGCAGGGGTCCACACCATCTCAGGAGTAAGCGTTAAGACCATAACAGAGTCGGGCGTAACCAGTTCAACAATAGATGGAGCATCGTTTCCTTGATTCACTGTGAAGCTCTGATAGCCCTCAACGTTAAATGTTGTGAGACCATTCCAGTCTTCAGCAAAGACGGACCAATAATAGGTGGTGTTGTCAGCAAGTTCCCAGTCAAGCGTGAGAGTGGTATCCTCACCTGACCAGAGGGTGTCCATATCTTCAGGACTACTCCCAAGAAGGATATGATAGCCAAAACCATCATACAGATCAGGATCACTACTGGGTTCCCAAACGAAGGTTGGAGAGAGAACGGTCAAGACTTCAGCATCGGTTGGTAGCAAGAGACTGAACTCTGCTGGTGCTTCGTTATCTGCATTAGTCCAGAAGGATGCCGTATCAGAGAAGGTAACACCACCAGAATCATCGAGAGCACTCACAGCCCAGTAGTAGGTATGGTTCTCCAGTAAATCTTCAGCAGGCGTATAGCCCGTTCCAATAACTTCAACTGGAACTACGTCTGTCAATGCCACATCTGTTCCCAGATAAAAGTCATAACCAGTAATCACATCTACTGTGTTACCTGAGCCGAGGTGATCAGCTAAACGTCCCTTACCAATGGTACGCATCGCTATGGTCTCATCATCTGGATCACTTGAGGCTTCCCACAAGAACTCTGGCTGAAGATCAGTTACCATTGCTCCTGCTACTGGATTCAGTAACTCAAAAGCTAGTGGTAGATCATTGGCTGTGTTGACAGTGAATGACTGGTAGCCGCCAGTACTAGCGGTTGTTGCTCCAGCCAAGTCAGAAGCCACTACCTGCCAGTAATAGGTTGTATTATCCATCAGGTCTTCTTCGACCATGTAGTTAAGTCCATCTCCAGAATATATTTCAGCTAAATCACTAGGAGTGGTTCCCAAGTGAAGCGCATAGGTGATCTGATCTCCCTCATCAACATCTGATGAAGAACTCCAACTCAACTCAGGTGTTAAAGTCGTAACGGTCACATCTACAGGATCAAGTAAAGTGAAAGCAGCTGGTGGAACATTCTGAGCATTTACCAGATACATCCATACAGCTGAAGCTGTCTCTTCACCGAACTCATCAAAAGCAATCACCTGCCAGTAATAGGCTCCATCTAGACCAGTCGTCAGCTCATAGTAATTGGTGTTCACTGTATCAACCGAAAGAAGGGTTTCGGAACTACCACCCAGCAAGACAGCATACTCAACAGAACCACCATCCAGATCATCTGCTACATCCCAGAACATCAGATGAGTCGTATCATTTAATACACTTCCATCTGCAGGATAGAGCAGGTTGAAGGCTAGCGGTGCATCATTATCTGAGTTAACTGTGAATGTCCGAAAAGCAGTTGAATAGGTCGCACCACTAAGATCAGTCGCAACTACCTGCCAACTATATTCTGTGTTCTCCTGAAGGGTCATGTATGGTGTGTAACTTGTTTCAGAACCCACATCAACCTGAGTCAGATCAGTGATATCACTTCCGTAATACAAGCTATACTCTAGAACATCATTGAGATCTATATCGTTAGACGCTGTCCAGCTAAAACTGGGATACTCGGTTGTCTCTGAACCTGATAATGGAGTCAGTAACTCAAAAGCAACTGGTCCACTATTTACACTATTAGTCCAGAAGGATGCTGTATCAGAGAAGGTCACACCACCTGAATCATCTAAAGCGGAAACTGACCAGTAGTATACCTGGTTCTCTGTGAGATCAGTATCAGGCGTATAGCCCGTTCCAATAACTTCAACTGGAACTACGTCTGTCAATGCCACATCTGTTCCCAGATAAAAGTCATAACCAGTAATCACATCTACTGTGTTACCTGAGCCGAGGTGATCAGCTAAACGTCCCTTACCAATGGTACGCATCGCTATGGTCTCATCATCAGGATCAGAGGAGGCTTCCCACAAGAACTCTGGTTGCAAGTTAACGACCATCTCATCCCATACGGGATACAAGAGTTCAAAGTACTCAGGGAGATCATTGGATGTGTTGACCGTGAAGCTCTGATAGCCCTCAACGTTAAATGTTGTGAGACCATTCCAGTCCTCAGCAAAGACTGTCCAATAGTAGGTGGTGTTGTCAGCAAGCTCCCAGTCAAGAGTAAGAGTGGTATCTTCACCTGACCAGAGCGTGTCCATGTCTTCAGGACTACTCCCTAGAAGGATGTGATAGCCAAAGCCATCATATAGATCAGGATCACTACTTGATTCCCATCTGAAGGTTGGAGATAGAACTGTAAGTACTTCTCCTTCAGCTGGAACCAGTAATGCAAACTCTTCAGGTGCTTCGTTCTCTGCATTCGTCCAGAAGGATGCAGTGTCAGAGAAAGTCACACCACCTGAGTCATCAACTGCTGATACTGCCCAGTAGTATACCTGGTTCTCTGTGAGATCAGTATCAGGCGTATAGCCCGTTCCAATAACTTCAACTGGAACTACGTCTGTCAATGCCACATCTGTTCCCAGATAAAAGTCATAACCAGTAATTACATCTACTGTGTTACCTGAGCCGAGGTGATCAGCTATACGTCCCTTACCAATGCTTCGCATCACAATGGTCTCATCGTCAGGATCGCTTGAGGCTTCCCACAAGAACTCTGGTTGGAGGTTCGTTACCATTACTCCTGCTACTGGACTCAGTAAATCAAAAGCTAAGGGAAGATCATTAGAGGTATTAACTGTGAAGCTCTGATAGCCACCAACGTTAAATGTTGTGAGACCATTCCAGTCCTCTGCAAAGACAGACCAGTAGTAAGTCATATTATCTTCCAACTCCCAATCAAGAGTAAGGGTGGTATCCTCACCTGACCATAGGGTGTCCATATTTTCAGGACTATCCCCCAGAAGGATGTGATAACCAAAACCATCATAGAGATCAGGATCATCACTTGATTCCCAGGTGAAGGTTGGTGAGAGAACTGTCAGTACCTCTCCTTCAGTTGGTAACAACAGACTAAACTCTTCGGGAGCTTCGTTCTCTGCATTAGTCCAGAAGGATGCTGTGTCAGAGAAAGTCACTCCACCAGAATCATCGAGAGCACTCACTGCCCAGTAATAGGTCTGGTTCTCCAGCAAGTCTTCTGCTAGTGAATAGTATGTGTCAAAGACTTCGACTGGAACCACATCTGTCAGTAATGAATCGGTACTGAGATAGAACTCGTAACCTGTGATCACATCTACGGAGTTCCCTGAACCAGATTGATCCGAAAACGGTCCTTTTCCTCTAGATCGCAACACAATGGTCTCATCATCAGGATCACTTGAAGCTTCCCATAGGAACTCAGGTTGTAGGTTTGTTACCATCTCATCCCAGACGGGGTAGAGAAGTTCAAAGTATTCAGGTAGATCATTCGATGTGTTTACTGTGAAGTTTTGGTAGCCGCCAGAGTTGGATGTTGTTAATCCGGTCCAGTCCTCAGTAAAGACTGACCAATAATAGGTCGTGTTGTCAACTAGCTCCCAGTCAAGTGTCAACGTTGTATCCTCACCTGACCAAAGGGTGTCCATATCTTCAGGACTACTTCCCAGCAGGATATGATATCCAAAACCATCGTACAGATCGGGATCACTACTAGACTCCCAGGTAAATGTTGGAGAGAGAACGGTCAGTACTTCACCTTCAGTTGGTAGCAATAGACTGAACTCTGTAGGTGCTTCGTTCTCTGCATTGGTCCAGAAACTCCATCGATCTGAGAATAGACTACCTCCATCATCATCAACCGCTTCAATTTTCCAGTAATAAACCTGATTCTCCATCAAATCTATATCGGGAGTATATTCTGGATTAATTACTGCTACTGTTTCGGTGTCCGCAAATAATGAATCTGTATCCAGATATACCTGGTATGACGCTATGAGCATTATCTCATTTGGAGAATCAATTTCCTTTATCTCTGAGGATTTAATTCCTCGAAGCATGGGGTCGTCTGGATCTGATGAGGGTTCCCAAACAAGTGTTGGAGTCAAATCTGTTACCATTGAACCATCTTCAGGGGCAAGTAGATCGAACGCAGTTGGCAAATCGTTTTCAGTATTGATCCTGAAACTAATGTAGCTGCCAGTGTTCTCGGTACTTTCTCCATTCACATCTGAGGCAACAACCTTCCACGAATAAGTCGTATTGTCTAAAAGATCAGTGACAATTTGATATGAAGTATCTGTTCCGAGATCAAATATCTCAACCCCGGCTTCAGGTGTATCAAGATAGAGGGCGTAGCTTACAGTATCTAACGGATCAGGATCAAATGCAGGTTCCCAGCTAAGCAATGGGCTTAATGAAGTGATTTCTTCTCCAGATCCTGGAAAGAGCAGACTAAAGCTTGCTGGTATATCATTCTCGGTGTTTACCAGAAAACTCTCTGGACCTGCAAGTGTACTATACTCATACCCATCATACGCCTGGACTGTCCACCAAAACTGTTCGTTATCAGCAAGGCTATTCATAACTGTCCAAGCTGTTTCATCACTTTCTTCTCCAACAGCTATAGCGGAATCTAGTTGTAGTGAAAGTGTCTCATCTTCATATAGCCTAAAATCGTAGGTTATTGCATCAGCTTCAGCATCCATGCTATTGTTTGCGAGTAAAACAACTTCACCGGTAACTACAGCATCATGAATTAAAGAAATCTGGACTGGGGTCAGCGGCTCAGTATTCATCCTAAATGATAGGGTTGACCATTCGCTCCAGAAAGCACCACTTGCGACTTTAACACGTAAGTAGTAGGTCTGCCCATTATCAAGAAAGCCCTGATCATACTGGACAGTTGTGGCATCACTGGTTGTTACACCTGTATCCCAAATATCGCCTCCTTGGAAGGTCGAATCTGTAGAGATTTGGATTTGATAGTCTGTTTGAACTTCACCCATACTATCGAAATAATCAAAGGTGATGAGTGGGTCGTGTGTAATGAGATGTTGAAGATCTTCATCGCCAGCAATATCCAAATTTTGGGTTAGGATAGCCCTTGTAACACCTTCAATCCGACTTGAATACCAACTCTCATTGTCTGCGGTATCTATACAGGTAACTGCAATATAATATGTTGAGGAAAGTGCCAGCCCATCAATTGTATAGGTCGTACCTAGGGTCGTCAAATCAATACTATTTGCATATGTATATTGTGTAGTATCTGTTCCATAATATAACCTGTAGGAATCCAGATCAGTTAGGGGACTAGGTTCCCATGATATTGATACAAAATCATTACCTGAATCTGTTACTTCAACATTTTGGATAGGTATAGGCGGCGCAATAAGATTGGGAGCCGCCAGAAAGGGTGTTGGATTAGTGAACATTGAGGTTGTGTCCCCAAGTCCACCTGTATTATAGGCAACATGGTAAGGGCCTGAGCTATCTCCCCAGTAATTATTCGCAAGATTAAGAACTGAATTATCTGAATCATTATGATAGCCAATACCATTTCTATAAATATTATTCTGATTGAAGGCTGGAGAGGTTGCAGTTGACCATGCTCCGTCCCCATTCACTCGTGCAAAGTTATTAGCAATCGTATTATTCGTAATGGCTACAGGATCACCATTTGTCCGAATAGCTCCTCCATAGTCAGCTGTGTTGTTGATAAGCACATTGCGGTCAAAGATTGAACCATTTTGTAATGATTCTAAGTTTATACCTCCACCAGATTGCGCCTGATTGGCAATAAAGGTTGAATTAGTGATAATGGGTAAACATGTATTAATAATACTTGCTCCACCACCTCGTGCCTCAGCAATGTTGTTAATGAAAATGACATTATTGATGGTTGGATAATCTATTCCATAGCCTTTGTAGCCACCACCAAATCCAGCGGAATAGTTGTTTTTGATGGTGGAATTTGTAATTACGGGATAGGTCCCCCCGCCACTGTAAATACCACCACCACCCTCAAAATCACCCCATGCAGTACCGAAGCATGAATTACCACTGACTAGGGCTTCATTAACATGCATGTTAGACTGATTGTATGCGAATATACCACCACCACCAATAGAGGCAGTATTGGCGTGTACAATGATCAACTCAAATACTGGGCTGGACTGGCTATTGCAAAATATTCCACCACCCTTATTTGCTGTATTATATGATACTTCAACATCTGTGAGAGTTGCATTTGAATAATCATAGAAATAAAACGCCCCACCCTCCGTGGCAGTATTATTTCGAGCAATCACATTAGTAATAATTGGAGAAGACTGTTTACAGGATATAGCACCGCCATAGTAAGCCGAGTTATCAACAAATAGTAAATCCTCCAGTATTGGATTGGCTACACTATCAATGGCAATACCACCACCATAAAATATCGAGGTCCCATTGGTAATTTTAAAACCTCGTATAATTGTTGTGGAATCAATTGATAATCCTGATCCATTAATGGTTAACACTGATCCATTATTATCACCATCAATAATCGTATTACTCGAATCGCCAGCACTTAACAGTGTAATGCCATTCGTCTCTGGCCAAATGATGTTTTCGTAGTATGTGCCTGGTTGGACAAGAACCATATCGGTCGAATCAGCTGCATTTAAACCAGCTTGAATAGTCGCATAGTCATCTGGAATGTTGATTGTGATTGGCATGTGCTGGGGGGTGCCGAAGGGGTTTTCATATGCACCCATGTCTGGATTTGAGCCGGATGGGTTAGGGCGCATATTTCCAGCAATATCAAATGCTGGACCAATAGTCGTGTCTACACCTGCACCCAGGCAAGGTGAATAGTCGGAAAGTAGATAATCTGCTAAATCGTTGCTCACAAATTGTGGTTGGGCATCAATATTCCCTGAGAACCAGTTTATGCTGCTATTCTCATCTACGATAATGCCTGAAAAACCACCTTCTACATCAGAATATTGTAAAGTTATTCCGCTCGGCGCAGGACTGGAAAATACTCCAGCCTGGCCTGGAGTATTACCCCACAAAATTGAGTTGATAAGTGTGGCAAATCCGCCGTTAACAAAAAATAAGCCCCCAGCGGATTCTTCTGCACTGGTGTAATAAGCAGTGCTATTGTTGTTTGCAATCGTACAATTTATGAAAACCGGTTCCGTGCCTGATCCATTATAGGTCGCAGAGATGAATGCTGCACCACCATTTGCAGTGACTGTATTGCTTTCAATCAGAACATTTTTTAAAATTTGTCCACTACCATTCGAAAAGGATATTCCACCACCTTGATAGGATGAGTTGTTTCTGATAATTACATTTTCAAGAAGTGAGCTTGATCGACTGAAATAGATTCCACCTCCTTGATTAGTGGGGATCGTGGGTATGTTGTTATTCTCAATGATGAGATTTCTCAAGATTGGGTTGGCATAGTAACAATAAATGCCTCCTCCAGATTTTCCGCCCCATTCGTTATCGTAGCCATTACCATTTGTTATGGTAAAGCCCTCAAGGGTTGTTAGTCCAGTATCTGCAGCATCCTGATGATTAACATATACCACAGTTCCGCTTTCTCCACCATCGATGGTAGTTAAGCCTGATCCTTGTACACCTATTACGGTTATGGCATGGTTTCTTAGATCAATATTCTCAAAATAAGTTCCTGAGTTAACCAAGACGGAGTCTCCGATTTCAGCAAAATTGATACCTGCCTGTATTGAAGCAAACGGATTTGAAATCTCACCCGTTCCAGAGATATCACTGCCATCGACAGAAACATGCCAGTCTGCTCCAGAATACGTGTTGAGATAAGGGAATGCTCCCATGTCTGCTCTGGAGCCATCTGAGTCTGTTGAGTCTGGGTGACCTGCATTGATGCATTGGGAGCTAGCTAACAATCGATAGTTTTGATTGCTTGAATCGACAAATCTTGGAGGGGTATCAATTATATTCTCTTTATAGTACATCCCATTATCGCCAAGAAGGGTAGCATCCCCACCTTGTATATTACAATAATTAAGATTTAGTGTGTTTGGAGCTCCAACTTGGGCGAGCATAGCATTCGAGGGTAGGTTTTCTGATAGAATACTCAACTCAATGTTGCATGTTGATGATTCTAGATAGAGACCACCACCCACATCTGTAGAATGGTTATTCGAAAGGGTTGATCTAATAATGTTGATTTCAGACCCGTCCCGGCCAAAGATACCACCACCGAGCCCATTGGACGTGTTATTTGAAATAACAGATCTATATATTGTCGGATTCGAGTTCTGGTCTGCAAAAACACCACCGCCAGCATCAGAAATATTATTGGATATTTTCGAGTTTAGTATATCTGGTGATGACATATATAAATAGACACCGCCACCAGCACCAATACCCTCATTATTATTGATTCTCAAATTCGAAATGGTTGGGTTGGTATTACTGCAATGTATGCCACCACCAAAATTGGCTCTCCCGTTCCTTAGTGTCAATCCAGTTAGAACTGCATCAGCGGTTTCTCCACTATCAAAAATGACAACACTTCCACCTTGATTCCCATCAATAACGGTCTGAGAAATATATGATGTATCCTGAGTTGTGAGAAAGAGAGAGCCAACGACAATATTTTTACCATTGAAGTTAATATTCTCAATATAGGTTCCTGGCTGAACTAAGACCGTATCTCCATCAACAGCAGCATTAATACCAGCTTGAATTGTGGCAAATCTATCTGGCACAGCCAAAGGTATTCTACCACGTGAATGTTCATACGCACCCATATCTGGACTAGATCCTGCGGGTTGGGGTCTATTTTGTCCATCTAAATCCAATGTAGGAACACCAGTTGTATCGAACCCATTTCCCAGACAACTACTCTGACCTGATAAGCGGAAATCATTAGCATCAGAATCTTCGAAAAGAGGATCTACATTAATATTTCCAATGCCTGGCCATAGAGTAACTAATCCATCTGGATCATCAGCAGCTCCAATAGAAAGTCCAACACAGGAATGAGTAACATTCATTTGGGCGGGGGGGGAAACAGCAAGCTGAGTAGGGTTACCCCCTTCTCTCTCATTTCCGTAAATAATTGAGTTGATGATGTCAAATGTTCCTGTATTAAAAGCAACACCTGCACCGTATCTGCCAGCTGGCTGTGTATTTTTGGTTATTGTTGAGCTGATTAGTGAAACATTTGAATTATATGCAGCTAACCCACCACCATCCTCACCGCATGAATTATTATACAGCAAGCAATTTCGAAATAGAGCATCACTATTTTCTATCCAAAGTCCACCACCTGATATTCCTGGAGTAGAGGAGTTGCTTGAAAAAATGACATTATAAAATATTACATCAGAATTAGAATTTACATGGACTCCGCCACCACGATAGTCTGATAAATTATCTTTTATGTGTACATCCTTAATTGTTCCATGGTAATCATTTAGATACATCCCCCTATTTCCGCAATTCTGAATTATCAAATCTTCGAATCTTGTGGATCCGCCGGGACCGGCATTAATTCCTAAACCTGTAGATGTTATCGTAAAGCCAATCAAGGCCGCAGTTGAGTCAGTTGCACCAGTAATTACCGCATCCCCAGAACTACTTTGAATTATTGTAGTTTCAGCACCAGCACTTGAACTAAGGATTATATTTTTGCCATTGAAGTTAATGTTTTCTTGATAGGTGCCCGCTTGAACAAGTACCTCGTCGCCGTCAACCGCAGCATCAATACCGGCCTGAATAGTCGTTTGATCAGCAGGCACATTGATAGTAGTAGCTGATAATGAAATTGCGAGTGAAAGAAGTACAATAGCAGAACGAATCATAATAATCCCCATTTTGATTTTTAACTAAGTCGTGAAAGATAACTAAGTGACACCGTATATCCTTGTTATTAGTCACATTTGACAGGAATTTGAAAAGGGATCAACACCCCGGTAGGACACGTTGAGGCAGGGGAGAATCAAAACTGGATAGAGCAAGTTACTCTTAATCAATTTCCTCGCGTTGTTATT
>Ga0233428_1004183_pt1 | contig 11425 bp, 10 predicted proteins | sample SI_118_April2016_4_FD_179890 | JGI IMG/M metagenome (GOLD analysis project Ga0233428, IMG submission 179890) | Seawater microbial communities from Saanich Inlet, British Columbia, Canada - SI_118_April2016_120_MG | ecosystem: Environmental > Aquatic > Marine > Inlet | place: Canada: British... | reverse complement strand
TTTCTCAGCGGAATGATGAGCGCCCGGCGTATTGAATTCGTTGACCTGTGCGATGGTCACGAAAATGTCGTGTTATTGGCCGACAGGACCAGATTGAAGCAGGTTCTGCTAAATCTTTTCACCAATGCGATCAAATATAATAACGAAGGTGGCAAGGTTTTTCTAAGCTGCGAAGGGTTAGCCAATGGAATGAACAGGATTATGATCGAAGACACCGGTTTGGGTATCCCTTTGTCTTCACAGTCACATCTGTTTGAAGCGTTCAATCGTTTGGGTTATGACGACTCCAATATCAAGGGAACTGGCATCGGCCTGACTATCTCAAAGCACTTAATGGAGCTTATGGGTGGGCAGATCGGTTTTGAAAGTAAAGAAGGCAAGGGAAGCAAATTCTGGATTGAGATTCCATGAGATGCTTTTGATGAACTCTGATGCCCGCTATGGGTCAAAAACAGAAATTAATAACACCCCACAATAATGTCTGCTCTACCCCCTCAAAGCGACATTAAATTCCGGAAACTGGATTTTCCGATTTTACTTCTGCTTACCGTAGAAAAGCGGACATAATCAGGTGGTGGAAATTGAGATCATATCAGAGCGAGAAAAGGCATCGAAATGAATAGCCCCGTACTAATTGCCCGGGCTGTCTGGAAGAAGTTTTAATTCTCTCAGTAACTTCCGAACTTTTGAGGCCGGCACACCCATGTTTGCTCCCCCGTATTCAGGTATGATGGCGGCATTAACGGCAACCACCGCTCCATCGGTGTCAAGCACCGGTCCCCCGCTGCCGCCGCTTGTGGTTTCGGCATCATAGACGATTGCCGTTTCCGACGCCTTGCCAACAATTCCCCGACTGACAAGGGGTACAATTAGGCTTTTCTCGGCAAGCTTTGCGGCCACGCTCCAGAATCCCATATCACCTGATTTTTGAAGCTCCTCGATAAAGGATTCGCCTGATTGGGCCAACATCAGTCGTAGGCCGGTGGGATATCCCATAACCAATATTTCGTCACCGGGTATAGGTGGGTCGGTAGCCAGTGGCAGGAATTTTTCCGGTCCGTCCCCATTTATGAAGCGCAGGACCGCCAGGTCCGCGTTCTCACTGGCCTGAACAAGTTCAACATTTCCCGCAACAGGAGATCCGGACACGTAAAAGATAAATTTCATCATCTCTGGCTTCAGCCCCTGATTTGCAAGTGTCTCGGTACCGGCATCGTTCTCCCATGGCAAAGCCACGTGCCGGTTCGTAATAAGCACCCCCTTTTTACTGACGACGAAGCCGGTTCCAGTAAACTTTCGTTCTATGACAGGCCCATTACCTTCAAGCCTTACCAGCGGTTTCCCCTGAGGTGAGACTAAAAGCTGGCCTTCCTCATTGACGACATGGCGGAGTATTCGTCCACTGGATGTCTCCCGAAAGCCATAAGCGCCTTGCAGAAAAACAATTGCAGATAGTGATTCCGTGACCACGCGGGCGCTGGACTCCGAACGACGTTCCAAGGTTTTTAAGCGATCGGCATGGGAGCTTATGCGATTTTTGATGTCTTTTCGGAGGTCATTCAAATCGTTGGGCGTTAACGCTTCGCTGCGGGCCCGGGCCAAGGCACGAGAGACGTTATCAAGCCGGGATGCACTCTGTTCCAAACGTTGTTGCAGCAGAACGTTCAGGCGGCTTTGTTGGTAAGTGACAATAACAAGCCCGGAAATTGCGACAATGACGCCCAGGCGAAAAAGCAGGGTGGTCTCACTCATCAGACGCCTCACCAAGCCGCCAAATGCAATCAAGAGCCGTTGAATTAGGGGTCGGCGACTTGTGCGCAGATAGGCTAATCCGTCGCTTAGTATGTCGCTGATCGATTTCTTGGGCGGCTTGTCTCTTTGATAGAGCCGAAAGCGGGACAGCGGCCCAGCGTCACCGAATTCGATCATGTCCCCATGCTTGAGCATTTGGCTGGTGACGGGCTTCTTGTTTACCCGAACGATCCCCTCCTCAAGTGCTTCAATTTCATAACTGCCTTCGATACCGTGCAGGCGCGCGATGGTACCGTCTCGCGTTTCACCTTGAGGTGGTTCACCCACACGGACGATTCTGCCTGGACTTAGGGAAACATCCAAGGTGGAACCTTTTAGCCAACTGACCGTACTTTTGGATGGGCCTGTCTGATGCACCAGGGAGGCCACGCTATCTTGCTCACGTTTGCTCGGCAATTTGTTCATTGTACTGCCATCTAACCGAAGGGCGGTTTTATTGAGCACTATTCTAGAACAAGTTAAAAGGATGGCAATCGTTCAGGAAAGATTCTTGATGTCGACTTTTGGTCAGAAGCAGAAGTAATCAGCACACCAAATTTACGTCTGCTATACCCCCTCAAAGTGGACATTAATCTCGAGAAATCTGATTTTGCTTTTTTGACTTCTGCTTTCCGTAGAAAAACGGACATTATCGGGTGGTGGAAATTAAGTCCGTTATTAGCCAATAGGAGACATTGGCGTTAGTTAAAATTGACGATGGAATGCTAAATTGGAACGGGGCAAAATGTGATAATTCAAGTCACGGCTATCTCCAAATTCAATGGGCGACTTTCTGAGATTTCCGCTTATTCTATTCATTCCATCCCTATCGAGCATCCTGACAAACAAGCGCATAGAGAAATGCGTTAACCAAGGCTATTCTTCCTAAATGCTTGATGCCCTTACTCACAGGCCGTTGATGGCCATTATTCTGGTCGCCTTTCTTCTCTGGATCGGGGTGCGGGCCGTAAGACCCAGAACCATTCGCTACCGGCAGCTCTATATTTTGCCGAGTGTCTTTCTGGCCATCTCGGCGAACCAGATGTTCCTTACTTACGCCGTTGAAATATGGGGCTTTTTGGCATGGGTCGCGACGACAATACTGGCCTGCGGGGTTAGTTGGCGAATGTCTGAAAAAACATCAATCCACATTGACAGGAGTGCCGGGACCATTGAACTGCCCGGGACCTGGGTGACACTTTCCCTGATACTGCTTTTTATTGGCGCCCGCCTGTATTTCGGTCGGCAGCTTTATGTCTCCCCTGATTTACGGGTCGATCCGGACTTCATTGCCCAGATACTCGCCATGACAGGTCTGGTCAGCGGTTACTACCTGGGCCGGTCAGGCTCCTTCCTGATCCGCTATTTTCGAGCGACACCGCGCTGAGGGCGGTTATTTATCAAGTATTTTGTGAATTTTCCGGGCTATGTCTTCGCTACCGACCCCAAACGGGAAATAGCTTATAAACCGGCCATCGGGCCCCATCAGATATGTTGCCGCGGAGTGATTGATCAGGTACTGGTTTTTTTCCGGCTCTTCAGCCTGGTCATCCGAGTTGCCAATGGAAGGGGGCAGGAATACTTTGAAAAAAGTCGCACCGTAATCGTCGGCAAGACTGATAATCTTATCCTTTTCGCCCGTTAGTCCGACCATGCGGGGATGGAAGTTGCTGACATACCCAGCCAGTTCCTGAACCGTATCACGCTCCGGGTCGACGCTTATGAAGACCGGTTGAATTGACCGGCCTTCCTCGCCCAATAAATCCAGCGCGTCGCCAATAACCTGCATGGTTGTCGGGCAAACGTCCGGGCAATAGGTGTAGCCGAAAAACAGCAACAGATACTTACCCAGAAAATCCCGGTCAGTGACAGTTCGACCCGTATGATCGACAAGGCTGAACGGGCCCCCGTACTGACCATAACGGGCAAGCTTGTCGTCATCATCAGCGCCATATGCCGCGTCAGACGTTGCTATAACCAACAGAAAGGAGAACAGGATAAGGTACGTTTTCTTCATTGTTCGGGATTATGGGAACACGGCCACGTAATAAGCAAATGATTTCAGGATGCAATAGCTGCTTCGGCATCAGAAGACCCGTCAGTGTCTTCTGGATATTTCTTACCAGCCAAAAATCCATCGATTCTGGCACAGGTTTCAATGGACTGTTTTACACAGGTCGCGATAGCCGGTCCGGTGAAATAATTGCCCGTCACAAACAGGCCGGGATGGCGTTGTTCGGCTTCATGGATGCGTTTCAAGCGTCGCCCATGGCCGGTTGTCAATTGCGGCAGGCCCTGCGACCATTGGCGAACCCGCGACACGACAGGCTCGCCTGTTGCCCCCAGCAGATCGCCAAATTCTTCCCGGGCCAGCGCCGTTATATCCTGCGTACTCATTAAAGCCATATCGGGAGCCCGCGCCCCACCAACATAACCAGAAAGCGCTACATGCCCGACGGGGGCGCGATTTGTGAACATGCTTGAAGGGAACAAGGCACCACTCAAGGGGCGTTTTTCACCTGCCGGGGCAAGAAAGCCCAGACCGTCAAGCGGGTGGTCGACCTGATTGCGCCTGTAGCCCAGGAAGGCAACGGCAATGGGCGGTGCAGCAATTTCAGAAATCGCCTGTGCCGCCGATGCATCCATTGCTTCCAACAATGACGCAGAGACATGTGGTTGCGTGGCGATAATGACGGCACGGGCCGACACGGCGCCGGATTTAGCCGTGGAAATTTTGAAACCTTTAGCGATGCGCGTCAAAGAAGTGACCACAACACCGGTCCGGATCGTACTTCCAAGCTGGTTTGCCAATGCTGTTGGCAATGTGCCGATGCCGTCTGTCCAGGAAAACAGCCTGCGACCTGGCATTCTTCCGTTTCTGAATCGCTTGCTAAGAACGGCCCTGGAAATTGAGCCATATTGACGCTCCATTTCAACGATGGTTGGGAACACGGCGTTAACTGAAAGGTTTTCAGCCTTTCCCGCATAGAGCCCGGCAACCAACGGATCAATAACCTTGTCAGTGAATTCACGGCCAAAGCGGCGACCCCAGAATTCGGCAATCGTTTCCTCCCCGTCTGATTTGCGCCTGGGAATGATCATTTCAGACATCAGGCGTAACCGTGCAAGCGGTGACAGATATCCCGACATGAGGAACCCCAGGGGATGGGTCGAAATCCCCTGTAAGCGTCCGCCACCGACCAGGTATCGTGATTTAACTTGCGTATCCAGTTCTGTGCGCAAGCTTTCAAGGCCAAGATCGCGAGATAACCCGACCGCCTCCATGGCCTGGGCATTGACCGAACTGGGCCCGTGTTCCATCAGAAAACCACCGAACTTTTCTGACTGTGCGTTGCCGCCGGGCCTGATCTGGCGTTCCAGCACAACGACTTTATAACCCTGAGCGGTCAACGCGTATGCGGCGCTCAGGCCGGAAACACCGCCGCCGATAATGGCAACATCGAAAGTCATTGCTTGACCCCCAGTCGCTTTAAAAGTGACCCTGCGGGGCTGTCGGATGCAAAGGATGGCGGCTTTCCACGGCCTTTGAATTTTTTTCGGGCCAATGCACCCATGACCTCTGCCGTCACTTCATTTCCGCCCTGATCGCGCACGAAGCTTTCCGCCCTCACCCGCACGAAACGACGCACGAACGAAGGAATTCTCCCCAACCATTCTTCCGCGCCCGGCGTCCATGTCATGGTGCTTTCTTCTACCCCAAGAGGCTCGATAATAGCGCCACCCTGAGGCTCGTACCCGCACAGGAAGTCCTCGCCCATCATGTTGCCGTCGCGGGCCAGAGGGCGGGCCCGGCAACCACCACACAATTTACTGTATTCGCAAGCCCCGCAACGTCCTTGTAGGGTGGGGCTGCGAAGCTGCTGAAATACCGGAGCATCTCGCCACAGCTCTGAGAATGAAGTTTCGCGTACATTACCGACAGAATTTTCCATGTAGGGACAGGGTGTCACCTCGCCCGTTGGGGTGACTCTGGCATAACGGGTACCGGCCAGGCAGCCGCCGGCTTCGTATCCGTGTGCCGTCGTTACTGGCCAGGATGGGTCAAGCTCAAGGGCCATGCGTTTGAAATGCGGTGCGCACTTGGCGCGTACGATCATACCGGTTTCATCACGCGCCGCTTCGGTGACCTGGGCCAATACCCTTTCATAAGTCTCAAGCGATATGTTGGTGACCTTCTCGCCGCGCCCGGTGCAGACCAGGAAAAAAACGTTGAAAACGAAGGCCCCGGATTCCCGTGCAAAGGCGATCATGTCATCCAGCTCATCGGCATTGTCGTTGGTTACTGAAAAATGAATTTGAAACCGCAGATCATTGTTGCGACAGGCATCAATACCGGCCATGGCTTTTTCCCATGCTCCGGGCTGGCCGCGAAAGTCGTCATGATAAGCCGGATCAAGGGAATCGATGCTGATGCCAATACCCTGCACACCGGCTTCCTTCAGGGCCTTGGCCCGTGCGTCATTTAGCATGGTGCCATTGGAACCGACGACAACCATCAAACCATGATCGCTGGCATGAGTCGCCAATTCACCAAGGTCTCGACGCATCATCGGTTCGCCACCGGTCAGAACGATCATGGTTTCATCACTCATGGCGGCGATGTTATCGATCACGAATTTTACTTCATCCGTGTTCAATTCTGAGCCATCGCCGTTTTGACGGGTCCCGGCATCAAGATAGCAATGGGCGCACTCAAGATTGCACCGCTGGGTCAGATTAAGGGCGACCAGAAAAGGTTCCTTGGGGTCGGAAACCACCAACGGGCTAGTCCTCCGCGTCCGCTGTTTTTGTGTGGCCGCCATCCAACATTGCCTGGTGCATGGCCTTGCGGGCTTCCTCAAGCCCGGCCTCGACGATTTCAAGGGTAATGTCGCTCGCCCCACGCGCCCGTGCCACTTCCTCGATACGGGCCTTGGTCTTTTCACGCATACCGTCGGGAACCCGTGAAATACGCGCCAATGAAGCTGCCGCCCAGGTGAACTCGTCTGTTTTTGCGGCCGTCTTGTCCAGGAACGCCTGAACATGTTCGACACCGATTTCAGACGCACCTTCACGCCGGGCTTTCTTTTCTGCCCTAAGCATAATCCCGGCGGCAATATCGTTATCCCCGGTTGCATCGACCAGCGCCATGGCCTCAGGGGCCCATTTCAAGGCCTCCTCTCCGGTTTCCTTGGCCCGGTGTGCCGGACAACCTTTAGGCATCAACTGTTGGCTAACAACATCGACGATGTCCCGGGTAATAAAGGTGTGACCATGTTCCTGGGCGTGGCGGATGACCGCCTTGCGCGCCATTCCACGGGCGAATTCAGGGGCCCGGCCTAACAAGTCCTCGGCCTCGTTACTCCATGAAATCGTTTCCTCTGCAATGACCTCAAAGGGTGGCCGGTGCGAGGTCTGGCCAAGCCAGACATGGCAAGGAGCGGTGCGAAGCAAATTTTCAGCATTGCCGCCAATATCCAGATCATCATCGACATGAACACCGGTCTTGCCGATAACCAAAAGGCTTGCGTTTACGTCGATCAAATAATCCAGGATCGCTTTGAAAACTTTGCCGTCAAGCAGCTTGGTCGTCAGTTCGACGCCTTCATCGGCGGCGGTTCGTTGAGCAATTTCAAGGTGCGACTGATAGATCTTGGCGATACCGTCATCGATCAGTTCTTCATGCAGCTGTTCCTGTTCCTTGAAACGGAAGACCTTTCCGGCTTCGTCGCTAAGAACACCGGCAATCTTGTTAAAGGCGACATAGTGATAATAAGGGTCATAAGCGGCGACGGCGTGAACTTCGACCCCAAGACGCCGACCGATATCCAGTGCCGTCATCAAGGCACCATTGGAAAGTTCCGATCCATCAATACCGACGACAATCGGGCCATCGCCAATCGAACGGTTGGAATCCTTTATGACCAATGTGTCGATGGGGCTGCGTCTTACCACCCTTTCACAAACAGTGCCGATCAGGCTGCCCGGTACAGCGCCCAGGCCAAGCGCCCCCAGAGTCAGCACATCGTAATTTCCACTGCTGGCGGCCTCGACAATACGAGCGTAGTTCTTGCCTTCGGGGCTTAGACGATGAAATGGCAATTCAGCTTTTTCGCAAGCCTCTGCCGCGACGTCATGGTAGCTGTCGGATATGATGTTCAGGCCGCGCGTGATCAGGCTGTCATGAACATCGCGCTGATACATCATTTCCTCTTCTTCCAGATAACGTTCCGGCAATCCGCCTTCCATCTGCTTGAAGCGCCGGTCGTGCAACATGGCGGCGTAAGCATGGATTCCGGTAATTTCACCATCGGCAGATTTGGCAAGACGTACGGATTCTTCAAGCGCCCGGTCAGAGTATTCCGATGCATCCAGGGCGACCAGAACACGGCCCAGCTTGGCGGCACCACCTGTAACTTCAACTTCATCTGAAGCAACTTTTTGGGACTGGTTTTGTGGCGTCATGTGGGTTTCCTTTTTTTACTAGAACAGCGGGTGACTGTCGTCTTTGGCTTCTTTCAATGTCGCCCCCATGTGAGAGGCGCCACCAACCATCTTCCATTGTCCATCAATTCTCGTCAGCCAGTGGTTGAGCATGATCCAGCGATCAACAGCCAGAAAATCGCCACCCTTTTTCTCAATCCCCATCAAAGCGCCTGTGCAATTGAGAATGGCGTCGCCACCGGTGACATGGATGTTTGAAAAGGCGTGAATGGAATAAAGATCATCGTAGGCATTAAAGATTTCAAGCCACATGAAGCGCAGCTGCCGCTTGGTGATGCCCTGGTGCAGGTAATCATCCGCGTAAAGCGCCATGATGCGGTCAATGTCTTCGGCCTTAAGCGCCGCTTCCACTTCATCATAAAAAGCCCGGAATTCCTGCATGGCTTCATAATTTGCGACAATCTGATCTTCTTCCGGCAACTGAATGTCGGCCCGCGCCGGGGTTGCTGCGAGCACGAAGGCCGCCAGCAGAACCATCAAGAAATTTGATTTTCTCATACTTTTTTTCCTCCATCAGATTGGCGGCGAGACGCACCCATGGCGGCGCCGAGCGCAAACAACACTATTCCAGTCATAAAAATTCCCGCATGAAACGGATTAACTTCCATTGATCCGCGCCACGACAACATCATGTCGAGGGAACCGAGAATGATCAGGATAACTCCAAATATTTTTGTTACGACGCCTTTTGGGTTTGTTGCCATGGCTTAGACCTCTTGATCCTTTGCAGCACTTTTGGCCCACCAGACCAAGCCACCAAAAATTATACCGGCGACGATTAACGCCAATATGTATGGTTTGGCGCTATCCGCAGGTTTAAGCAGCAACCAATACCACGTGGTGCGCGTATGCTTGGTTCCGGTCTCAGAGTTGGAGCCATCCCAGTTTGCAAAGGCGATGGGAATGAAGCGCCCTTCAACAAGTTGCAAGTCGCTTTCGGCGTTGGAAGTGCTCAACGGTCGTTTCATAACCACCCGCCATGTTCCATCCTTGTAGGCGCTGCTGGCCACCAGGCCGATGTTGGCGGCATCTCTTTCTTCGATATTTTCAGAACCGGTAGCATTTGCGGCACTGACTGATTGGGGTGTTTCGGAAGTACCGCTGCGCCAGGTCAGTAAATTGACCGGGTTATTTGTGTCACCATTGATGAAGTACGGTTTCTGCGTGCCTTCCGGTATGGTCACCGGCAATTGCACGGAAATCATGTCTTCAAAGGGTACCTTATCGGCGATCTTGTCGATGTCGGGATCGCCCGGAATACTTCTGGTGCGATCATCCCACTCCAGCATCATCGCCAGTTCCGTTTCGTTATAAAAAGCGCTGAGCGTGATGGTGTCATTGGAATAGGTGAACACCCGTTCTTTTTCAAAAATTTGCGGCACCATCATGAAAGTGGTCAGTTCCGCCGTGTCCCAGGCCGGATCGTTTGGATCGGACGGCACATCACCTTCGATACGGTTGGCCTTGACCACGGTGTTTTCAGCCGCCACGACCTTGTCGGTCTTGGCCAGCGACTGGACATAGTTGGCGACATTCCAGCGGTCCTCGACAGAAAGTTTAACCTTGCTCTTGGGGTTGGCGAAGGACGGCATCTGGGTGCCGGGAATCCCGGTCGAGACACGGGTGAAAATGTCCTTAGGATCGTTAGAACCCCGGAAAGTCCATGGCTTGGTCAGGTTGCGCGGCCACGTGCGCTCGCCGTTATCGCCTTTCAACTTCTTGATGCCATCGCCCTTACCGTCCTGGCCATGGCATTCTGAGCAGCGATCGCCTTCATGGAACAATTCCTTTCCCTTGGCGATGCTGGCTTCCGACGTCGCCACCTGGGTGCCGTAGTCGACGCTCACACCGGGCTCTTCTTCCAGTTCAGCGAAGGCCTTGATATAGGCGACCAAATCCCAGCGGTCCTGCTCATCCTTCAGGATATCCTTCCACCCCGGCATGTCGGTTCCCGGCATACCGTCGGAGATCATGCGGAAGAGATCGGCGTCGTTGGGGAAGTCCTCGTCGAAGGGGGTCGTGATGATCTTGTAAAGACCACCGGTGAAGTCACGCGGTGGCGGCACCAGCAAATCCCCGGCAGGTCCGTCGCCCTCGCCTTCTTCGCCGTGGCACCAGACACAACGCTTCATGTAAATCTTTTCGCCATTTTCAACATCGCCAGGGGCCGCCACTGACGGGCCACCGGTGATGGTTCCGGCAATCAAGGCTACAAAGGCAAGCCCTTTGAATAATTTAAAAGTCATCATTCGTGCCCCCATGATCTGGGCTCGTAGCCGGTGTAGTCATAGAGGAACAAAATGACCTTCCAAATCTCTTCTTCTGTCAGGAAATCCTCCCAGACGGGCATGGCCGACAGCCAGGGCGTCGCTTCTTTTGGCAGGCCGGGACCACCTGTGGAAATACGCCAGAACAGATAAGCTTCCTGCAATTGGGCGATGGTGCCAATGTCCTGGAAATTAAGTGGCACAGGGTTCAACCCCTGCGCATAGGGCCCCTTACCATCGAGCTTGTCGCCATGACAGTATTGGCAGTTCTTGATGTAGACGGCGCCACCTTCCATGACCAACTCTGCGAACTTTTCCGGATCTTCCTTTTCAAACTTGCGATACGGGTTTTCCAGGGTCAGAAGGTTGTAGCGTTTGCCAAAGACCTTGACCGCCGCAGGCGGGGCCGGGTGAATAGTGCGCAATTCCAGTGGCGCTTCAAAACTGGGCTTCATTTGCTGATAGGTAAACCAGCCGAAGAACAGCGGCACCACCACGAATACGACATTACGAAGCATTTTTTTGGACGGGTCTTCAACCAGCGCCTTTATCGGGCCGACGATTTCCTCGGTGCTTTCCTCATTGAAGGTAAACACCATGTAAGTGCCGGCGACGACGAAGAACATATACATGTTAAGCAGGCTGGACGGAATGACCTGTTCCAGAATGACATCAAAGACCAGAACGAATCCGCCGTAAACGCCGACAAGGACGAGAATGGCTTGCAGTAGTCGGGGTATTTTCACCGCATTCTCCTCCTATTTCAGTCCACTTAGGTATTCGGTCAGGCGTTCGATTTCGACGGCGAACATCACGTCCCCCAGATCATCAGGCATGATGTCTTCTTCAAAACCTTCGGCAAT
>Ga0233428_1004175_pt1 | contig 11433 bp, 8 predicted proteins | sample SI_118_April2016_4_FD_179890 | JGI IMG/M metagenome (GOLD analysis project Ga0233428, IMG submission 179890) | Seawater microbial communities from Saanich Inlet, British Columbia, Canada - SI_118_April2016_120_MG | ecosystem: Environmental > Aquatic > Marine > Inlet | place: Canada: British... | reverse complement strand
CCTACACTTAGGACCGAATAGAAGATGGCCAACGACTCCCAGCTTCGCGCCAGCGAAATCAAGGACGTCCTCCTCAACGAGATCGAGAAGTACGAGGAGGATCTCCAGGCCGAAGAAATCGGTGAAGTCCTCGAGGTAAAGGACGGAATCGCACGCATCTACGGCCTCACGAAGGCAATGGCGTCAGAGATGCTCGAGATCACCCCGTCCGACGGCGGCGACCCAGTAACGGCTTTGGCGTTGAACCTCGAAGAGGACAACATCGGCGCTGTGATCATGGGTGAATGGGCAGGCCTGCACGAAGGTGATCAGGTCCGCCGCACGGGGCGCGTTCTCGACATTCCCGTGGGCCCAGGCTACCTCGGCCGGGTGGTCGACTCGCTCGGAAACCCGGTGGACGGGAAGGGTCCCATTGATGGGATCGCCGGCAACCGCCAGATCGATATCGTCGCTCCGGGCATCGTGGCACGGCAGCCGGTAGGCGAACCGATGCAGACGGGACTCAAGGCCATCGACTCGATGATCCCGATCGGTCGTGGTCAGCGCGAGCTGATCATTGGTGATCGCGGTACAGGCAAGAGCGCTGTGGCGATCGATACCATCATCAACCAGAAGGGCAACGGCGTCATCTGCGTCTACTGCGCCATCGGCCAGCGTGCCGGTAAGGTCCGCAGTGTCGTGGAGACGCTCCGTGAGCACGGCGCGCTCGACTACACGATTATCGTGACGTCGAGTGCTTCCGAGCCGGCGCCCATGCAGTATATCGCGCCGTATTCCGCGACTGCGCTTGCTGAGCACTTCATGTGGGAAGGCAAGCACGCCCTCGTCATTTACGACGATCTCTCCAAGCAGGCTCAGGCGTACCGCCAGCTGTCCTTGGTACTCCGTCGGCCTCCCGGACGTGAAGCATACCCGGGTGATGTCTTCTACCTCCACTCCCGATTGCTTGAGCGTGCATGCAAGCTTTCCGACGCTCAGGGCGGTGGTTCTTTGACGGCTTTGCCGATCATTGAGACTCAAGGTGGTGACGTTTCCGCTTACATCCCGACCAACGTGATTTCGATCACGGACGGTCAGATTTTCCTGGAGCCGGACCTGTTCAACTCCGGTGTCCGCCCCGCTGTGAACGTCGGGATTTCAGTATCACGGGTGGGTGGTGCTGCTCAGACCAAGGCCATGAAAAAGGTCGCTGGACGCCTCCGACTGGACCTGGCTCAGTATCGTGAGTTGGAGGCATTCGCTCAGTTCGGGTCCGACCTCGATGCTGCGACCCAGCGTCAGTTGGCCCGAGGAGCGCGCACGGTCGAAATGCTCAAGCAGCCGCAGTACCAGCCGATGCCTGTTGAGAACCAGGTCGCCGTGATTTACGCGGTGACCAATGGCTACCTCGACGAGATCAACATCGAGCTCGTCCGCAAGTGGGAGCTCGGCTTCCAGCAGGCGATGGGTGCCAAGCATCAGGAAGTGCTCGATGACCTCCGTGAGGGCGGTGCCCTGACAGATGACGTAGTCGAGAAGCTTGTCGCGGCCATCGAGGGTTACAACGAGTCGTTCGCCGCCGAGCACGAAACTGCCGGCGCGTCGGCCTAGTTCACGCTAACGAGAACGAGGACGACACGTGGCCGGCGATAGAGACGTCAAACGCAGGATCAAGACGGTGGAGAACACCCGTCAGATCACACGCACGATGGAGCTCGTAGCGACTTCGAAGCTGAAGCGTGCTACGGACCGAGTGCATGCGGCACGCCCTTATTCGGAAGCGTTGCACGAGATTGTGGGTGGGCTCTATTCACCAGGCTTGTCAGAGAAGTATCCGATTCTTCGTCGTCCTGAAGAGACGAAGCGGGCGGCGGTTCTACTTCTGACCGCGAACCGCGGTCTCTGTGGTGGCTTCAACGCCAACTTGATCAAGCAGGCGCGACTCCTCATGGAGGATTTGCGCGGCAAGGGAATCGAAACAGAGCTACACATCGCAGGAAAGAAGGGTGTCGCCTATTTCCGCTTCCGCGGCGAGGAGATGCTCACGACACGGGTGGACATCGGTGACCATCCCACAGTCGAAGACGCCGAGTCGGTGGTGGCCCCTGTGCGGGACCGCTTCGAGAATGGCGACGTCGACGCGGTTTTCTTGGTCAGTTCGAAGTTCAAGTCGGCGATGTCGACGCCGCCGCACACGCGGGACCTTTTGCCCATCGAGGCTGATGGCAAATCCGCGTCGGCTGACGTCTATATCTTGTCGCCGAGCGGGGACATGATCCTCGAGAGGATTCTTCCGGCTTACATCCGGAATGCCGTGTACACGGCTATGGTGGAGAACGCGGCTGCAGAGCAGGGTGCACGACGGGCCGCAATGAAGAGTGCTACGGACAACGCTGGGGATGTTCTCGAACACCTCACGCGCACATACAACAGGGCCAGGCAGGCCCAGATCACGCAGGAGATCGCCGAGATAGTCGGTGGCTCCGCTGCCCTAGAGTAAAGCTCAGGACATCATGGCTGATAATACTGGAAAGGTCGTTCAGGTCATTGGACCGGTTCTCGACGTGGAATTTCCCGCCGAGCATCTCCCTGACATCTACAACGCGCTGAGCCTCACGACGACAAATGAGGCGGGGCAGGAGGTCAAGGTCGTTGCCGAGGTGCAGCAGCACATCGGTCGCAGCCAGGTCCGTGCCGTTTCGATGTCGTCAACGGACGGTGTCACCCGCGGCATGGACGTGATTGACTCGGGTTCCGCCATCTCGGTGCCAGTCGGTGATCCGGCTCTGGGTCGAATCTTGAACGTGCTCGGTGAGCCCGTTGATGAGATGGGTCCGGTCGGAGGTGAGGGCGCTGAAGTCGAGCGTTGGCCGATCCACCGTCTCGCTCCGAAATTCGACCAGCTCGAGCCGAAGACTGAGATCTTCGAGACCGGCATCAAGGTCGTGGACCTCCTCGCCCCCTATGTGAAGGGTGGTAAGACGGGTCTGTTTGGCGGTGCGGGTGTCGGTAAGACCGTCATCATCATGGAACTCATCAACAACATTGCGATGGAGCACGGTGGTAAGTCCGTGTTCTGTGGCGTAGGCGAGCGCACGCGTGAGGGGAATGACCTCTGGCTCGAGATGAAGGAGTCGGGCGTTCTGGAGTCGACTTCGCTCGTCTACGGTCAGATGAACGAGCCTCCGGGAGCACGTCTCCGGGTCGGTTTGTCGGGGCTCACGATGGCGGAGTACTTCCGCGACGTTGAGGGCCAGGACGTACTGCTCTTTGTCGATAACATCTTCCGCTTCACACAGGCGGGTTCTGAGGTGTCGGCGCTGCTCGGCCGCATGCCTTCCGCAGTCGGATACCAGCCCACGCTCGGTACCGAGATGGGTGAACTGCAGGAGCGTATCACCTCGACGTCTTCCGGTTCGATCACCTCGGTACAGGCGATTTACGTCCCTGCTGATGACTTGACCGATCCGGCGCCTGCGACGGCGTTCACACACCTGGACGCGACGACGGTTCTATCGCGCGCGATCTCCGAGCAGGGCATCTACCCCGCTGTTGATCCGCTCGACTCTTCGTCGCGCATCATGGATCCGCAGTTCGTCGGTGAGCGTCATTACAACGTGGCGACGCAGGTTCAGTCGATCCTTCAGCGGTACAAGGATCTTCAGGACATCATCGCGATTCTCGGTATGGACGAGCTCACCGAGGAAGACAAGATCATCGTCGGGCGAGCGCGTCGGATCGCTCGCTTCCTGTCACAGCCGTTCTTCGTCGCTCAGCAGTTCACGGGTATCGACGGCAAGTACGTGAAGCTCGACGAGACGATCGAGTCGTTCGAGCGTGTCGCGAACGGTGAGTTCGATCACCTCCCTGAGCAGGCGTTCTACATGCAGGGTGGTATCGACGGCGTGATCGCAGAGGCCGAGCGCCTGGAGAAGGAGGGCTAGCCTGATGGCTGACGTTACTCTGAAGGTGCGAGTGGTCTCTCCCGACCAAACGGTCTTCGAGGGTGAGGCTTCTGCCGTGGTGGCTCCGGCGTGGGACGGCCAGATTGGCGTCCTTCCGGGTCACGCACCGTTGCTCTCCTTGATTGGTTCAGGAGTTCTCAGCGTCGACCGGCCCGGTGGAGGTGCCGATTCCTTCCACGTTGCAGGCGGCGTGATGAAAGTTGAAGGCAACACCGTGACATTGCTGACCGAGTATGCCGGTGATGAACCGCCTGCTGAGGTCCCGGCAGAGGCCATCGTGTTTCCGGAAGATGTGGAAGACTGACACGACGAAGCCCGTCGTGCGTACATTGGAGGGCGGGGAGAGCTTGGCTCTCCCCGCTTTTCTTTTTAGAACTGTGAAAAGCCACAAAGGCGAGACGTGATGAGAGTCGATCTCCACATGCATACCACGGCGTCCGATGGTGCTTGGACGCCTCAGGCGGTCGTTCAAGGGGCCGTGGACGGGCGTCTCGATGTGATCGCGATCACCGATCATGACACCATGGCCGGATATGAGCCTGCCGCTGCGGCCGCAGAGAAGCTCCCGATCCAGGTCATTCGTGGCATTGAGGTCAGTTCGACCCACGAGGGGCAGGACGTCCACATTCTCGGGTATTTTGTCGACCCGGAGTCCCCGGTTCTGATCGCCCATTGCGCGCGCGCAGGCAACCGACGGGTGGAGCGCATGCAGGAAATGGTGGCAAAGCTGGTTGAGGGCGGCCTGGAAGTGACGTACGAAGATGTCCTCCAGGCGGCCGGCCCGGATCACGTTACGATTGGTCGCCCGCACCTCGCGCGCGCGCTCGTCGCGTTGGGACATGTCTCGACGGTTAGTGGTGCCTTCAACTCGCTGATCGGCGACAACCACGTGGCGTTCGTCCCGACGCACCTGGCCTCACCGGTCGAGGCAGTCGGTATGATCGTAGAAGCCGGCGGCATCCCCATTTGGGCCCATCCTCCGGGATGGTTAGTGGACGAACTTCTGCCAGGTCTCGTGGGGGCGGGGTTGGGAGGCCTGGAGGTCTATCGGCCGTCCCATCGCAAGCACGATGTCGTACGCTATGAGACAATCTGCCGCACGGGCGGTTTGCTCATGAGCGGGGGATCTGACTGGCACACCCCTTTCGCCGGGGCGTCTTTGGGTGACTTCCACGTCGCAGCATCGGAAATCGAGCCGCTTCTCTCGGAGGGCGGCTTCTAAAGCACGGACAGAGATGAACCTCATACCTCAACCAATCCTGAGCCGTGTGGGCCTTCTTTTCCCGCTTGCCGCGCTTTTGCTCGCGGGCTGTAGCGACGTCGGGAGTGACCTGTTCGTTGGAATCCCGACGAGTCGCCCCTCCGACGGTTTGCTCACGGACGCTAGCCTTCAATCTGTAGTTGACCTTCAGGTCGTCGGTGACATGTACGGCCTTGTCGAGCTTCTCGGTGACGAACGTTCCGACATAAAGGCGCGTGCCGCCTTCGCGTTGGGGTCCATAGGGGCGGTGGAGTCAGTCGATGCTCTGATGCCGCTGCTCCAAGATGCGGCTCCAGACGTCCGGCGAGATGCGGCCTTCGCCCTCGGGCGTATCGGTGATGCCGACGCTGTCCGAGCGGTACGCCGGGCGCTCGACAGCGAGCATGCTTCTGAGGTCCGTGCGGCGCTGATCGGAGCCCTCGGAATGTTGCCGAGCGAGCAAGCGGCCGACGCGCTTCTCACGGACGATCTTTCCGGCGAAGAGAATGTGCTCCGAGTGTATGCGCTGTCGCGCCTGGGGGGTTCAGGCGCCGTCGCGAGTGACGCGCTCCGCCAACGCGTGGTCGATGACCTCACCCACGTCGATCCGCGGGTGAGAGATGCTGCAGCCCATTACTTCCGGTCGCCGAACAACGTGAGACGCTGGGCGAGTCGATCGCTGTTCCTGCGGTCGGCGCTGGACACCTATGACAAGGGTGACCCGGCGGCGATGCACCTGGTGCGAGGGTTGTCGCGCATGAACGACGTACTCAACGGCTCACGGCTCCGCGAATGGGCTACGGAGGCGACCGACTGGCGGACGCGGGCAGACGCGATGCACGGTATGGACCCGATATCGGCCAGTGTCCCCGTTCTGCTGGAAGCACTGAACGCCCCCGACGTGAATGTTGCGGTCGCCGCAGCGGAGCGGTTGGGGCAGGATGCGATCCATGAAGGCTTGATTGCGCCCATTGAAGCGTGGCTCCACGGTAGTGATGGCGCCCGACTGGGCGTTGCGGCGCCCCTCCTCGTCCAACTCGCACGGCTTGAACGCGTGGCGACAGTTAGGGCGTGGATCGACCAGATTCCGCCTGGAGACGAATTCCGATGGAACGTCGGCTTCGAGACGCTGGCATACCTCCCCGGGGAAGAGGCGATCCAGGCACTGGTATCCGCTCTCGACGACCCCTCTGATGTGGTCGCGAACAGGGCAATGGCCGCCCTCGCCGCGCGTTGGAATAACGACCGACCGACTCCGGAGACTCACGATCTGTACTATGAGGTGTTCCGTGGGGCGTCGGACCATCGCGTGGCCTCCCTGCGAGCAATAGCTCAGAGAGGACTCGGTTCTCCCGAATTTGTGGGTCGCCCGGCGTACGTTAGTGCTTCCGTCGACCCGGAGGTGACGGGTGGAGTCGATCTAGATACGACGGCCCCACCGCAGGTAATCGACTGGGCTCGCCTCGCCGAACTGGGTGAACGCCCGATGCTCGAGTTGCAGACGACCCGAGGGCGAATCCTCATTCGGATGGCAGTAGGGGAAGCTCCTCTCACGATTCAGACCGTGAGCTGGCTTGCGGACGCCGGTCTGTATGATGGGGTGCCGTTTCACCGTGTCGTTCCGAATTTCGTCGTGCAGGCCGGAGATTTCAGCGAGCGGGACGGGTCAGGTGAGCCCGGGTTCTCGACCCGTGTCGAACTCACCAGCCTTTCGTTCTTGCGCGGTGTTGTTGGGATGGCGAACAGCGGCTCCCGGGACAGCCAGGGAAGCCAGTTCATGATTGCGCATTCGCGACATCTTGAACTGGACGGTGCCTTCACTGCGTTTGGTTGGGTGGAGGAGGGCTTGGACATTCTGGATCGACTCGAGCTGTTCGATGTCATCGAGCGAGCGCGTGTCATTCCGGAGGGTGGGAACTAGACCCCTCCGATTCTGCCCATGTGGTCTGGGCAACCTTTGACTCGTCTTCGTAGTATGAGAGCTAGGACGTGCCGCTAGGAGGAGGAAGAGGACAGATGAAGCGCTTGTTGTTCGCCGCGCTCGCCGTGTCGTCGGGGTGCGCCACCACGCAGGAGGTTTACGGCGGTCGTACGGCGAGCCGCGAGACCCAGGCTGTCTATGTGGCGACGGTCGAATTCCTGGCTGAGAACTACGATCCTTCCGAGTTCCTAGGAGAGCCAAGAGCCATTTGTCTCGTTGTGGCAGATGTTGTCGGAAGGCGAGATGTCGAGGCCACTGCGCAGAGCGCTCGACCGAAAGACATGGATCCGCCATCCACCCTGCTTTCGCGGCTCCGCGGCGTGCGTCCTGCGGTGAGGCCGATCTCCGACTGTGTTTATGGAGATGATTTAGCCGAGGTTGTTAGGTCGACGGGGGAGCGAGCGATCGTGCTTGGGATCAGTCACCCGACTTGGGTCACACCCAATTTGGCCCGAGTCTCGGCAACACTCAGAGAGAATCAGCGCACCTGGTATCGCTTCAATTGCTCCCTTGTTCGTGGGCCCGAAGGATGGGCGATTCGGCGCTGCACCTAGCCGGGTCCCTGCGTCCTACTCGCTAGTCTCCCCCCGACGCTGTGGGCCTCTACGGGTCCATACCAAGATTGCACCACACGCCGCGTCTCCTCCTCCGAAAACTGCCGGCACCGAGGAGCCCGAATAGACCTCGACCGCGTCCATGTCCGACGACAAGAACTCGGTTAGATCGGTCTCCTGGTCACCAAGGGACGCGCGCCGACTAAAACGGCGGCCGTCCACGAACACGGCTGGGTAACACGCTACGATGGTGTGCTGTCCGGCCGCCGTGGATGTGAGATGCTGCGCGCGCCGTAGTTGGACGGAGCGCCCTGACGATATCCCGCCGCTTCCTTGAATTCGGACGCCTCGCCGACCTTGCAGCAGACTGATAAGGTTGCCCCCTCGTTGGTCGATTTCGGTGCGGAGAATGAACTGTCCAGGACCACGATCAAGTCGAATATCGAGATCTCGGAGTTCGTTGAACGTCCTCCTTGGAATCACCTCGACGCTCAGGCCCTCGAGTTCGACGGCCTCCGAACTCAAATACACCTCGGTTTCGTACGACTGGTCGTCGGAGAGACGCACCTGAACTCGGCGCTCCGCGTATCCCAGGGCTTCGATCCTAAGGAAGTGCACTCCGATCGGGACGTCGGTGAACGTGAAGAAACCTAGCTCGCTCGTCGTTTTTGACGTCGACATCGACTCGAACAGAACCGAAGCGCCCTGGATGGCGCGACCCGTGACCTCATCGTGAATGTAGCCGAGCAGGTTGGCAGAAACGTCAGTCTCGGCGGCGTGAGTTGGCCCGCCCGTGAAACCGAGTGCAAGAACGGCGCTGGCCAAATATGTGACCCTGGCCGGGAAGGAATGTGTCTGCATAGTTCGTCCCCCGGTGCTGCTAATTGCGTCCTCCAAATGTAACTCGCACACCGAGTTGCGCTTGCCATTGGGAGTCAGGGGTGAGAACGGACCATGGTTTGGGGGGGACGAGTCGTCCCTCTGAATCTCGTGCTGGCAACTGACCGCCCGCCCATCGCGAAGAGAGTTCGCCGGGCGTGGTGCTCAAGCTCTCGGTTCGACCCGTCGGCTCTAGGAGCGGAACGTTGCTGCGAATGGACTGAATCGTCCCCCATTCGGAGTTGATCAGGTTCAGCACGTTGATCATGTCTGCCTCCAATCGAATCTCAGATCCACCCACGTCGATCGCATGAGTCACCCTCAGATCCAGATGGTGCTGCCAAGGCGCCCGACAGGCGTTCCGTCTCAGGATCTCGCCTTTATTAGCGGCCAGGCATTCATCGCTCTCCAACGCCGCTCCGAGCAGAGCGAGCGTGGCGAATCCAGACGGCACTTCAGACGCCACGTTGGGCACGTAAAGAAGGTCATTGAACCGGTCGAATGCCGGGCCAAGAGCGGGATAGCCGTCCCCATTCATATCCCCCCGATACACATACGAGAACGGAAGACCGGACTGAGCCGTGTAGAGCAGAGAGAACTCTGTATTGGACACGCTGGGAAATGGCCGGCCATACACGGAGAAAACGAACTTGTGTGGACGGTCGAAGTTCGACGCTGTCATAGACGGCTGATTAGGGCTGCCCTCTGTGGCGTTGAACCCGAAGTTGGAGATCATGTCCGCAGACGTCAGGCTCATCCGATCGAAGGAGCGCGCATATGAGTAGCCGGCCTGGAATGCGAGGTCTTCGCTGAAGTAGCCCCTGGCTTCCGCGGTGAAGGAATACGTCCAGTCGGTTCCTCCGTTCGCCACCAAAAGGACCTGATCATACTCGGGATGATCGCGGTTAGGCGCGAATCCGCTCGAAGTGGCGTCACCAAAATGGCTTCGTGCGGTCCCGCCGTATCCCTCGAGAGAGCCCAATGGGCGCTTCGGTCCGTCAAGATTCTGCTCCTGTACCGTCACCTGCTTGCGCGCGTGTGAGAATAAGAAGCCCAGTGAACCGTTCAGGCGGTCGGAGATTTCGTGATCGACGATTGCCGAGAACTTGATGTACGTCGGGTATTCGAAGTCGTCCGCGAACACCGTAGCCGGCTTGACCGTGATGGCGTTGCCATTCATGCACCCGACGGGCGGCGTTCCAGGAGTAAAGCCCGGTGCCGTATTCCCAGTTCGTGGATCGTCCGTCCAGCGGCCGGTGCACACCTCGGTCTGGGACCGGAGGCCATTGTGGTGGAACGCGTTTGCCAGCCAGACGTAGGGAAGTTGGCCAGTGAAGAAGCCGGCACCTCCACGGACCTGAGTGGTACGGAAGCCGTCACTTTGCCAGTTGAAGCCCCAACGAGGCGAGAAGAGCACTTGGCCGCTCGGGGGCGCTGAGGTGTCGAAACCGAATAGCTCGTCGAGTTCCGGGTTGTACTCGGGTCTGTCGAGGAGGGTGGGGACGTCGACTCTGAAGCCGAACCGCATGGTCAGCCCTTTGCCCGCGTCGATCTCGTTCTGTATGTAGCCGCCCCATTCGAGCACAGAGAAGTCGACGGCCGGGGCCTGTCCCGGTAGCAAGACGGTTCGCTGGTATCGACTAGGGGCGTTGTTCGCGACGTCATCCATGCTCGCGAAATAGAAGTCACCCTTGGACCCCGGGAGATACTGATGTTCGACGGAGTTCAGTGAAGCCAGCAGACCGAGTGTGTATGTGCTGCCGCCCTGAGTGGGAAGCGTGACTGTGTTTTGAAAGCGGTAGCTGGTCTGAACCAGGTCGTTCTCCTGAGCAAAGAACTGAGAGCCGGCCCGAACCGCTCGGCTGTATGACGTTCCGTTTCCGACTGGGCTCCGGAGTTCGACTTCGACTTGCGGCCAAGGCGACGATGGCGTGGTCTCATCCGTCGTTCTCTGAATCGAGAATTCGAGTTCGTTCCCACCTCGAGCGCCCAACTCCGAGAATAGTTGGATCGAGGTGTTGGTCGTCTGGGAGTTGCGTAGCACGGCGTTCGACGACAGCTCATAGGGCTCGAAAGCGGCGCGGTTCGGCGCCTCTTCGTTGTTGGCGCTCGCGAGCACGGTACGGGCGGTCAGTCTATGTCCCTGAGCGACTGTGGCATCGACGCGGGCGAAGATGTTCGCGAGGTCTTGTTCGAGGGCGTAGGGTCCGCTCAGGCCCGTGTCCACACCGAATTGATTTTGGAACAGTTGCTGGAACGCTCCCATTGATTCGTCGGTTACCTGTACTAACGAGGGGGCGTCGCGGAGCAGGTTGAACCCCGTTGGCGGCTGCCGGCGCTCTTCGAATTCTGTAGAAATGAAGAAGTGTGCTCGGTCGCGAATGATCGGTCCCCCTGCACTGAAGCCGAATAGGGATCGGTCGACTCCTGTGGCGTTCACCAGTCCTGTTGGCAGGCTGAGGTCTCCCATGAGAGCCTCGTGTCTGCCGACTCCGAAGGCGCGCAGGTTCCAGTCATTCGTACCCGTCTTCGTCACCGCATTCATCACTCCGCCCGTGAAGCCTGACAGCCTGACATCAAAAGGTGCGACGAGAATCTCGTACTGAGCCACGGCGTCGATAGGCAGCATTTTGGCGCCCGCCTGGCCCCCAGGGACACCGCCGGCAGTGAGGCCAAAGGCGTCTTTGTTCGTCACGCCGTCAATGAGTATCTGGTTGTAGCGGTCGTTCTGCCCGGCGATGGAGAAGCCGCCGTTCTCGGTGGTCTTCACCAGCGGAGAAAGATTGGCGAGCTCCATGACATCGCGAGAAAGGATCGGTACAGATTCGACCATCC
>Ga0233428_1004173_pt1 | contig 11435 bp, 19 predicted proteins | sample SI_118_April2016_4_FD_179890 | JGI IMG/M metagenome (GOLD analysis project Ga0233428, IMG submission 179890) | Seawater microbial communities from Saanich Inlet, British Columbia, Canada - SI_118_April2016_120_MG | ecosystem: Environmental > Aquatic > Marine > Inlet | place: Canada: British... | reverse complement strand
GAAACACTCCAAAAAACCGGACCAGGAAGATCTATATTCTGGTCTACCCTGAGCATAGTACGAACTTGGTCATGACAAGCCGTCATATAAACAGGATACACACATAACACCCCTAAATACTCAGTTAAACATTCCATAGGATATCCTTGGTGGCTAGGACTGCTGAAAGGCTTAGAAAAAATATAATCAGTACACTGAATACTATGCCTCCAATATCTGATGACCCAGTGTTTGAGACCTCAAGAGCGCTATCCTTTGTAATCAAAAGAGGGATTAATAACCAAAATCCGAAGTTAAAAATAAGGCATACTAAAAGAATCATATCTTATGATACCTTTATCACTCTAAAAATGCAAGAATTTCTTGAAAACACGAAAAATAAAATACGGCTTAAACAGAGGGTTTTTACCCAGTTCGCTTCGTAGTCTTATGATACTTTTAGAAAAGACTGATCAAGGACATAAAAAATCCTATAAAAATACCTATTGCGACCATGCGTATAGAAACTTGGGCCTCACTATCGTTTGTTAAGGAGAATACTAGCTTAGCAATACATAAACCCGTGACACAGATACTAAAGGAAGTTATAATACCAGTCCATCCTGTGCTCCAGAAGAATATATAAAGTCCTAATACTGAGAATATTCCTGTAAGAATCTCTATTTTAAATTTTTGGATATATTTCTTTAAAAATGTCATACAAAAAAGCCCTTTTTTCTCGAAAACACGAAAAATAAAATACGGCTTAAACAGAGGGTTTTTACCCAGTGCGGCTCGTGGTTGTATGATACTTTTTTGTGCACTTGTAAATCGCCGTAATCGTGATGCCCGTATACATTAATAAGAGTCCAAATGCCGGGGATGGTGTATCCGGATAATCTATTCTTTTGTGTATGATTTATTCTAGGGTGTAAGAATGTTAGCGCACGTAATAACTTCTATTAGAGCTAAGGAGAATAACGAATGATCTAAGCACAGGGGTTCTTGAAATCTTATATTCGAGGTGTGTGCTTCTATAATAGCCTGCACTTTAAGTATACACGTAACAAACAAGAAAACAGCGCATATTTCTATTAAGGTGCCAGACATACTGCAATGAGCCATGTCACCATGATAACAGTGATTGTGCGAAGAGGGAATGCGTGTTCCTCTAACCATGTCAGATTTCCTGGTCTCACTATTTGTAAGACTTTGTTGTGAGCAGAATTTATATAGATAATGAAAAGTACAAAGAATACGCTGATCATGTATACAAAAAATCCGTCCTGCATTTATACCTCTATCAGTAATATGAATATTGAGAGTAAATTGAGAACTACTGCATGCGCATATATAATCCAGCATGGACAACATTTGACATCATTGATAACATCGTAGATGTAGTGTAGGTTAAACCAGGATAGGAAAAGAATTGAAAATATAAATCCTGTTAACCCTGTAATAAGATTCGGGTTCAACCTGACAATCCTAAAGTATACAGCCAAGCTATTCCAAAAAGTAGCCATCTTAGAACGATTGGCACTTTTACGGGTTGACAAGGAGGGTCATTTGGAAATACGATATTCAGGGCACAATCTTCGATGACCAAGATTAACATAAAAAAGATACCGAAAAGGATAACCGTGAATACAGTAAAAGTTGTTATACACATTAACTACCTCCGATTATAAAGGATGTGTGTAAGAATATGGTGAACACACACAACCAATAAGATTGTTTCAGGAGATACAGGTCATGTGTTAAGCCTAGGTTTGCATGCACGAGGTCCTTAGACACCAAGATCAACATAAACCCTAGAACGCAGAAGAGAAAGAGATTGAAAAAGATACCCATATTATTATGGTACCAGACTTTCTTATGGTAATCAAGGGGTTATTCTTGGGCTACTAGATTACTAAATTGAAATAAACTAGACATGCGAGCGCACAGACCGATGTGCCATAAACAAACTTGGCGTCTAAATCCATGAGATCTTCGGGTACACGGTCACCCGTGGTTTCGCACAGAATCTTTATGAAGGATACGACGATTAGTAAAACCCAGTATAATAATCCGAGTCCCTTTAGTATTATGACTAAAAAGCTAAGAAGAATACTCATTATGAGATAAGAAGGTATAAAAGGGCTGAGAGCACAAAGACTGGTCCTGCCCAGAGAAGTTGAAGCTCTGTTGATGAGAAATCGTTTTGAGGAACACCAAAAACTTCTCCAATTACTGTGTCTAACGATATTATTGGAGCGAGAAAAAGAGAGATCAGCATTGTTATGAGCACAAAACTTAACGCAATAAATAAGGGGAAGAGCAGAACACTGGCTAGAGCTATAAGAACGTAGTAGATTTCCATGGACTAATTATACGTGATAAACCAGAAAAAGTAAACAAAACATCCCGTGAATACTATGACATAAGATATCATAGAATATTCTAGGGCTTGTTTGTCTGGGTCTTCTGCCATATCGTGGCTCCAGGTTAAAAAGTCAAAAGATAACAAAAAACAGAATAACAGAATACAAAAAATAAAAGCTAGTGACATTAGAAGTATGTTCCTTGTGTTATTTGGATTGCGGGAAAATCAAGTGCTAGAAAAGTAAAGTTTACTACTAATGTTTGAGTAAGTATAGCCATGGTTACGACAAACTGGCTGGTCACACAAGAGTGCTTGGTGTACACGTCTAGTACCGTTTCAGTCAACATACTGAAAAGAATTCCTGCTGTGGTTATGTGGGCCACACATAACAATACGAGTATCAGAAACATGCAGGAATTCCCGATAACAAAGCCATAGAACAAATCCAACATAATCTACCTGCGTCCCACAGTTCTTGGCTGATAGTTTCCCCAGATACATGCTCGAATACACACAAGTACCAAGAGCCCGTGGAAGCCAAAAAGAGGATGAGAGCTAGAGAAAATAAAAGGATCATAGTTACTCCTGGTCAACAGCATAGTTACTGAAGGATGCCGGGGCGTCCGGGTAAACGTCTATGAGAGATTCATAAATAAACTTCGCTATAACAGGAATACCGGCCACAGGCTTATCCATAGGAACCAGAGCTAAGAAGTCTTCGTATTGGTCTCTTAATAAGATGCCGGGATTGGTTTCAAGATGTAAGGTTAAGTAGAATTTCATAGAATAAGTCTCAGAAGACAATCTTATGCACCCGTATTCCATAGACAAACAGAGATCATGATGATACTTCCTATTATAAAATTTTATTACGGACACACAAATTCGATCTAATATTTCGTGTGTATTATATGAGTTGCCCTGGAAGTGTTTTATGGTGCGTGTCATGACTGTTCCTTGGATTGTGCAAATTCTATAAAGGATACCGGAATATCTATTGTAGGGTTAGACAATTTGTGATAAATGTATTTGGCAATCTTGGGTATTTGTCCTTTAGGGTTACTCATATTATAGCTTATCCTATAATGATCGTGATCATATAAAAAGAGATAAGGAACATCAAAACTGAGATTCAACTCTAGTTGGAAGGATCTAATAGTAAATCCAGTACTCAGGCAAAGGACGCCTTGTTCCGTGTGTGTTTTGTAAAGTGTGATGTTATACTTCTGTCCGGAATATTGAATAATGGATTCGGATAACGAGTATAGAACTCTGTCTACATCATAGCTTCTACCTTTAAACTCTTGAATTGTATCTGACATAATAACCTTTAATATAGTTAAATCGTGCGTAGTATATTAAAGGTTAACGAGTCTGTCAAGATGTGTTAAAAAATATTACTGAGATTTTTAGATTCTTGATCTTTAAATATTTACAACGGCCCTTGGATGTGTTAAGCTTTAGGGAAAGGAGACAAAATGCACTCGATATATATTCTAATAGGGTCTTGGCTGTTCTACTGTTATAAGAGTGAGCACGGCATATTCTACAAGAAGTTTAAGACTTCACTTATTGAGAACATAAGTGATGGAACAGTTGACCAGGAAGTCGAAGAAAAATTTGATAAAGCATTCGAGACGACCTGTTCAGACAATTACAAATTTGGATGTACGAGTGCTCAAGTGCTCGGAGTATTCTTTTACGTGCTCGGAGATCTTTATATGGCACTCGGGGCGCAAACCGTGATATGCTTGACTATCAAATGGTGGATTAGAAGGTACACAATTCCAGCAGAGATTCAAAAAATAAAAGACTCAGTGAACAAAGCGCTAAAGATCTTTAAGGATTAGGATGTTGCCAGCACACAAAATAAGGCAAGAGATTGGAGAAGACGATCCTGCGGTCTACAAGATGGGTGATCATAAAGCCTTTATAAATTTAAGGTCACAAGATATAAAAGCTTGGCAGGTGTTGTATTTAGTCATGGAGGAAGGATTTCGATTAGACGATTTCGAGTGGGCAGGACAAAAAGAAAAATGGAACACCCTAACTCTGGTTATGCTAAAAGATTTACAGTGGAAAAGTTGGAATCGTTTCAGATTCACCTGGGATAAAGAAATTAAGAAGTGAGTACATTGTACTCATGTAATCATGAACGGAACGTTAAATGTTCCAGACATGGTTAGGAACACGGAACTTAGAAGAACCTCTTTAGTTTCTCTCTGTGGCCCGATGACCGGGTCGCCTGATAAAATAAAGTCAGGAAAAAAGGGGGACTTATCATGTGGGGATACGTGATAATCTCTTTGAGAAACTAGAGGGTGTTTTTCGTTTTTATGTGAAAAACGATTATTAATTATGCAAAACTATTATTAATTGAGGTTTTCTGTGAAAAACTGTTACTATGTATTACAGGACTCCAGGATTGATATGCGTGTATATCCTAGGCTAATTTGTGGGCTAACTACTAATTTATGCAAAGATTAGTAGTTATTAGTAGTTCGTTAGTAGTAACAGGAATAACTGAACACGCAGAGCAGGGACTAGCGTACAGCAACATCAAAGGTCGAATAGTATATTCGAGACATGAATTCAAGTTTTCATTTTTCTAGATCTGATTTTTTTGAAATTTTTGGAATACACATTTTAAGAAAAAATAAAAATTCAAAAATATTTTAAGTTATGTGTGCTCTATAGAATAATGTATTCGGGATACCTATTTTAAGAAGTTTTTAAAATTTGTAAAACTAGAATAGAAGACTGTCTAAGCATTCCTCAATCCACGTTCCACACGCATCGTCACCTAGAGCGCTGTAATGGTAACAATTTTTAAAAGTGGACTCAACCAGTGGCGCTCTAAGATCTCTTAATTTATATATCTCTTCTACACTGGCTTCTCTCATAATACCTAGCCTGCTTAAAAACTCAAAATCTTCTGTGCTGATTAGGTTCTTCAGATAAGCCAATCTAGAGCCGTGTCGTAAATCCGAGGCAATATCAGCAGGAATTATGAATTCTGTGGACATACCTTTCTGGAGCTTTAAGGAGGACCATAAAAGCATCCCACACCCTATTAGACTGCTCAGGATGATTTCACCAGTCCAAAACACTGCTAGCCCAATTCCGGCCTACTTGACCGCCTGTCACATCCATTAGGATTTGTCGTTCCTTAGAATACATATAAAAATTGGTTTCAGGGTAACCTTGATATACACTTAATTTGCTTATTTGTTCGAAAGAAACGGTATCCAGGGTTACTATATGACTGCACAAACGAATGGCTTTATCATATTTTTTTATCAAGCAATCATCAAAGAGATTCCAGTTATCATAATCTTCTAAACCAATTAACATGGTTCGTCTTACTTCATATGGTAACTCGATAGGATCAGGATTAATTTTGTTCAGATAATTCCTGGTCCATGTTTTAGAGAAACGATAGGACATTATCCCGATCACAGCGACCGAAATAACTTCACCAATCCAGAACATCATTCACCCACTCAACCCCGCATTGGTTTCCTAGCATGTAAGAAATGGTTTTTCGATTATCAGGAGTCATACGAGAGCAGTCATTTATGTACATGATTTGGTATTTTCTCAACAATTCTAGATGATCATAGCACACAGTGTCTAGCCTCGAAAGGATTGAGCATAAACTAATCACGCCAGCATAAGACTCTACTAAGTGCCTAGGAAACAAATTGCCGTATCGTGTGTATAAATCTCTTCCCGTATTAAAATTGCATTTAATGTCTTCCGGAATTATTACTGCTCCAAGATGATGTTGATTGATACAATTTCGTGCCAATCGTCGAGCTGAGATTCCTATCCCTATTCCGACCAAAGAGCTTAGTAACAATTCCAATGCAATCACGGAATAAATTTAAGAAGTTTTTTGAGAACTGGAATCCTACTAATAGGTTTCGCCAGAATAAAAGTTCCTGCTCCAATTTTTAGGTCCTTGGACTTCAAGAAGCCTTTGAGATCTTTATTTTTCTTGTAATATTTATATCCTTTGTATCCTGTATACCCGAGTCCAGCAAACCTAAGTCTAGAGGCTGTGTTCTTTGACCTCCGATTAACTTGATTATGTTGTCCTGGATACACGACTTGTTGTCCTGGATATGTTCCTGGGGCCTGAGGATTCCCGTTAATAATATTTATTACTACTGGAGCACCGGGTTGATATTGTTGCATTTGTTGATACGGAACAGGAATATAAGTCTGAGGGTAATACATAGGAGGATTGACTTCTTGGGCTCCTAGGGTGGCTACGATCATGAAAATTAAAAACTTCATTACATCTCCTTTTTAACGAACTCCTGAATTAATCCCGGATGTACCAAAGAAATCCTGGTAAGCTCTTCTCGTGCTTCTTCTTTTCGTACATCAGACTCTATGATATCCTCATAGGAAAAGCCTTTGAACGATATGCTCATTGATCCATAAGATGAGACTTCAACCTTGAGTTTAATGGACCCAGGAATAAAATCAGCCCCGAATTCGTTGAACAGTTCAGCTTCGGCCATCGTGGTCAACTGATCTATTCTTGTTTTAAACTCTTCAGGAGAACAGGACTCATGATCTAGGTAGTAAGGAGTAGAATCCTTAGCATAGATCTCCTTGGCAAGTCTGTCTTGTCCTTCTATTCTGAATCTATCGAGTATTGGCGTTTTGGCTATCTTCATTTTATCTCCTTTATATTATTTTACTAATTTTTGTGTGCATAGTCAAGAGATCAGATCTTTGTTGGAATCGGCCATCTCTTGAACTAAATCCGGATACAAAGAGTTTATTTGAGCAAGCTTAGCTTTTAAGTCATCTCGTCTTGCTGAATCTTCCACACCACTTTCAAAAGCAAATCCTTTGAAGTCCACTCCTATTTCTCCGTCATCCGTGGTCACAAGTCTGACCTGAAATAATCTAGGTACTAAACGATCTCCCACTTCCCTTTCTAATTCTCTCTTAGCCATAACACATATATGGTCTATTCTCTCTTTTAATTCTTCGGCAGAGCAGAATTCTTGTACCACGTAATAGGGAGTTTTTCCTTTGCAAAAAACTTCTTCTACCAGTCTATCCTGGCCTTCCACTTTAAATCGGCCCATAATACTTGTTTTGATTATATTCATATTATCTCCTTTATACTTACACATGAAATTTGTCCTCAACTTCTGACTTAGTGATTTTCATGGTGTCTCCTTTATTTTTTTGATGAGGTCAGGGTGCCCGAGGATCTCTGCGAGTAACTTTTCTTTAGACTTTTCCAAGTCCTGTTCTTTTTTAATCTCCCTCTTTTTAGCAGTCTCCTCTTTCTTAATCCTGGTCGCTTCCTCTTTTTTTATTCTGGTTTCTTTTTCTGCGTCTGTTTCAAGAACATAAAAACTGAAATTCCATGAGGCATCCACGGAGTCGTCATAGTCAGTCTCTACTATTTTTTCAAACTCGAAGGTATTCTCTAGGAGTCTGTCCATATATAAGGTCTTGAAATAATTCAAGACCGCTTTGTGAAACAAAGTTAATTCTCGTACCAACGTAATAAGAGAGGTTTTAGGTATTCCGGTATACATATAATCCCTTATACAGGCTATATGCATAAAGCCTTTGCGATCATGGTTAGCAAATAATTTACTCTGCTTAGTTTTGATTGCTACTAAAAACTCGGTCACAACACCAGGAAATAATTTCATAGAGTCTCCTTTACTATTTTGATTAGATCAGGGAATTCGGAAATTTCGTTCAAGAGCCTTTCCTTTTTGCGATTTAATGTTTGTTCCATTTTTTCTGCTTTTCTAATCCTGGACTTTTCTTCTTTTTCTAATCTTACCTTTTTCTCGGCTGGTAGTTCAACAACAAAGAAAGTAAATCTCCAGTAGATAATACAATGAGAAGGCTCGACTTCCTTGCTTACAAGGAAAGATTGGTTAAGGAGCCTTTGTCCGTAAATTTCTCTGACTTGACGTAGTACAGTATTATGAAAATGAGTTAAGGCTGTGACATAATCACTCAGAGTAGTTTCTTCTACCCCAAATTCATCTCCATAATCTTCTATTGCAACAGTGTGCCTAAAGGATATCTCATTATATGGTGACGTTCTTGTCTCTTTGCCCTTGCTAACTGTCAAAAATCTGGGTACCTCTGGCATTACATCAGACATTAACTTCTCTCCTCACGTATTCATCAAAAAGCTCTGGGTGATCTTGTTGTATAGAGCGTAGGGCCTCGTGAATCCTATTAGACTTACATCTTTCCTTCTTAGCTAGCTTCTCTTCTTTTTTGTCTAGAACAGCTTTTATGTCTCGTTGCCTTGTCTGATAGCTTTCTTGGGTTTCTTTTATCCAGGAGAAGGCTTCAATATAGCCCCTGTCACTAATAAATAGTATAGGATCGGAGTACTCTCGTAAACCTAATTCTTCTTTCAAAGCTTTACGGCTTTCCTGGAGCAGTGTTGCGGTCTGTTGAAAAATGCCCTCGGGTGTAATTCTCTTCCCCCTTACATCAACGTCTTGTTGAGGGAATGTTATAAGAACATAATATTCTTTATACTCCTCATTCTTACCTCTTTTTTTCTTTTCTAGGATTGTTACTCTGGGCGAATGTTTTGCTATTCCGGTCATAATTCCCTCCTATACGAAAAGAGGAGCAGACCCTCTGCTCCTCTTTTGATTTGGTGTGTTTTGTCTTGTTATCGACACACATATACTACAATCTTTAGTTTTGGATGTCAAGAAGTATTAGATAAGTTTTCCCAAATTTTGTTGGTAATACGTTCTCTGAGATCTTCTTCTCCTTGACTTAATCTGTGGTGAGTCCTGATATTACACAAGAATTCTGAGCCACCACGAAAAGATACGAGGGCGTGGAGATGTCGGAGCACATGCTCAGCAGTTAAATCTTTGATATCATCGGGATAGAAATTACTAAGATAGGTATCTAGTCTATTCATAAGATCTGTGGTAACCAGTTTTATGCTATCTCTAGTTACGATAACATCAACAGGGACACTAATCTTTTTTTGTAGACTCATTCGTTATCCTTTCTGGAAATACTAACAGTTCAGCTTCCTTCTCATACGAACCCATAATCGATGTGCTCAAAACAAGTAGTAAAGGAAAAATTAATCGTGAAAATCTCATGGACCTCTTTCCGTAGAAAAGCCCCCATTTAACATGGGGGCTTTGGTGAACTATCCACGAGTCTGCTTGTTCCCGTGAACGAGGTTGCATATATAATCCGTAAGCCTGGAGGAACTTACAGACGCTATGTAAAGTCAGAGTTAAGGAATCGAACCTTAAGAGTTTACGCCAAAAGTAAAGATAACCTGCCATCTACAGTCCTGAAGGACCTAGGAATGACAACAGAAAATGTTACTCCGTATCCATACCCTCTGAATGTAGGAAGAACTGCTCCTTCCTAATACCAGTGACAGGCCGAGTACTGGTAGACTCGTTTGCGGTCAGCCCTAGGGACTGAGGTGCCTTAGTTTACGTCAGAACTACGTTAAATAGCACTGAAGATAAAAAAGCGGTAGTAAGGAATCTCACCTTATTCGTTAGCAAACTGCGTATTCAATTGTTTAACCAATTAAACATGCATACCGGAATCAAACCAGTACTACATATATCATGCTACCGCATGCAGGAAGGATAAAAACCCTTCCTATTCTAGGTTTCCATGGAGAGTACCTAGAGACTCCTTGCACCCACCCCAACGAATCAGGGCATGCCATATCAAATAAAAGCGGTGATAAGGGATTCCACCTCAACTGACCTTCTCAAAGGCAACGGTCCTGAGCGGACTTAGCTCCGATTACTCGGCTCCATATACCATGCCACCGCATGCAGGAAGGATCTCTCCTTCCTTAAGCACTAGGCCACTTCGAAACCCGATTTGAATCTCTTCCGTTTCCTTAGTACTCATATATACTAACACTCAGGCATTCAGCTTGTCAAGAAGTTTTTGCAGTAATTCTTTTATTTCTTCGGAACTTTCTTCGGAGGTATCCGCACGTACAGACGCCTTATGCAAGATATCCACCATATTGGTTATGTGATAAGAAATGTTATCACCCGATGAGTAGCCCATTCTATCAACGATATTTCCTATCTTTGCTTGTTTTGACTTGGGCAATTTCTCGGTCACCTCAAGTAGATTCTCTTTAGCTTTCTTGACTGTGTTTGTGTGATCCAGGCCCTCTCTTAAGCGGTTTAACTCATATTCAAGAAGAGCGTGGTTATCCGGAACATCCTCCAGACTCTGGCCACCTACACTTTCTAGGGTACACGGGATATACGGACCATTAGGAAGAGAAAACAAATCGAACATATCTTGACGTGTCATTCTAAATTGAATAAGAAGTTTGTCTGCGTGAACATAAGGTCTACCCATTGACCTAGAAATATCAGCAGTATGAACCTTGAATTCTACAAAGGATGCAGTCTTGATTGAAGTTCCAAAAAATCTCTGAGGGGATATATTGGAATACCTGGAAGTAGAAACTACCCCAAAGGATTCGTGAGTTATTCGTTTGTCATCGTTCATTATTTATTCCTTTCTTGTAAATATTTTTTCAAAACTTGATTATACTCTGTAAACTTTTCCTTTGTGTGTATTGTCCAGAGATGCAAAGCTAGATCTCGTAGATCATTATCTTCTTGTACTCTAGCGATAACCCTTGATATATCTATGGTCAAGGATTGGTTCTCAGGAAGCACCTGTTTATCTGGTAATGTTCTGGCAACAAATTGACCAGCGGTTAAAAGATTTTGGGTGTTGTCGTTCTCGATTATACAAGTAAGAATCCTATCTTCAGTATCTGTTACCTCAATAATCATCAGCATACTCGTGGATTCCGGGTTTAGTCCGGAAGGGATCAGAGTATGATCATGGGCTAACTGTTTAATAGGAATCTCAAGAAGATCCAACTTGATCTCAGAAATATTTTGTAACCTAGTGATTTCGACTTCGCCAAAGTTAATATCCAATTCAAAACCATTATCCGTGAGTGGTTTGTAAATTCGACCACCCAATTCCGGAAATCCTGGAATTCCAGAAAGAAATATACTAGGCTTTTCTCCTTTTTTAT
>Ga0233428_1004172_pt1 | contig 11436 bp, 12 predicted proteins | sample SI_118_April2016_4_FD_179890 | JGI IMG/M metagenome (GOLD analysis project Ga0233428, IMG submission 179890) | Seawater microbial communities from Saanich Inlet, British Columbia, Canada - SI_118_April2016_120_MG | ecosystem: Environmental > Aquatic > Marine > Inlet | place: Canada: British... | reverse complement strand
GACCTGTACGTGGTTAAATACGATCTTTCTTTGTTGCCAAACGATAATGGAACGACCGATATGGTTTGGGCCCAGATGCTCATTGGTACAAGTGATGCCGGAAACAGCTTTGTCGAAAATTTTGACGTGGACGGCTATCATGAAAAAATGGCTATGCTGGGAAAAATGCTCAATCATTACCTTTCGACCGGCCAGCGAATGAGTCTGGCTGCTTAAACACGAAAGACGCCATGACAAGTATTGGAGAACTCGCCCGTCGCTTCGGGTTGTCGCGCAGCACCCTGCTTTATTACGATAAGGTGGGGGTGCTGTGTCCGGCAGCGCGAGCGGAAAATGGCTATCGGGCATACAGTGAAGCTGATTGCAAGAACCTTGAGTTGATCTGCCTGTACAGGAAGGCGGGTCTGCCGCTGGCCGGAATTAAAAAGATTATTGATTCACCGGAGAGGATCCCTGATCAGGCGTTAAACAGGCGTTTGGCGGAGCTGGAAGAAGAAATGGCCGGTCTTCGCGGGCAGCAACAACTTGTCTTAAGTTTGTTAAAGCGTCAGCCGCCGCAGGATCTGGGGGTTATGGATAAAAAACGCTGGACTGCCTTGCTGGTCGCATCGGGCTTTTCAGAAAAAGACATGCTGGCCTGGCATAGGGGTTTTGAGAAAAGCGCCCCTAAAAAGCATCAGGCTTTTTTGCAGTTTCTGGGAATTCCGGAAGATGAAATCAGGCAAATCCGTGCCAGGTGCGAGCACACCTGAACCCTTTTAATTGCCGTACTAATTATCCCTATTGACAGTAGGCTTATTGCGTTGCATTATGTTGTTGCAATTGCAAGTCATTCTCAACTATAAACCTGTGCTGAGGATAACGAAGGACACTTAATCATGCAAACCCCCTGGAAATGCGGCGTCACAGCACTTTTTGCCATCGTGCTGGCCCATTCATCAATTGCCCACGCAGCAGAAAACGAAGTCAATCTTTATTCAGAACGTCAGACCTTTCTGATTGACCCTTTGCTCAAAACCTTCAGTAAGGAAACCGGCATCAAGGTTAATCTTGTCTACATGAAAAAAGGGATGCTTGAACGGCTTAAACTCGAAGGTCGCAACAGTCCTGCCGACGCGATCCTGACCAGTGATATCGGCAATCTTCACAATCATGCCAAAGCGGATTTGCTGCAAGCGGTCGCCTCGTCTGTTCTGGAACGTAATATTCCGGCCAACCTTCGCGATCCGGGCGGCCTGTGGTTCGGATTGACGGTGCGGGCCCGGGTTATCTTTGCTCACAAGGAAAGAACGAAACCCGGCGAGGTTACGTCTTACGAGGATCTGGCCAGTCCTGAAATGGCGGACCGGATTTGCACACGTTCGGGCAAGCATATCTATAACATCTCGCTTTTGGCATCGATCATCGCGGCCAAGGGTCGCCAGGAAGCCCTAAACTGGGCGCGCGGGCTTAAAGCAGCATTGGCGCGCCGGCCTCAAGGCAATGATCGCTCGCAGGTCAAGGCAGTGTTTGAGGGTATTTGTGATTTTGCCCTTGGCAATACCTATTACATGGGCAAGATGGCGACCAATGAAAAAGAACCTGAACAGAAGCAATGGGCGAATTCGGTAAACATCATTTTTCCCAACCAGAAAGGCAGGGGAGCGCATGTTAATATCAGTGGCGCCGGTGTGACAAAGAACGCAAAAAATAAAGCCAATGCTGTCAAACTGATTGAATATTTGAGCAGCGACGCTGCGCAAAAACTATATGCCATGGGTAACTTTGAATATCCGGTGAGGGCGAACATCCCCCTACATCCCCTGGTCGCCGGATGGGGCCAGTTCAAGGCCGACACCGTATTCCTTGCGGCCATAGCCGAAGCGCGGACGGAGGCTTCAAAGATCATGGATGAAGTCGGATTTAATCAATAAATGACGACCAGCCAAACCCTTGCAGGCAATACCGGGTGGCGCTTGAAAATAGATGGCTGGACGTTAGGCACAGCAGCAGTTTCGACGGCCGTTATGCTGCCGATTGTTGCGGTCATTATTCTTGCCTTCACGCCGGGCGATGATATCTGGGGTCATCTGACGTCGACGGTTCTGCCGCTCTATATCACGACCACCGTGCAGTTGATGATCGGTGTCGGTACTGGAACCTTTTTCATTGGTGTGGGCGGTGCCTGGCTTGTTACCATTTACCGGTTTCCGGGAAAGCGGTTTTTTGAATGGGCGTTGCTTTTGCCCATGGCCATGCCTGCCTATGTTATCGCCTACGTCTATACGGACGTTCTGGAATATGCAGGACCGGTGCAGGGGGCGCTCAGGCATCTGTTTGGCTGGACATCCATACGACAGTACTGGTTCCCGGAAATTCGCTCTCTGGGGGGCGCCGTCTCGATGATGACACTGGTTCTGTACCCCTACGTATATTTGCTTGCGCGGGCCGCTTTTCTGGAACAGTCCGTCGGCGTTCTTGAAGCCAGTCGGGTGCTTGGGCGCAGCCAGTGGCAAAGTTTTTATTCCGTCGCCCTGCCGCTGGCCAGGCCAGCTATTGTTATCGGGCTGTCGCTGGTGTTGATGGAAACCCTAAATGACTTTGGCACCGTCGATTTTTTCGCCGTCTATACCTTCACCCTTGGTATCTTTGATGTGTGGATGAATATGAGTAACATCGCCGGAGCCGCGCAACTGGCCTCGTTGATGCTGTTGTTCGTCATCGCCCTTGTCCTTGCCGAACGCTTTGCGCGCCGTAAAAAGCGTTTTCATCAAACAACGACAACCTACAAGAACTTACCGGGTTATAAGCTCGGCAGTATTAAGGGCTTGCTGGCAACCGTCGTCTGCACCCTGCCGGTGGTGTTGGGATTTGCCCTGCCCAGCATCGTACTTGCAACATATGCTGTGATCCACTTCGATGGGGATGTCGTTGTCCAGGTGATTCAGACGGCGGGCAACTCATTGTTGCTATCGGGTACGGCGGCATTGATCGCGGTTATTGTTGCCATCTTTATGGCTTATGGGGTCCGTATCAAGGGTGGCCCGGTCTTGAAAGTCATGACCCGAATTGCCGCCCTGGGTTACGCCGTGCCCGGCTCGGTTCTGGCTGTTGGCGTGATCGCCGTTTTGGCGTCCCTGGATAATTCCATCGATGGCTTCATGCGCCAGCACTTCGGTTTTTCCTCAGGATTACTGTTTAGCGGCACCGTGGCGGCGGTTATTTTTGGCTATCTGGTCCGCTTTCTTGCGCTTTCATTTGGTACGGTCGAGGCCAGCCTGACGAAAATAACACCGAGCATGGACGGCGCGGCGCGCACCTTGGGGCACGGCCCATTTGCCACCCTGCGCCGGGTCCATCTGCCACTGATGAAGACATCCATATTGACGGCGGGAATGCTGGTCTTTGTCGATGGCATGAAAGAACTGCCGCTGACGATCATCCTCAGGCCCTTTAATTTCCAGACCCTGGCGACATACGTTCATCAGTTTGCCTCTGACGAGCAATTGGGTGAGGCTTCGCTTGCCGCCCTGGCGATCGTTGGTACCGGTATTATTCCGGTTATTCTGCTAAGCTACGCGATTAGAAAATCAAGACCGGGAAATGAAATCGCATGAAGGGTCTTCTGATCCACGGTGTCAGCCATGCTTATGGCGATCACAAGGTTCTCGACAAGGTCGCCGTTGTGGTTCCGGCTGGCGAACTGGTATGCCTTTTGGGACCGTCAGGCTGCGGCAAGTCGACACTGTTGCGCCTCGCCGCGGGCCTTGAAGTCTTGCAGGAAGGCAGCATTGTTATCGATGATGTCACCGTTGCATCAAACACTGTCCACATGGAGCCCGAAAAAAGGCGCATTGGCTTCATGTTTCAGGACTATGCACTGTTTCCGCATTTAAGTGTTCTCGACAACGTCATTTTTGGGATGGTCGGATCAGCACCCGCCAAGGCCAGATCAAGGGCCATGGAAATGCTTGATCAGGTCGATATGGTCAATCAGGCATCGAAGTACCCGCACATGTTATCGGGTGGCCAGCAACAACGTATCGCCCTGGCCAGGGCCCTGGCCCCGGAACCGAAATTGTTGCTTCTCGACGAGCCGTTTTCGGGCCTTGATACCAACATGCGGGCCCGCATTCGCGAAGAAACCCTTGGTGTTCTGAAACAATTCGGCGTCGCCACCCTGATGGTCACCCATGACCCGGAAGAAGCCATGTTTATGGCCGACAGGATAAAAATTCTCGGCAGCGATGGTCGTATCCTGCAGGCCGCCCGGCCTCATGAAATCTACTATCACCCCAAGCATGAATTCGTCGCCAAGATGTTTGGATTGATGAACCGTTTTGACGGTGTTGTCAGTCATGCCCAGGTCCAGACGCCGCTTGGCAGCGTCGCAGCACCCGATATGGCCGATGGCACAAAGGTTCAGGTTCTGATCCGTCCGGAAGGCATCGTCCTTGAAAGCCATGAGGATGCAAGCGGCACCGCCGTTGAGTTGTTATCGACCCATTTGCTGGGTCATGATAATATTGTTCGAGTGCGTCTGGCGTCGGGATCATCAAGCGAGCTTTATGTTCGCGTTCATCATGCTTTTGAGCCCGAACTGGCGCTGGGAATAAAGGCGATAATCGATCCTGATTACGCATTTGTTTTCCCGCTTGATGGGGAAGAAAGCGGATCATCCTCTCTGGTGAAAGCAGCGCAGTAATGGTTGAACTTACAGCATCCTTCGAGTTGGAATCGGAAGCTCTTGATAAGGATCATCAGAAGATGATTGATCAGGTCAATGCCATTATTAAAAAAGTCGATGCTGGCAGTACGGATGATTGCCAGGCCCAGGTGGCGGAATTTGTAGCCTTGTCAAAGCGTCATTTCGCCCGCGAGGAGGCGCTTCTGGTTTCCGTAAATTATCCTGATGTGGAAAAACACCGCAAACATCATCTGGATTTGAACGACAAGCTCGACCACATGCTGGAATTTGCCAAAATGGCATCGGAAAATAACATGGCCTGTGAAAGCCTGAAAAAGGAACTGGTCTATTTCATCATGGATGACGTCATCACCGCCGATCTGGAATTCAAGGAATTCCTTTCGCAGACTTAGAGCATGTGGACATCGCGCTGCGGGTAGGGGATGGAATAGCCTTTCTCATCAAGGCATAACTTGGCGTCGCGGGTCAGGTCCGTAAGCGTTGCCCAGTAATCGCCGGAATTAACCCAGCTTCTTAAAGTCAGATTGACTGAATTGTCGGCCAGTTCGGTAACAAAAACCTGGGCTTCAGGATCTATAAGAATGCGCGCGTCAGCATTCATCAGACCCACCATCTCTGCCATCGCCCCCTTCAGATCGTCGTCATAGCCAATGCCGATGACCAGATCAATGCGGCGTAGGGGGTTGCGGGAATAATTGGTAATAGTCGAATTCCAAAGGCTCGAATTGGGGGCGGCAACGAATAGGCCGGCTGGGGTTTTGAAACGGGTCGTAAACAGGCCGATCTCCTCGACCGTCCCCGACACACCTCCGGCATCGACATATTCCCCGACGCTGAAAGGGCGCAGCAGCAAAAGCATGACACCGGCGGCAATGTTGGACAGCGTTCCTTGCAGGGCAAGACCGATGGCCAGACCGGCTGCGCCAAAGACGGCGATGATGCTCGTTGTTTCAACCCCGAAGCGGGCCAGCACGGCGACGATGACAAATGCCAAAATGACATAACGCACACTGTTGGAGAGGATTGGCTTGAGCGTGTCATCGATACGCGGAACCCTTCCCAAGGCGCTCAATGTCAAGCGCCGGGCCCAGCCTGCTGCCATCCAGCCGATAATCAAAATGGCGATGGCACCGACAATGTCGACGCCGTAACCAAGGGCCAATTCTTTTAAGGTATCAATAAATTTAAGTGTGCTGTCTTCCATGTTTCCGCCGGCAGTTATTGGTTTCCAACTTGTAAATGTATAGCCTGAACCCCAATTTTTTATAAGGGTATTGATTCAAGGCTAGAGAAAAATATCCGGGCTTTCTATATTTATGTAGATTCAGAAAGGCGGAGGTTTTTACGAATATGGTTCAGGAAAAACCTGGTAAGGTTGATGTAGATGCGATCATTTACGGTCTGAGCGCTGATTTTCTCGACGAATGTCTTGACAATATTGAAGAAGCGGAAAAAGCGCTGGCAAACATGCGCGATGGGCGCGGTGACTTCCAAAATCAAAACAACAATTTGCAACGTCACGTGCATTCCATAAAGGGAATGGCGGCGACATTTGGCTTCCCGGCCATCAGCGTGTTCGCTCACCGGCTCGAGGATTTCCTAGAGGCCCTGGAAGATGTTGCCCCGTATCTAGACGAGATTCAGGTTTTTCTGGACAGAATCAGGGAAGTCACCGAATCGGGCCATAATCCAAATGAAGAAGATTATATCAGGTTGGTGCGCAGTCTTCCGCGCGCCCACAACCGTATCGCCGCTATTCGCCCTTCCAGGGAGGTCAATATCCTGCTGGCGATGCCCCGCGATATTCAACGAAAAATCATCGGCCAGGAATTGTCATCGTGTGGTTTCGGAGTGTCATTCGTTGCAACTGGCGTCGAGGCAATTTCATCGGTTTTATCCATCCGTCCAGATGTCGTAATTTCAGGTAACTTCCTTGACGATATGTCGGGAGTCGACCTGGCTGGCGCACTTTCTGTCATCAGGGCAACACGTGGCACTAAATTTATCCTGATAAGCAGCGCTGATTCCCGGGAGGAAGAAAAACTGGATATCCCCAAAGGAGTCGTCATCATAAAAAAAGAAGTAAACTACACAGAAACGCTAACCGAACATTTTATCGACTGGGGACTATTTGGTTGACTTAAACGTGAATATCCTTTGCCCAAGGATTATATATGATGAAGGGGTTGAACAAGGGTACGTACTGATGAACCTGTTACAGACATTGATGCGGCCAGACCGCGAAGAGATGGAACTGGGCGAGCGTACGCTGGTGGCAAAGGCCGCCAATATCCTGCAAGTGGGCGAGTTTCAATTGCTGCAACTTGCCTATCAGGGCTGGCACAACAGGGATTTGCCTGAAGCCCTGGTCTCACAATTGTTTTCATCATATATGCTGAAGAACGAAGTGCCCCACTGGGCCCGCCATTACGCCCGTATGATTATCCATGCCGAGGCCAATAACGCACTCAACGACAATGCGCCTGACTTTCATGTCTATGACCACGAATACCGATCATCGGTACCAGGCGGGGTGCGCCGTTTCTGGACTGCTGTCGGAATGTTGACCCTGTTCATTGGCGGGGCCATCATCCTTGCCGATCTGTCGGTGACGAAGCCGGCAAGCCAGTTTCCGCCGTACCTAAATGAAGAAGATTTAAAAGTTAATAAATCCAGCATTCTGTTCGGTCGCGCTGATAAAATTCCGGCTTCGATCAGCCAAAACTCGTCGCTTCCCGATTTAGGTGTCCCTCAGCAAACGGGCATGTTGCCAGCGCCGCCATGACAGGTTAACGTCCCTGTCATGTTTGAATTCGCCGGTCAGTACGAGTCCTTTATCAATATGGTGTTCCTGGCCGTAACCGGGTTTATCGCCTTGCACGGCATCCGTTTTCGTGACGAAGAGGGAAACACGGATTTTGTGCACTTGTTGTTTGGTTCTATCGCCGCCGTCTTTTTCTTTCTGGTGCTTTTTCAGGACGTTCTTGAAGTCGTCCAGTTTTAGGGTTTGTACACACGTTCCTCGGCATCCAGCTCGGGATTTGTCAGGCACTCACCTTCTTTTAGGTCATCAACGCGCTGATGCAGGAAAAGCGCCCGCTTTCGGGGCGTTGATGGATCGGGGGCATGCAGAATCTTGTCAATCAGGCCCGGCCCTTTTACCGCGCCTTCGTCTGTTTTCAAGGCTTCAATATAATCGGCCAGGGCTTCTTTATGACGACACTGTCGGTCATATATGATGGCCCTGTTGTTATATGCAGCGGCCAACGTGCCGATACCGGTACGGTCGTCGGCGGCCAGATTTCCTTTCAAAAAGCCGATCAGGCTAGTCAACTCGGCCTCCGCCTCCTGGGTTCTGCCGTTCAGCATGAAAGCCAGTGCGCGGCCCATCATGGCGCCACGATGTTCCGGCGAGACGATTAAGGCGGCATTAAAGCGTTCCAGTGCTTCGTCGTATTTTTTGTCGCTGAGGAAGATATCGCCCTGGCGCACCTCGTAATCGCCGGCCGGGGTTTGTGTGTATGATTTAACCACGGCCCAGATGCTGAACATGGCAAAAGTGGCGAGCGCCATCAGGATGATGAAACGGCGGGTAACCTGAGGATTGGAAAAAGGATTCAGGGGGGGCATAAGTTAGAATCTATCCACTAAAAAAGACTGTTGACGTAGAGCACCGAAAAAAGAAAACACAGAAGGCCCGCAGTCACACCTGAGCGGCGCTTCAGGCGCAGGCTCTCGGCCTCATCGACATTGGCGCCCTTGGCGTCGGCACGACGAACTGTCAGCGCCCAGATTAACTGCCTGACCGGTAAAAACAGGGCAAGCGCCAGGGCCAATGTCCAAAGCCATTGATATTCTGCGTTAAATAAAACTTGCATGATTGTTACCGCAGCCTGGAAAAAGGGGTATTTGTTTCTATTTAGTGATGGGATGTTAGATCAAACTGCATTTGATTAAACGCAGGTTGCTCTAAAAAAAAGGGGGAAGGGCCAAGGCCCTTCCCCGATTTTCAGACGATGGAAGTCTTAATTGCTCGGTGCTTCTAACGTTGTATCACCGATATCGTCCACCAATGCCTCAACTTCACGTTCAGGTACGGTTGACATTTCCATCTTGTAGGCCAGGAACCACATCATTCCAACACCCAGGATCCAGAACAGGATCTGCCAGGCCCAGATTGACGGCATTCCAAAAGTCCACCCTTCAACGCCCACATTCGGTGCGCCGAAGATGTCGTTGCCGATAACGGCGCCAGGGCCGATGCCGAAGAACATCCACGCAAGTGTGATGATCCAGGCGATCGGTTTCAGGCCCTGCTTGTCGGCAGGCAACGATGCGTGTTCCCGAAGGAAGTTGTGGTACTTCATGCGGTGTGCCGTTGCCTCGTCGGTCTGCGTCATAGCCGAAATCGGCAGACAGAAGCCAAGGTTAAACAACATACCCCAGAAGGCCGAGTGCATGGTCAGCGGCCAGCGACCCCACGCCAGTTCCATGCCGAACGTGCCGGCGATGGCTGCACCGAAACTCTCGGTGAAGATAACTGCGAGAAGACCGAAGAACAGGCCAACCGTGGCGCCCTGACGGGTAATCCACGGGAACCATGTTACTGCGGCAAGCGATGGCCACATCTGGAAGCCAAAGGCGACAGCCAGACCACCAAGGAGCACAAGTGCGTCTTGGGAGTAGGTGGCAACCAGAAGCGCCGACAGGACGATGAACAGAACGCCCATACGACCGAACAGTTTCTGCGTCGTGTGTGAAGCTGTCGGGTTCAGGTAACGCTTGTACAGGTCACGCGTCAGCATACCGCCGGCGGTTGACATATAAGCAGCACCCGTTGACTGCATGGCGGCAAGCGCACATACGGCCAGGATACCGACAAGCCACGGATAACTGTCACCAATGGAGTTGAAGTAATGCGGCACCAGTCCACCCTGCTTGTTAGCAGTCAGGTCCGGTAAAATATTATTCAACGCCAAGCCGGCTTCAGTCACTCCGCCATTGGCGCCCAAAAGGTGAGCACCCATGCCCTGGAACGCCGTAAAGAAGAACAAGATGAAACCAATTCCGAAGGAAGAGGCCCACACCTGCTGAGGCGCAAAAGGTTTCGGGCTGTTGTTGGAGAAAGACCACATGGTAAACGCCGGTGCCGACTGAATACCCATTAGGGCAAACATATATGTCAGGCACATAACGCCGGTCCAAAGACCGCCAACCGGGGTTTCCTTGCCAAGACCAGCTGTCCATTGAATGACGCCGGGAATGGCCAGATAGGCGTTATAGTCACCGCCGCCATAGCCCTTGGTTGAACCCCATTTGCCGATGTCGGTCTTGCCGAGAGCGGCGAGGCCTTGCTGCATGGAATCCCAACCACCAGCTGCGTTAAGCGCGATAAAGCCGGTGATGACAATACCAAGCGCCAGCAGGACACATTGTAGTGTGTCCACATAAGCCACGGCGCGTAGACCGCCGGTGCCGACATAGATCAGCACGACTGCTGACAAAACCCACATGCCGACGTTCTTGTCGATCATGCCGTCGGTCAGAACGTTGAACAGGAAGCCGGAGGCCCCAAGCTGAACGCCCAAATACGGGATCGAGAACAACAACGCCACACAGACCGTCAGGATGCGAATGCCATCGCCCTGGAAGTAATCTGCAAGCATTTCACCGGGCGTTACATAACCGAAGCGTTTGCCCAGCATCCACTGGCGCTTCAGGAATAGAACACCCGTGAACGGGATGGTGATGGTGTAAAAGGATGCATATGCATACTGGAAGCCATCACGATAAACCAGTCCCGGATGACCCATAAAGGTCCAGCCGGAAAAGGATGTCGCGGTAGCCGCAAGAACAAACACCCACATTGAAATCTGACGACCAGCAATAAAATAATCACTGGCAGTTTTAGCCATGCGCGAACTTTTGATGCCCCAGAAAATACAGTAGGCCCAATAGATCGCAACAAAGCTGAATAGCCATACAACTTTAGCAGACAAGATATTTCTCCCCTTAATCTAGTCCCTGTTGTGTTAAACGGGCCGCCAACTTAAATGAATTACTTAAGTCAAATGCCGCATCTAACTGCGAAAAGTACTCAACTAATCCGGCGTAACAACGTGAAAAAGCCGAATAAAAGTTGGTAATTTGATAACATTTCCAAGGATTATAAACAACGCTGTAAACGTTGTTTCTCACAATTCGGAAAATTGAAACTTTATTACAAGAAAAAAGGTGGGCAAGTTCTTGAAAAAAACCTGAATTTTTTCACATTAATTTTTCTATCTTATTGATTTAATGTGGTTTTATAGCCTGACGCGTAAAGTTTAGTAAACACGGCTTGAAAAAATCATGTTAAAGCGTGACTCTTTTGGAAAATGAGCAAAAGAACTAACTTTTATATTAGAGTTTTTGAATAATAACGAAAAACGTCAAAAATTGACAGAATCGGAGTGAGATTCGGTGCGCTCTCAAACGGCTATTTTTTCCAAATTGGTTCGTGATTTCATGCGCCAGGCACCGCTTGTGCTGGGCCCGTCCAACCCCGTGTCCGAAGCCATCGAGGCCATGCGGGAGGCACGTGTTTCAAGTGTTGTCGTCACCGACGCACAAGGCATGGTTGTTGGCATAGTTACCGAACAGGACATCAGCCGCCGGGTCGCATTTCAGGTTCCTGGGGACACCCCGTTGGCACAGGTGATGACGACACCGGTGATGTCTATTTCATCAGATGATTATCTGTTCCGCGC
>Ga0233428_1004159_pt1 | contig 11458 bp, 14 predicted proteins | sample SI_118_April2016_4_FD_179890 | JGI IMG/M metagenome (GOLD analysis project Ga0233428, IMG submission 179890) | Seawater microbial communities from Saanich Inlet, British Columbia, Canada - SI_118_April2016_120_MG | ecosystem: Environmental > Aquatic > Marine > Inlet | place: Canada: British... | reverse complement strand
CTCCACTAAACATTTTAACATCCTTGACTCGCCAATCCATTCTGCAAATTCCATGGTTTCTTCAATTTCATTATTTTCATAGTTGGAGATGAAATCTTGAGTAAGCATCTGATGTTTCTTCTCAAATTCTTGTAGTCTTTGTTCTGTTTGCCGTATACCTGTTTCCAATAAGCGCAACTCATTAGCCAGCGCTGCTTCAACCAATGGCTTAATTTGTCGATCTCTTTTGGAAATTAATTTGACATCATTCATCCAATCCTCCTTTTAAGCATGTAGCAACAAAATTAATATCTGATTTTTAATTAAATTTTCTATGGCCATCATTAGGACTCTCATAATATCCTATCTAAAGTGTACCCACCAAAAATTTCTCAGTAGAAAGGTGTTAATAATGCAAAGAGCATAAAGCTGATAGGTCATAGCTCATAGACACAACCAAGTTTTAAGTGTCTTATGTGATCTAAAGTGCCTAAAGTTAGTTAATAATAATTCAGAAATTCAAGAATTTGGAAATTTAAGAATTAATGTTTATTGCGAGTCACTGATACTAATTGGCAATAGAACTGACTGGCATTAAAAAAGGCTGATAGTTGATAGCTGGTGGGTGATAGCAAAATGTCAAAGACCTGAGATCAGAAGACAGAAGGCAGAAATCAGTCCAGATCAAAGTCTTCTCTCCAGTTCTTCTCTTCTTTCCATTCAGGCTGCTCTTTCTTCGACAGGACAAAATCGCCGAGAACCAGCGTATCCATTTCTGTGCGCATAAAACACCTATATGCATCTTCAGGAGTACAGACTATTGGCTCACCACGCACATTGAAGCTTGTATTAACAATCATTGGACATCCTGTTATTTCGTAAAATTTTTTAATCATTCTATAGTACAGTTGATTATGTTTTCCATCCACTGTCTGAATCCTCGCACTGTAATCAACATGTGTAACTGCTGGAATTTCAGACCGTGGTATATTCAGCTTGTCTATTCCAAAAAGGTTTTTATGTTCGCTTGTCATTGGTAGCCTTTTTCCCTTTTTTACTGGTGCTACCATGAGCATATAAGGGCTCTCCTGATCATGCTCAAACCATTCCGACACATGCTCCAACAGAACCGATGGGGCAAAGGGACGGAAGGACTCACGATACTTTATCTTAAGGTTCATCTTCTTCTGCATCTCTGGGTTTCTGGGATCTCCTATAATTGATCGCGCACCAAGTGCCCTCGGCCCAAATTCCATCCTTCCCTGAAACCATCCTATAATTTCACCCATCTCCAAGCGTTTCGCAACCTCTTCACAAAGATCTGCATCAATATACTCTCTATAAGGATAATTGTTTTCATTCAGAAATTTTTTAATTTCGGCATTGTTAAAGTGTGGTCCCAGATAGCTACCGTATTGCTTATCTTTCTTTCCATCAGCTTCTCTTGGATTGTCTAGATAGTGATGCCATATGGCCATGGCAGCGACTAAAGCCCCTCCAGCATCCCCTGCAGAAGGTTGAACCCAAATATTCTTGAAAGGTCCTTCCCTTAAAAGCCTCCCATTTCCCACACAGTTGAGAGCCACTCCTCCGGCCATACATAGATTCTTCTGGCCTGTCTGCTCATAAACATATTTCCCAATCCTTAACATGATTTCTTCTGTAACCTTCTGTATGGAAGCAGCTATGTCCATCTCTCGTTGGGTAACTTTCTCTTCCGGCTTCCTTGGCGGACCACCAAAGAGTTTGCTGAACTTGCGATTGGTCATTGTCAGGCCCTGACAGTAGTTAAACTCTTTCATATTCATCCTGAAACTTCCATCATCTTTTATATCAATCAATTCATTCATTATTAAGTCCACATACGTCGGTTCTCCATAAGGCGCCAACCCCATAACTTTATACTCACCAGAATTTACCTTAAAACCAGTATAATAGGTGAAAGCTGAATAAAGCAGTCCGAGAGAGTGTGGAAATGAGATCTGCTCTTTTATTTCTACAATATTCCCCTTGCCAACACCCCATGTTGTAGTAGCCCATTCACCTACACCATCAAAGCATATAACCGCAGCCTCTTCGTATGGCGAGGGGAAGAAAGCACTTGCTGCATGAGATTCATGGTGCTCTGTAAAGAGCACTTTTCCTTTCCAGCCAAGTTCTTTCTTTATAATCTTTGGAAGGTGAAGTTTTTTACTTAACCATAATGGTATCGCCTTTCTGAGACTTATCCAACCCCCGGGAACATAACTCAGATAAGTCTCCAGAAGGCGATCAAACTTGAGTATGGGTTTGTCATAAAAAACAACATGTTCTACTTCTGTTATACTAATTCCAGCCTCCTTCAAGCAATACTCAGCAGCCAATCGTGGAAAGCAATCATCATGCTTCTTGCGCGTAAATCGCTCTTCCTGGGCCGCAGCCAGAATATCTCCGTCTTTTAGAAGAACTGCAGCGCTGTCGTGGTAGTATGCTGAGATGCCTAGTATGTATGTGGTCAAAGTGACTAAAGTGAGCTAAAGTTGAAAGTACAATAAAATATTTGAATCTCGCAAAGACGCAGAGTGCGCTCCCCGGACAAAAGGCGCCGAGGACAAGAAGGGTAAAAAAACTGATAGTTCATAGCTCATTGTTTATAATTGATTGGTAAAGGCCCTGACGGTGTCAATAGTTATTAGCACAAATAAGTTTTAAGTGCCTTAAGTGATCTAAAGTTAGTAAAAACAATTCAAGAGTTCCCGCCTAACAAACTGGCTGGCAGACAAGGAAAGTTGTAATGTTTACCATGTGATGATATGGCATTTAGAAAAAATAACAATTAGCTGATTAGACAAAACCATCAAGGATGCACGTCTTCTGGCAATTTGTTAATGACAGCGGCATAGATCGTTTCAGAGGCTTTTATAGCTTCATTGAATTCGTCAATATCAGGTTCCAATATTTCTCCTGGATAGCGATATAAAGTTGCGTAAGGGGTCAAAAGTTCTCCACTATCTAGCAGTGCTGATACCGAATGGTCTACTGAAGTTGCCAAATTTATCAACACTTGCAAATCATGTGTCTTTTCAAACCGCTGATCGTGAAAAAGCAAGAAAGCCTTTGATAGCTTTCTCTGCAGCCTGCTGACAATGATAGATAGCTGTATCAAGGTACGGATTATCTCCTTCTGATAGCGTTATTGCTGAAGCATTATCATGATGCGCTTTTAATAGCCAATTACGTACAAGTTCCTTTTTGCCCTCATCCATAAAGCATCTTGCCTTGTTCAAGAACCTCGCATTCAAGAGATGCATGAACGTTACGATATTTCTCAATCTCGGCATGTGTTTTAACAATAATATCCTTTGGAATGTTTAGTTCTCTTAGACATCGATGTGCAAGCACAGCCCTCTTTGTTGGAGAAAGATCACTATCGTGTACAATCACCATGATATCAACATCACTGTTTTTATCAGGTTGTCCCCATGCATGTGAACCAAAAAGGATAATCTTTTCAGGATGAAACTCTGCAACTAGTCGTTGTATAATTTTTTTTATTAATTCCGAAGTCAGCATTTCCATAATTTCACTTCAAGTGTTTTTACTTCACTAATTACAATCTGTGTTCTACATAATCTATGACAAATTTTGTACTCATAGCCATAACCAAGTTTTAAGTGCCTAAAGTTTAAAGTGAGCTAAAGAAACTCAATCTCGCCAAGTCGCAAAGAACGCTCCCCGGACAAAAGGCGCCGAGGACAAGAAGGGTAAAAAAGCTGATAGTTCATGGTTATAGCCTTGACGGGCATTAAAAAAAGCTAATGGCTAATGGTGAGACATGACGTTGATTGTGAATTCGTCATCTTTATAAAACCATAAAGAGCATTGTGCATGACGAATCAAGGTTTCTTTATAGAACGATAATTTTTGCTCCTGTGTTCAATCTCATAAATCTTTACATGTTTTGTTGCGACATAAATCCAATAAAGAATACGGTAATCTCCTGCTCTTATTCTACAAAGGCCGCGTAGATCGTCAGGTAATGCAGTAAGAGGATGATGAATCATTTTATCAGCGTTCTCTACAAGCCAATTAATTTTTTGGGCAATTCGCGTTTGTATTGGTTTATCAAGTCTCTTAAATGCTTCTTCTGCATCACACAGAATTGTTATTTTATACATAGTTCTTTTTTAAGCACTTCCCACTTCTTCCCCTTACCCTTAATATCCTCTTGTCTTGCGTTCCGCATTCTTTTTATGAATTCAGGGTTTTTTGACAGAAGCCAGTCTTCAAGATCTTCTATTGTATCAGCAGACTTAAATACACTTAATGGAAATGTGACAGTATCTTCTTTCTTCTTTGTTAATGGCATTTGATTATTCTCCCTTTCAATCATTTATTTAATAACATTTTAAAAAGCAACAATTTGTTAAATTTCTTTTAGTGCATCATCAAGATTTAGAGGTACTTCGCTTTTGACCTCATTCATTGCCTGTACTAAACCTTCATCTTCAATACAACCAAGGAAACGTTGATAATCATGAAAATCCATAATTATCTTGGTAATGTGTCCTTCAGTATCAGTTATTAATTCCTTCGCAAAAGGAAGTTTTTTTGTTTCCATCTTTATATCTCCAAATAAAACGAATGAAGTAAATCAAAAACATTTCAATTACGCTCTTCGTACAAATGGCGCCGAGGACAAGAAGCCACAATGAACACATTGAATAATAACTATATTTCCTCTAAATCACACGAAAAGGCACGAAGAAGATTTTAATGATTAATAGTCTAAAATATTAAAAAAGGGCGTATATGAATGGTGCTACAGCACTTGACTCTGTGAATACTATCAGAGCACCTAGTAAGACAAGAATAATGATGATCGGTAATAACCAGAATTTTTTTCTGACCTTCATAAATGCCCAAAACTCTAATAATAGTCCCATTTTATTCCTTTCCTAAAATTGTCTTTCATAACGTTTTTTGTCTTTTAAGCCTGCTATTTCATAAGGCTCCCAGTATGTGCCTTTTTCCTGCATCTTTCGCTTCATTGGATCTTTACCTAATAATCGCATCATAAGTCCGATTGGGATGAAGATCAATATGAACACAATGCTTAAAAGAATCTGAGTATTAAACCACCCCACAGCATGTGCAATCTTTAACCATAATTTAAAAACAGGCCGAAGGATAGTGGGAGCAAAGGCTACAATGGGTAGTAAAACAAAACTTATACCACTTAACACATAGCTCTCGATTGACGGGTAATGTCTCCACGCAATGACTCCAAATATTGCGGAGAATATTAAGAAGACTATACGTATATCACGTTTTTCTTTGTTAGCCACTAAAACACACTAAAGAACACGGAAATTAAAAAAAGAATTATATTGCCACTAAATCACACGAAATGGCACAAAACAATGTTAAACAAAAGTAGAAAAAGATTAAAAGACAAGTCTTTTTATGGTTGCTTTGGGATGATAGAAGTTTACTAGTAAACCCACCTTGATTCCTGAAGCTTTTAGATAGTTTAATATTTGTGCTTCGTACGCCCCGGTAATTTTTTCCTGAGCTTTGAGTTCCAAGATAACCTTGCTTTTAACAACCACATCTGCAAAATATTCTCCAACTATATTGCCTTTGTAACTTACATTTATTGGCACTTGAGATTCTGCTTGAAGACCTTTAGATTTCAGTTCTTGAAGAAGTGCTTTTTCGTAGACTTTTTCCAGGAAACCATGACCGAGAACACGATAGACTTCGAAAATACATCCCTGTATTCTGTACACTAAATCTTCTTCGAATAATTCAGACATACTTTATTGGCCACCAAAACATATAAAAGGATACAAAAAAAGAGGAAATGAATTATATTGCCACTAAATCACACGAAAGGGCACGAACAAAGACAAAGAAAAGGCATTTTCTCACGCTAAGACGCAAAGAGCGCAAAGGATAAAAAAACTGATGGTTGATAGCTCATCTATAATTGAGTTACTGTTTTATGCATTATCCCAGTTATGATCGAGAGATGCAGGGCATTGGCTGGAATGTGCAGGTTGAAGTCGGTCAGGCTGTGGACAATGATATACGTTATACAGCCAAAACACCCTACCGTGACCCCTCTTACAAATGAGTTTTTTCTCCGGAACCATAATTTAATTACAATAAACAGATAATAGACAGCGCCTGCAATGACTATAAAAAAACCTGTAAATCCCATATCAGAAATAAGTTCCAAATAGTCATTATGTGCATGATCGTATAATTTTTGAGCTTTGATAGTCTTATATTTCGGAAATACATATTCGTATGTTCCCAGTCCGGTTCCCAATGCAGGAAAGTCCTTTATCAGGTTGTAGGTATCATTCCAAATGTGTGTCCTTCTTCCTTCTGCTTCAATATCCACAGAAGTATTAGAAAATTTCTTGACTACAGGATTCAGTCCTATCCATACCGCCATAAGACAAATAGGCAAAACAATAATAAGCAATTTTTTTATAGATACTTTTTTAGATATCATAATACTCATAAGAATAACAGCAGTTACAAAGCTGCATATTCCCATCCTTGATCCGGATAAAATCAGTGCGGAAGACATTATTAATATCAGAAATGAGAGAAGTCCAGCTCTGGTACCTATTAAATTTATAATTTGGATCAATCTCTGGCGCCACTGCGTTTCATCGGTTCTTGGAATTTTCGAAAGCAAATATGTCAGATATCCAAAGCTTATACAGATTACAAATGCCATGTACCCCGAATAATGGTTCAGATTCACATAGGTACCTGTGACAAAATTAATAGCCTGATGATTATAAATATTCTTCATGAAAAGCGAGTTTTTGAAGCCGCCCAGACATTCCAATAGTCCATATATAGATTCAAGACTACCCATAATGATCAAGACAATTATAAGTCGTGTCACGAGGTTCTTGATTCGGGAACGATGCTTTCCTGTTTTCGGTTGTCTGTTTGCAGTTGATGGATTGTAATTTACGATGAGAAAGAATATTCCCACATAAGCCACAATCTTGAAAAGTTCAGTTTTAGTAGCATGCCTGTATACACTGATTGATTGCCAAGAAGAGATTTGAGATTTATGATTTACGATTTGGGATTCGGAGATAGAAGATTGTTGATTGGTCATGGTTGATAGCTCATGGTTCATAGCTGATGGTTGCCAGTCTGGTATTGTTGTTTTGTATAGTTTATAGGTGCTAGGGCTCAAGGTTTTCAAGACTCCGGGCGGTAGTGGTGCAAGCTGGAACAGGATCAATCCAATAAACAGTATAATTGGTATTGTCAGCGGTGTTTTTATGAAACCTAATCGGTTAACCAGCAGAGAGGATAGATGACTATCTGAGTTCCGAGTTCGACCTGAGGAAGTATGCCTTGTGTTGCTCAGGTCAGGGAGTTCGGAGTTCGGGGTTACACCAGCTTTGGAAAGTCGGCGACCCACCCCTTCCGGTTTGGGCAAGTTGACGATTGAAAGTTTGGGATCGGACTGCACGTTTGGAAATATTGTCGTCTTATTAATATTTATCATCGCAAGTCTGACAATCCAGACTATAACCATAATGCAGATAGTGAGCTCCATAATTGTATACGCCCATGGGTGAACAGCACCGAAAGCAATTGGGGTGAATACTATCAGAAAGATTATTCCCCACTCGATTATTTTGTTGGCGACTCTTAGGTAGCTATTTTTATTATAGGCCACGAAAACACACTAAAGAGCACGGAAAAAGTAAAAACAATGACAGGTTTATCACGCGAAGGCGCAAAGAACGCTCCCCGGACAAAAGGCGCCGAGGACAAGAAGGAAAAAAGAAGCTGATAGGTCATCGCTCATGGTTGATTAGTAAATATTCAACAATGAGTAGCGTATATAACTAAACAATATATGAGTTTTAGATGTTATTCCATTCATCTACTGAAATGTCTCTATTAAGCTTTTCTTTAACTTGTCTTAATAGCATTTTCATCTGTAGAACTGAGTATTCACGATTACTGGGTATAACCTGTTTATAAGATCTGTATCTCATGATTCCATGCCTACCACCTGTCTCAAAATCGCTGAATCCATGTTTCTTTAGTTTCCTAATAAAGTCTCTTCTCTTGCACGGCACCCATTTATGCACCAACAGTTTCATTTGGATTCAGGCTGATCCCTTCGATAACAGGTATTTTATCGCCGTGTCTCAGCCCATTGATAAGCCAATCTTCTAAAGCAAAGTGAAGTTCTTTTTGACATTCATAAAGAGTAGTTCCGAAGGCAATGGTTCCTGCACAGATTTGTATTTTTCCGCAGTAAGATCCATCTTCTAGTATTTCGTATTCAGCATTACTCATTGCTTTCTCAATGTATTGTGTAAGCATTGTAAGTCTCCAAAGTATATGGTTAAACGTCCCGAAAATATTACTATAATTTGGGAAAAATCCTAACAGATTGCCAATAATTATTAGCCACTAAATCACACGGAAATAAATAAGTAAAAAAAGAATGATGAGTCTTAGCTGATGGCTCATTGCTCATAGACACAAGTAAACAAAATTAATACATTTCCTTCTCAATCCTGGTTTGTACTGGAATTTTTTAATTTTAAAGTAAGCGACTGAATCTCGTCCTTAAGCTTATCGTATTCCTCTAACCTCTCTTTTAGGAACATTTTTGTTATCTCCGTTTTCTCTCTTATTCCTTTAGGTGTAAGGATATACAAATATGCTGTCTTTTTACGGGAATTTTTAAATCTTTTAAGTTTGATAGTCCCTTTTTTGGCAAGAGCCTGGATAAGATAGTTTGTCTTTCCTAAACTGAAATTAAATTTTTCAACTATCTCACGCTGAGTTGATTCCGGATTATCATGAATGTAGTTGAGCAGTTTTACAGTTTCTTCAAGATGTTTCATTTGTTACAAAAAAAAAGACAAATTATCTAGCTACGAAAACACACGAAAGAGCACTAAAAAAAGTAAAAATAAAGGCAAGTTTATCACGCCAAGTCGCCATGAACGCAAAGGAAAAACAAGAAATTCGCAAATAGTCATTGGTCATTGATCAAAAGAGCAGGGAAAAATAAAGAAAGACACGAATTTCACGAATTAACACGTAAAAAGCACAAGCAAAAAAACCTTTCTATCACGCCAAGGCGCAGAGAACGCTCCCCGGACAAAAGGCGCCGAGGACAAGAAGGAGAAGATGATTATAAAGAGCTATTAAAAAAGGTACAACTAAAGATGAATTGAGGCTCATGGGTGATTGTTCATAGAACAAAAACGAAAGGTAAAAATAATGTTGCCACTAAATCACACGAAAGGATGGACACAGCTCCGCCACGTCAGTTACATATTCGTAACCAAAATAACTATCCACCCCACACCTACCACATCAGGATAGAAAAAGTTACTCTGACAAGCTATGAATCAAAACGGATAAGAAGAGTAAAATACCTAAGATTAGCTAATGTTGTTATTTTTTATATATGGCGACTCTCACTCTTCATTAAATAAATAATTCTCTATACTTCCTAAGAACTCAATAACCAAAAACAGTGCATGCCTGACTTTCAATATGGTATTATCCGTTCAATGGTTGAACAGTCAAGATAAAAAAGGGATTATAGCGTCTATAAATCACCCTAGTGAAACTGCTCTTATATTTAACGAGGCAGACACGTAAGAGTATTAATAAAAGACAAGGAAAAAGATGTAACTCTATTACATATAATTTAGTAAATTTTAATACATTTCAGCTATGCCAGATTATGTTTTTGAGTGACAAAATCATTGTAGCAAACAGGCCATCACTGAGGAAAGTATGTAGTATAACAAATAGTGTGCCATAGCACCACTTCACTGACATTTGCTCATAAGAGCAAATGTCAGTTAGACTTAAGAACCTGGTAATATGCTCTATCCATTTGCTTTTTGTTATGGTTTCATAACAAAAAACGTTAGGCAAATACATTTATGTTAGTACACATATTAATTTGTATACTAATATAAATTGTAGCTCATAGTATATGGTTGATGGTTAATAGTCCTAAAGGTTTGTCGATGGTCACTGGTCAGTGTGCTAGCGGAGCTAGCTGCAACTGGTTATAGCTACGAAATGGCACAAGGAAAAACATAATCGGACACTACTCATAATCTTTATACTTAACCATAATTGCCTCGCTTAGCAGATTTGTAGCTTCCTTGTGGTTAGGAGAATGTTCAAGTATTGTCTCATATTCTTTAATCGCTAAATCAGCTTTGTCCGCTTGGCTATATAATTCAGCCAGGTTCATATGAGCACCTATGTGCTTGGGATTCAGTAGAACAGTAGTTTTAAAATTACTTAATGCCATACTATTTTTATTAAGTCTAGCATGAACATTTCCCAGATAATAAAATGTTTGGTGATTTTTCGGATCACTGCTTATAGAAAGCGTTAAAAGCTTCTTTATATCTGGCAGATTCCGCTTGAAGAGTGTGCCCCCCTCTTTAATTACAGAACCTAAGATGCTAACCGCTTTACCAGTATCATCCTTAATAATATAGCATCTTGCCAGCATCAGTCTGTTGTCGGTGCGCTTATAATGTTCAATTGCCATACCAATATCAAAACTCAGCAGATTTAAATCCGCAAGATTTTTGTGTACGGCTCTATCCTGGTACCAGCGGCGCCAGGAGATAAGCGACTGAACTTTGTCCCACTCTGTTCTTGTGGTCCTGAGGAGATCAGAAATGCTTAGACCTTTTACATAGCGGCCATCATAAACCCTTATAGGATCGTCATTACCTTGCCACTCATTATATTGTTGTAACAGTTCAACTGTGTTAGTAATATCAATTTCTTTCCTTACCTGATTCATACACCACATTGCATACAGCTTGTGAGTATATACATCTGTAGGATGCAGGTTTATTGCCATGTTGAAGTTCTCGATAGCACGATTCGTTTTATTGCCGGTATACCAAGCAAACACAGCCCTGTTCCGGGCATCAGTCGGCTTGCGCTTTAACGCTTCCAGAAAGTACTCATTTGATCCGAACCTTCTATCTTTGCTTTTACCAATCGGATTTAGTTTTCCAAGCTCAAACAAGGTTTCTGCATTTGATGAAGAATACCTCAGGGATTTTTTGAGGAGATAGTTTTGATATTCTGCGTCTTTACTCTTGTGTTTAAGGGTTAGTTTATAATCGGAAAGGTATTTGTGAGCAGAATATTCTCTTGCGATGGAGATGAACAGGTATATTGTTAAGATCAGGATTGATGAGTAGGCCAGTATCTTTGGGATTTTTTTCATACTTAGCCACGAAAACACACGAAATAACACAAAAAAAAGACAAAATGATGATTTGTATTAATCACGCTAAGTCGCAGAGAACGCTCCCCGGACAAAAGGCGCCGAGGACAAGAAGGAAAAAGTAATTAAAGTGAGCTAAAGTTTAAAGTGACTAACGTTGATTAAGACACTTATCGCAGCCCACTTCAATCGACAATCGCCAAT
>Ga0233428_1004158_pt1 | contig 11459 bp, 13 predicted proteins | sample SI_118_April2016_4_FD_179890 | JGI IMG/M metagenome (GOLD analysis project Ga0233428, IMG submission 179890) | Seawater microbial communities from Saanich Inlet, British Columbia, Canada - SI_118_April2016_120_MG | ecosystem: Environmental > Aquatic > Marine > Inlet | place: Canada: British... | reverse complement strand
TGTGCTCAACCAGTCTCTTGGCCTTGGAGATGACCATCTCGGCAACCTGAACGTGGCGGCTGGCGGGCTCATCAAAGGTCGAGCTGACAACCTCACCTTTGACCGAGCGGGACATGTCGGTGACTTCTTCTGGGCGCTCATCAATGAGCAGCACGATCAGGTAGCATTCGGGATGATTAACGGCGATGGCTTGGGCGATGTTTTGCAGCATTACCGTTTTACCGGTCCTGGGCGGGGCGACAACCAGGGCGCGCTGCCCTTTGCCGATTGGTGAAATCAAATCGATGATGCGCGAGGTACGGTCCTTGGCCGTCGGGTCATCGACTTCCATTTTCAGGGCTTCGTCCGGATAAAGCGGCGTCAGGTTATCAAAATTAATGCGATGGCGAACCTTGTCAGGCTCTTCAAAATTGATCTCGTTGACCTTAAGCAGGGCAAAATACCTCTCGCCGTCCTTGGGTGAGCGGATCTGGCCCTCAACCGTATCGCCGGTACGCAGGGAAAAGCGCCTGACCTGGCTTGGACTAACATAAATGTCATCGGGGCCGGGAAGGTAGTTGGCCTCGGCGCTACGCAGGAAGCCGAAGCCATCCTGCAGCACTTCGATGACGCCATCGCCAAAAATGGCGACGTCGTTTTCGGCGAGCCTTTTGAGAATGGCGAACAACATGTCCTGTTTGCGCAATGTGGAGGCGTTTTCAATTTCGAGTTCTTCGGCATAAGCGAGAAGCTCTGCCGGAGGTTTGGATTTCAGTTCTTTGAGATTCATGGGAGCTCTTTTTTTGGAAGTTGAACGGCTTTGGGAAAAGCCATTGCGGGGGTGTAAGGAAAGGCGCGTAAAGAGAAGCGGGTACGTGCGAAAAGCACAAATTTCAAACGGCAGGATAAGACTGGAGGTCGGTTATACCGCGTGAAGAGGATTGGAAGACGCTTGCAAAGATGGTAGCGCGTCGGAAGATATAGTCAAATAACCAATGCCCGCCGCAATTGCAAGCCTGTATTTAACGGTTCACCAAGGTTTCAGAACCGCCACCAAAACAATAATGATCATCAGGATCGTTGGCACCTCGTTGGCAATGCGGAAAAATTTCTCCGGTTTTGTGTTTGCGTCGACCTCGAAAGCGCGCCGCCAGCCACCCATCATCATGTGAATGACCATCAGGCCGACGACACACAGCAACTTGACGTGCAACCAGCCAGCGCTCCAATCCGTTGAGCTGTCGGCTAAAAGCAGGCCGCCGAACAACAGTGAAGACAGCATCGCCGGGTTCATAATGGCCCGAAGCAGACGGCGCTCCATGATTTTGAACGTTTCCGAAGCCTCCGAGCCTGCCTCCGTCCCGCAGTGATAGACAAACAGCCGTGGCAGATAGAGCAAGCCCGCCATCCAGGCAATCACCGAAATAATATGACCGGCCTTGATCCACAAATAGGCATCACCTGAAAATTCCATCGGCTTATTTCCTTATGCTTAACGGGCAACACACGACCCCGGGGGCGCACGCCCCGCCCACTTCGGAGCAGGATATCGTAACCGCTTCACCCTTGTCACCCGCCTTGATGGCGTCCATGGCCCGATCAACGCAGTTTTTCAGGCCGCCGATAAAGCGTGCCTCCGTGCCCACCGTCGCCACCCGGTGGTAGGCGCATACGCCCAACTGGTCAGCCAGTTCGCGATATTCGATATCAAGTTCGACGAGGGTTTCGGAATGTTCCGAAACAAATGCGATGGGAACGATAACAACGGGGACGCCGTCGTTTGCTGCACGGGCGATTTCATCCTCCGTAGACGGACCGATCCACTGAAGCGGGCCAACCCGGCTTTGATAACAAACAACCCAGTCCAAGTCCGCCTGGGCCAGGTTTGCGACAATGGCCGTCGCCGTCATTTCCACGTGGCGGGGATAGGGATCGCCCGCATCGACAATTTTTTTTGGCAACCCGTGAGCCGAAAATAAAATCCTCGGCTTGCCGGCGCTTGATGCCTGGTTGATCTCGCTTTCAACCAGCCTTGCAATGGCGGTGATAAACCCCGGTTCGTCCGGATAGCAACACACCGTTGTGGTGGTCGCGTCCAGTCCCGCTTGCTTTGCCGCCCGTTTCCAGTCAGTCAGGCTCGAGCCCGTTGTGGTGGTCGAAAATTGCGGGTAGAGCGGCAGCAAGACGACCCGGTCAGGCGCGAAGTTCCTGACCGCACGGGCTGTCTCGTCGCTCATGGGATGCCAGTAGCGCATACTGATAAAGGCCTTGATTTCGTCTGGCCCGGAAAACAGTTGTTCCAGGGCCCGCGCCTGCTTACCGGTTAAATCCAGCAGCGGCGATTTGCCGCCCAGGTGCTGGTATATTTTCAGGGCGATGGGCGCTCGCCGGAAAGATATCCAGCGGGCGAGAAGCCAGCGAATGGGGCCGGGCGCGCCGATAATGGCCGGATCACTAAAAAGATTTCGCAGAAATGGTCGAACAGCTGCCGGCTTGTCTGGTCCGCCGAGATTAAAAAGGACGATGGCGACCTTCATGAAGAACTCATTTTCCCCAGCCCTGAATGATGGCGGCCAGTCGTTCAACATGTTCAGGTGGTGTCTCGGGTAGAATTCCGTGCCCCAGATTGAAAATATGCGGTCCCCCGGAAAATCCTTCAAGGATGGCGCGGATTTCTTTTTCCATGGACGCGCCGCCGGCAATCAGGGCCATGTTGTCCAGATTGCCCTGGACCGTACACAGGGGTTGCAAGTGTTTCGCCGCCCAACTGACCGGAACACTGTTATCAAGACTGACGCCATCAACACCGGTTTGTTTAACAAAATCCTGATACAGGATACCGGCGCCTCGCGGAAAGCCCATAACCGGCACGCCGGGACAGGCTTTATTCAGTCTCTTAACAATCTCGGTTGTCGGTTGTGTGACCCAACGCTGAAATTGACTTTCACTTAAAACGCCGGCCCAGGTATCGAAAAGCTGAATGACTTCCGCACCGTTCTCAACCTGTTTGATCAGGTAGGCCGATGTCGCCTCGACAAGGAGATCAATGAGCTTGCCGAAACCTTCCGGGTCCGCGTAGGCCCAGGTCCGGGCCCGCGGGTAATCTTTCGACCCCTTGCCTTCGACCATATAGGTGGCAACCGTCCACGGCGCCCCGGCAAAACCGATTAATGTGGTTTGTTCAGAAATTTCAGAAGATAGCCGACTGACGGTTTGATAAACCGGGTCTAGATGATCATGCAATCCATCCAGAGACAGTTTTCCTATATCGCCAATAGACCTAACAGGTTCAAGAACCGGTCCTTCACCTTCGCGAAATTCGACTTTTTGGCCAAGCGCGTCGGGAACCACCAGAATATCACTGAACAGAATCGCCGCATCAAAGTCATATCGCCTGAGCGGCTGCAAGGTTGCCTCGACAGCCAGATCCGGCGAATAACAAAAATCAAGGAAGTTTTTAGAATTTTTTCGCAGTTCCCTGTATTCGGGCAGGTAGCGACCGGCCTGGCGCATGAGCCAAAATGGTGGCCTCGTTAAACTCTCGCCTTTCAGGGCACGAAGAAAATATTTATTTTTTGTATCCATGGTCGGGAACGTAACCGAGATCGCTCTTCTCATATACCTTAAATATATATTTTATATAAAAAGGTAGTAGTTGTTGTAGTGGGCTTAAAGTCGGGGATTATTTCTTTTCAACAGGTTTCCCCCAATGCTGCTTTATCAAACGAAAAGATATCTGAAATTTGTGGAAAAGGTGTGAGCAATGGCGATGATAAAAAATGGTTACATTTTGACAATCTTCTCCCTGCCTTGAAGCCCTATATAACTTTTACTGTTGCCTGTTCAGATGGTGGAACGATGATTTAAAAAACCTGAAATAATAATAATATAGGGGAAAACAAATTTGGTTTGCCGTGTTTTCCGGTGTATTCCCCTATCATGGAAAACATACAATGCCTTGTATGAGCAATGGCATGAAAACAAGTGGTTCGGGGATGGAAAGATCAGTTTTGTAAATATCCCGAGATGCACACATTCTATCCCCAGTGTCGGTTAATGGAATCCGGACACCGGGAAGCGCCGGAAAGAGCGATTGATGGTCAGTAAACATTTTCATTTACATCTGGTTTCAGACGCCACAGGCGAAACCGTCAATCTGGTGGCGCGCGCCACCCTGGTGCAATTCGATAATATTGAACAAACCGAACATGTCTGGAATATGGTCCGCAGCGAAGGTCAGATCAGGGATATCATTGAAGGGGTAAAGGAAAATCCCGGATTCGTGCTGTACACCCTTGTCGACAATGAAATGCGAACCATGCTGGAAAACAGCTGCCGGGAACTAAAGGTCCCCTGCATCCCCATTCTTGATCCGGTGGTTAATGCCTTGGGATCATATCTTAAGGCGGAAATTCAGGCAGCACCCGGGCGTCAGCATGTTATGGACGCGGAATACTTTGCCCGTATAGAGGCCTTGCATTTTGTTCTCAGCCACGATGACGGCCAGGCGACCCGCTCGCTTAACGAGGCCGATGTGATCATCGTCGGGGTTTCCAGGACCTCCAAAACACCAACCTGTATTTACCTCGCCAACAGGGGCCTGAAAGCCGCCAATGTCCCCATTGTTCCGGGCTGCGCCCTGCCTCCGGAATTGTTGCAGTCAAAAAAACCACTGGTTGTTGGCCTGACAAATGATCCCAGGCAGTTGGTGCAAATCCGGCGCAATCGCTTACGCTCATTGGGCCAGGACGAAGAAACCGATTACATTGATCCCGAAACGGTTTCCAGTGAGGTCAGGGAAGCCAAGCGCCTTTACGCAAATCAGGGCTGGCCGGTGATCGATGTGACCCGAAAATCCATTGAAGAAGTTTCGGCAAAGATCCTGCAGCTTTATAACCGACGCCTTGATCAACATTCCTGAAGGGTGTGAAGGGAAGAGCCAGCATCATGAAGCATGGGAAACTTAAATCCGGCGTCATAGGCTGGCCCATTGATCATTCCCTGTCACCGCGGCTGCATGGTTTCTGGTTGCGCGAGCACAAGATCAATGGCTCTTATAAAGCCATCGCTGTTGAACCAAAGGCCCTGCCTGCCACCCTGAAGACCCTGGCCGAAAACGGCTATGCCGGTTTGAACGTGACCGTCCCCCATAAAGAAGCGGTTATTGCCCATCTTGACGAGATCACTGATCAGGCCCGCAGGATCGGCGCGGTCAATACGATTGCTGTCGATGACAAGGGGCGTCTCATGGGCTCCAATACGGACGGATTCGGCTTCATTGAAAACCTCAAAAAAGGCCATCCGGGATTTAGTGCGGCCAGCGGCCCCGCCGTCGTGCTTGGGGCCGGGGGCGCTGCGCGGGCCATTGTTGCCGCCCTGATCGATGAAGGCGCGCCCTCCATTACGCTGCTAAACCGGACCCGCAAGCGGGCCGAACGCCTGGCCGAGGAATTGGGCGGCCCGGTTCGGGTCGTCGACTGGGACGCGCGCAACGCAGCGATCAAAGACGCCGCCCTGCTGACCAACACGACGACGTTGGGGATGACGGGTAAAGCGGCACTGGATATTTCCCTGGACGCCCTGCCCATCGAGGCACTGGTCAATGACGTTGTTTACGTACCCCTCGAGACGCCGCTTTTGGTAGCGGCGCGGGCTCGCGGAAACGCCACGGTCGACGGCCTGGGCATGTTGTTGCATCAGGGCCGTCCCGGTTTCGCCGCCTGGTTCGGGGTTGATCCGCAGGTTACGGACGACTTGCGCCGCCACGTTCTGTCCGGGACAGGCGGATGATCATTCTTGGCCTGACTGGCTCCATCGGCATGGGCAAGACGGCGGCGGCAACGGCTTTTCGCAATCTTGGTGTGGCGGTCCATGATGCGGACAAAGCCGTTCACGGCTTAATGGTTCCGGGTGGCCTCGCCACCGCGACCGTTCTGTCCGCCTTCCCGGGCGTTGAAAAAGAAGGCGGTGTTGATCGCCAGGCCCTGGGGGCACTGGTTTTTGGCAAACCAGCCAAATTGCAAAAACTGGAAAAAATCCTGCATCCCCTGGCCCGGCAAAAACAGGCGGAATTTTTGGCTGTTGCCGCCAGGCGGAGACAAAGGCTTGTTGTCCTGGATATTCCGCTGTTGTTTGAAACCGGTGGGCACGAACGCTGCGACGGAGTCGTTGTCGTCAGCGCCCCGGCGCTTGTTCAAAAACAGCGCGTCATGGCCCGCCCGGGCATGACGCGGAAACGCTTTGATTCCATTCTAAGCCACCAGATTTCTGACCCTGACAAGCGCCGGATGGCCGACTTTGTTGTTTTGACCGGCCTTAGCCGTCATCACAGCTTGCGTCAAATCGCCAACATTGTCACTGTAACGAAATCCTGGAAGCCCCGTCAGTGGTCGGCTCGAAACAACAGCAAGCGGATGATCATGTTCTAATGCGCGAAATTATTCTTGATACCGAAACGACAGGCTTTAACCCCTTGGGGGGTGACCGGATCGTTGAAATCGGCTGCATAGAACTGGTCAACCACCTGGCCACCGGCAGGGTTTATCAGCAATACATTAATCCTGAGCGCGATATGCCCGCCGAGGCTTTCTCGGTGCATGGCCTGTCCGAGGAATTTCTTTCGGAGCAGCCTGTCTTTGCCGACATTGCCGATGACTTCCTGGAATTTATCGGCGATGACACGCTGGTCATCCACAATGCGCAATTTGATATGGGCTTTATCAATGCCGAGCTCGCCCGTCTTGAACGTCCAGCGGTACCCATGCAGCGGGCCGTTGATACGGTGCGCATGGCGCGCAAGAAATTTCCCGGTGCTCAAGCCAGTCTGGACGCCCTGTGCCGACGCTTTCAAATCGATAACTCCAACCGCACATTACATGGCGCGCTGCTGGATTCAGAGCTGCTGGCGGAAGTTTATCTGGAACTCATTGGCGGGCGGCAGCCGGATCTGGCGCTGGTTGAAAACGCCAGAATGGCGGCAAAAGTCACCCCTGAAGAAACAGTCCCGCCTGCCGGCGTCCGTGAGCCCCGGCCTCACGCGGAAAGGCCTGAAGAGCTAAAAGCGCACGAGGCTTTTATTGATGGCCTGGAAAACGCCGTCTGGCGCGGCGCGAGCGACTAGATCAGTTCACGTTTAGTTTGAACACGTTGTGTTCGAACGAAACGTGAAAAACTGATCGACTTATTAAACAGCGAGCCGATACACACACTTAAACTGAATCAAGTAGTGATTCCGTTTAAGTGTGATCGGCCCTAGCCCTGGTCTTTGTTGTTGCCTTTATCGGGCGACTGGGAAGTCTGGTTATCCGCCCCAGCCTTTTCACTAACCTGATTTTGGAACATGGCGACAAAGTCGACCGGAGCCAGCATCAGCGGCGGGAAGCCGCCGTCGCGTGAACAGTCGGCCACGATGTTACGGGCAAACGGGAACAGCAGGCGCGGGCATTCGATCAGCAAGATGGCCTGAAGATGTTCTTCGGGCACGTTGATGGTGAACAGGCCGCCATAAACAAGTTCCGAAATAAACGCCGTTTCCTCGCCCACTTTACAGGTTGCCCGAATGTGCAGCTGAACCTCGAAAAAGCTGTCCTGAACCGGGTGAGCGTTGACGTCGACATTGATGGTGACATCCGGCGCATCTTTTTGAAGTTTGCCGAAAATGCCTGGAGTCGAAGGCGCTTCAAAGGATAAATCCTTGATGTACTGAGCATTGATCTGGATAGGCGGCGCGGCGGGTGCGTCTTGTCCATCTGTCGGCTGTTCGGTCTGGTCGCTCATAGAAGGGTCTCCCGTTGCAATGCGGCTTCATTCATTTGCAACAGTGGATAACACGCATTCATCAGAAAAAACAACCGTCCCATCATGATCCGCCGGGCGGCGGAAGCGGATGGTCGGAATCAGGGCCGCTCTCTTCGCCGTGAACTTCCTGATATTCACCTTCAATAATAGTGGAGTCGTATCCTTGCGGCGGATTTTGTGTGTGCATTTGAAAATCACCACGTGCCTTAAGGCGGCGCGCCATCAGGCCTCGCAGAATCAAGCGAAAGGGCGGCATAAATAAAAGAAGGCCAACTCCGTCGGTGACAAACCCCGGCGTCAACAAAAGTGCCCCGGCAACCAGCAGGCACAAACCATCGAACAGCTCGGCCACCGGCAAACGCCCCGCGTCCATGCTTTCGCGAACCCGAACCAGGGTCGCAAGGCCCTGATGGCGCAACAGGGTAGAGCCGATAATGGCTGTCAGAATGACGACGCCGATGGTTGGCCACAGGCCCAGCCAGACGCCGGCCTCGATAAAGACCGCGATTTCAATGATCGGTACGGCGATCATGGCCACGAGAATTATCAGTCCCAAGGGAGCCTCCAAAAACCTTTCCCGATATTTATGCCCGCTTACCCTTGCCCGCAAGGTCAAGACACCTTATTTAGTGACCTGAGCGCCACTTGTCGTTAACGTACAGGGGGTTAAGATTTAATCAGGGCCCGCTGCCGCTCCAGGCGACGCGCCTGCACATTGACAGTTTAGTATACCTATCATGAACGACGGCTTTCAGTTTTTCGACATTATTCTTTTCGCCATGATCGCGGTTTTCTTGATCTTGCGGCTGCGTAGCGTTCTTGGCCGCCGTGATGGCCACGAAGGCAATATATCAGATTTCATTAGCCGCCTTTCACAGAACAATAAAGACAAGGAAGACGCCGCCGGTAACGATAACATCATCCACCTTGATAAAAAGGACGATGAAGATTTCAAGCCGGCCGCTGCAACAATTGAGGAAGAAGAGCAGTCACCGCTTCTGAACGGCTTGCGCACCATTGCCGCCGCCGACAGCGATTTTGATCCGGATGAATTTATTTCCGGCGCCCGCATTGCCTTTGAATATATTCTGGGCGCCTACGCATCGGGCGACTCAAAGGCCCTTAAGCCGCTTTTGAGCAATGACGTGTTCGCCAATTTCGAGAAATCCATTCGCGACCGGGAAGACGCCAACCAAACCATGGAAGAAACGCTGGTCGGCATTCGCAAGGCCGACCTTGTCGAAGCTGGTATGGAAGGCTCGATCGCCCAGATTACCGTCAAGTTTGTTAGCGATCAGGTGCATGCGCTCAGCGACGAGGAGGGCGCTATTGTCGAGGGCGATCCCAACAAAATTGTCAGCGTCACCGATTTCTGGACTTTCATCCACGATACCCGCTCGCGCGATCCCAACTGGTCGCTGGCGGCGACTCGCAGCCTGGATTGATCCCATGAAGGGCTGGAGCCTTGCCCTTATTGTGATGGTTGGGGCATGTACCCCTGTCGCGGTCTTGCCTCCTGGCACGTCAACACCTGTACCCGAAAGCGCGCCTGTGGCCGCTCAACCGCCAGCCCAAAAACTGGTGTTGAAGAAAACCTCCTTCAATAAAATAACCGGCTGGTCAGGGGACAGACATGATCAGGTGATTGGCACATTACTGCGCTCGTGCGCTAAATTTGCAAAAATGCCCGCCGATCTTTCCCTTGGCTCTATTGGCGGCGTCGCCGGGGACTGGACAGCACCTTGCCAGGCCGCCGCCGCCCTGCCCGTCGGCAATACGGAATTGTCGCGTGCTTTTTTCGAGGCCCACTTCCAGCCCTACCTGGCAACCGCCGATGGCCGCCCTGAAGGCTTGTTCACGGGCTACTTTGAAATCGAACTTAAGGGCTCCTGGTTGCGCAAGGGGCCCTATACAACCCCCATATACGAACGCCCGCCCGAACTGGTTGATGCAAACCTGGGTGACTTTAATGCCGAACTAAAGGGCAAGCGCCTTTCGGGCAAGGTTGTTGCCGGACGGTTTGTTCCCTTTGATGATCGCGCGGCGATTGATGCCGGAGCCCTTTCGGGCCGGGGTCTGGAAATGATCTGGGTTGATAGTCCCGTTGACGCTTTTTTCCTGCATGTTCAGGGATCGGGCCGGGTCATAATGGATGACGGCTCTATCGTTCGTATCGGTTTTGCGGCCAAAAATGGCCATGCCTATAAGTCAATCGGCCGGGAACTGATAAAAAGCGGCGCCCTGACTCGTGAACGGGTGTCCATGCAATCGATCAAGGCCTGGCTGCACGATAACCCGGAAAAAGGGGCGGCGCTTATGGCCTCCAACCCGTCGTTTATCTTTTTCAGGGTGATTGATGGGGCGCTGAAGTCCTTGGGTCAACAACAGGGCCCGATTGGCGCGCAAGGCGTGCCGCTGACGCCGGGCCGCTCGCTTGCCGTTGATCGCGGATATTTCCCTTTGGGGATTCCCATCTGGCTTGACACCACCGACCCGCTGGACCCCGGCGCGCCCTTAAGACGGCTTGTCATTGCCCAGGATACGGGCAGCGCCATCAAGGGGCCGGTGCGTGGCGACCTGTTTTGGGGATTTGGGGCTGCGGCCGCTACCCGCGCCGGATTGATGAAACAGCCGGGCCACTATTTCCTGCTGCTGCCACGACAATGAGCGACGCGAACACAAAAAACGTTGGCCTGTTTGTCACTTGTCTGGTTGATCTGATGCGCCCTTCTGTCGGCTTCGCCGCCGCCCGGCTGCTTGAGAAAAACGGCTGCACGGTGCATGTTCCGGGCAGCCAGACCTGTTGCGGCCAGCCCGCCTACAACGCCGGTGACAAGGCAGATGCCCAGGCACTGGCCCGCAACGTCATCACAGCCTTTGAACAGTTCGATTACATCGTCGCGCCTTCGGGTTCATGTGCGGGCATGATCAAGGAACATTTTCCGGCCCTGCTAGCGGAAGACGCAGACATGAGCGCCCGGGCCGGGGCAATGGCAGCCAAAACTTACGAACTGATGGAATTCCTGCACGACGTTCTGGGCGTTAGCGATACCGGCGCCACATTCCAGGGCACCGTTACCTATCAGGACAGTTGTGCGGGCCTGCGCGAACTGGGTATCAAGGAGCAACCGCGGGCGTTGATGGCGGCGGTCGATGGACTTTCCCTCAAGGAGCTTGATGACGGCGAGAGCTGTTGTGGGTTCGGTGGCCTATTTTCGGTCAAATATCCGGATATTTCGGGAAAAATTGTCGACGACAAGGCTGTGGCCATTGAAAAAACCGGGGCCGATGTTCTGCTTGGCGGCGATCTTGGCTGTCTGATGAACATCGCCGGGCGCTTGCAGCGCCGCGACTCAACCGTCAAAGTGCGGCATCTGGCCGAGGTTCTGGCCGGGACGACGGGCGAGGTTCCGCCAATCGGCGAAACGAAAGAGTAGCGGGGGAACTCATGCAATCTACCTCCCGCCAATTTTCCAGCAACGCCCGTAAGGGGATCGCCGACGAAAAATTGCAGGCGGCCCTGTCCAAACTCAGTCACGGCTTTCCCGTAAAAAGACTGGCGGCGATGGCGCGGTTGCCGGAATTTGAGGCGTTGCGCGACGATGCCCAGGCCATCAAAGAGCACACGCTGGCAAATCTCGGGACCTATCTGGAAACCTATGAAGCGAAAGTTCTGGAAAGTG
>Ga0233428_1004156_pt1 | contig 11461 bp, 10 predicted proteins | sample SI_118_April2016_4_FD_179890 | JGI IMG/M metagenome (GOLD analysis project Ga0233428, IMG submission 179890) | Seawater microbial communities from Saanich Inlet, British Columbia, Canada - SI_118_April2016_120_MG | ecosystem: Environmental > Aquatic > Marine > Inlet | place: Canada: British... | reverse complement strand
TTAGAGAAAATGGAATTAAGGGATGGAAATTATGAATTATTCAAAGGTCTCTACCTATAAATTTTAAAGACAAAATACTTATTCAAAAGGAATGATATGAATGCACAAAGCAATATTGACAAAAATCCAGACACATAGTAATTTGTTAGAGCAGCATTAAAAGCATTAATAAAAGTTATATTTAATACATAAATAAAGGAATAAACCATGAGAAATTTATAAAAAATACTATCATTGTCCCCACTAGAAAACACATGCCTTCCTAGAGTTTTAAAACTAAAAAATACCCCTAAAATCGTAGCAAATAAAGATGCAAATTTATAACCTATACTCATATACAAAAAAAAACTATAGAGAGCATAATATACTATGGTATTAATACTGCCAAATATTAAAAACCTGTGTATTTGATGCATTGAAAATTTATACTTAATTTCTAATAATAAAGCAGTATTAAGAATCTATGATGGTCTCGCCAATTGATCCTTAAATTTGTCATACCAATCAATTGTTAATTTAAGCCCAGTTTCTATATCAATAGGATCGTAATCTTTAACAAGGTTTTTTAACTTGCTAAAGTCTACATATTGTTTTTCAATCTCTTTAAATGAACCATGCTTTTCTTGGATTACGGGCTTAATTTTAGGATCTATTTGTGAGCATAACATATCAATAACGTTCTTAACTTTATGAATTTCAGAAGAGCCAAGATTTATAATTTGAGATTTTGTAATATCAATTTTTTCCATCAATTTAATGGCTCCAAATGCTGCATCTCCTACATATAAAAACTCACGTATATAGTTAGCAACGCCTTTAAATAAAACAGGATTTTCACCATATAATAAGCGCATTATTGATCCAGGTATTAACCTTGAAGTATTTGCATCTCCAGGGCCGTAAAGATTTGCAGCTCTAATAGTAAATACAGGAAGTGAATAATTGCTTGAATATGCTTTTGCAATTAGACCAGAACATGCTTTAGAAACTTCATACACATTAGATGGTTTAATACACTGATCCTCCTTATATGGTAAATCATCTGCATCAAATGAACCGTAAGATTTATCACTCTCCATACACATGATTCCTTTTACTGTGCAGGATGAACGTGCTGCTTCTAACAAATTAGCCGTGCCCATAATATTGGTCTTAAAACTACCAATTGGATTATTAGCGCATAATTTTACAATAGAATTTGCAGCACAATGAAATATGTAATCAACTTCATAATTAGTAATAATCTCCTTCAACCTATCTATATCATTGATATCTGCTTGGCAAATTGAAATCTTTTGATCAATTCCTGAAAGTTTTGCATATGACATCTTTTGATCATGAATAGTGCCAACAATCTCAGCACCAAGATTAATTAATTTTTCAGCAATATGGGGAGCAAAAAAACCAGACATACCTGTAATTAACACATTTTTCTTTTTCCATGAAAAACTCATATCTCCTCACACCTTTTAATTAAAAAATAAATATTATATTTTATATCTTAAATAATTGTATCTGAAGCTTTCTTTTCTGTGTTTTTTTGTAGCTTGAACAACTAGACCTGTGAAAAATATTAAAAAAGATAGAATTATTAGTCCGGTTGCAAGAATTGCAGATGGAAATGCTATAATAGTGCCAGTCAAAATCCAAGGATATACAACATAATACCAACCCCATGCTACGCCAGCAGACAATAAAAACAATGCAACAAATGAAAATGACACAAGCGGTTTTTCGGTAAACACTAATTTAAAAATAGAAAATAATATCTTAATGCCGTCTTTATAAGTAGATAACTTACTTTCAGATCCATCTGGCCTTGGAAAATATTCAGTAATTATTTCTGAAATAGGTAGTTTCATTTCAAGAGAATGGACGGTAAATTCGTGTTCGATATCAAAACCATTTCCATGTGCCGGAAATGTTTTTACAAACCTTCTTGAAAGAACTTTATAACCAGTCAAAATATCGCTAATCCTTTTACCAAATATTCTTCCAACAGCACTAGAAAAAAAATAATTACCTAGCTTATGTCCTGATCTATAAGCTGAATCGGATACCTCAGATCTGGCACATATGACCATATCTAAATTTTCATCTAGTAGTTTGTCTATCATTAATTGTGCTACAGATGGATCATACGTCATATCTCCATCTACAATAAGATATACATCAGCCTCAATATCAGAAAACATTCTGCGAATAACATTCCCCTTTCCTTGATATTTTTCTCTTGCCACAATAGCCCCTGACTCTTTAGCAATTCTGTACGTATCATCAGTAGAATTATTATCATAAACATAAACCAAAGCATCAGGTAAAAAAGACTTATATTGCGCTATAACACTTGAAACAGTACTTGCCTCGTTGTAGCATGGAATTAAAATAGCAACTTTATTATTTTCTTTAACAAACATATAATATATTACACACCATAAAAAATAACTTGGGGATTTATCCGTACGTTTCAAGCCATGCCTGAAACATCAAAATAGCCCATAAACGAGAGGTCCAATCGCACTCTTTACTTTGATGCTGATCCCAAATTTTCCTAACCAACTTAGGATTAAAGTATCCCTCATGTCGCATCTTAGATTCATTTAATAAATCATCTGCCCATTCACGCAAAGGTTCACGTAGCCACTGACCTACTGGCACAGCAAAACCAGCCTTTGGACGCTCAATTAATTCTTTTGGCACATACTTGTACAAAATTTTTCTTATAGGCCACTTGCCTACTCCGTTCTTAATTTTTATACCTAATGGAAGCCTCCAAGCCAACTCCACTACTCTATGGTCTAAAAAAGGGATGCGAGTTTCAAGGCTTACACCCATAGCAGCACGGTCCACTTTAGTTAATATATCGTCTGGCAAATACGTGAGAGCATCCCACAGCATCATACGATGTGCAGACTTCATTGTACCTAAAACAATATTAGAATTATTTAGTTTTGTTTTCAAAACAAAATTATCACTGTTAACAAGTCCATCCTCATTAAACCCCTCAGTAACCAAGCTATAATACATGTCATCTAAACTGTTAACTGTTTTCAGACGATTAGACATCCTATGTGCTTTATCACCCATTGACGCCACCCTATATTTATTAGGCAATAAATGTCCCGCAACATCCCATGTAGAAGTCGGTAGTTTTTGAATAACTGCACCTAAAGTTTGTCGCATAATTGGTGGCATCCACTTTATCTTATTCCAAACACGCTCACCCCATAAATATCTATTATACCCACCAAATAGTTCGTCTCCAGCATCACCAGAAAGGGAAACTGTAACGTGCTGGCGTGCCAACTTACTTACCAAATAAGTTGGGATTTGTGAGCTATCTGCAAAAGGCTCATCATACAAGTTTGGTAAGCTTGGAATCACTTCAAATGCATCTTTAGCTGTTACATACAGTTCGTGGTGATCTGTTCCTAAATGCTTTGCAACCTCTTTTGCATATATTGCCTCATTAAAGGCGCTTTCCTCAAAGCCAATAGTAAAAGTTTTAACGGGATGGTTACATGTTTGACTCATTAATGCAACAATCGTTGAGGAATCGATTCCTCCAGAAAGGAACGCCCCTAAAGGCACATCAGAGATGAGCTGTGATTGAACTGATTCTAATAATGTTTTTTCAAGTAAATCAATAGCTTCATTTTTATCTTCAATAAGATTATTTTGGCTATTTTTTGCAATGCCACTTAAAGAGTACCATTGTTTAACACAAATGCCTTTAGCGTTAAATGTAGAGGATGCTATTTGTTTTGGAGCTTGAGATATTCCACTAGCATCTATTGTTAAAACACATCCTGGATCTAACTTATATATATCTTTAAAGATAGAATACGGAGATGGAACATACATGTATTGCATGTAAAGAGATAGAACATTTCTATCAATTTTATTATTAAAGCCCTTGTAAGATCTTAATGCTTTAAGCTCTGAGCCAAATAAAAAAATGCCATTACTCCAGCCATAATATAACGGCTTCTCTCCAAACCGATCTCGGACAAGGTATAGCTTTTTGACTTTTAGATCCCAAATAGCAATGGCAAACATACCGACTAATTGACCTAAGGTTTTTTCAATCCCCCATTGGGAAAATGCAGAAACTAAAGTTTCAGTGTCAGAATGACCCTTCCAAGATTGACTATATTTAGAATCATTTAATTTTTCTCTTAACTTCAGATGATTGTAAATTTCACCATTAAAGATAACTACAAAATTTTCACATGGGGACATCATTGGCTGATGTCCAGCTAATGACAAGTCTACAATTGACAACCTTTGATGGCCAAATGCAATACCGCTTTCTTCATTAGTCCAAGTACCTGCGCCACCATCCCCCCTATGAGTCAATGTTGATGACATCTTACATATAGACTCATTAAGCTCATCTTTTCTAAGATTACCAAAAATTCCAGATATTCCGCACATATGTTTTTTAAAAAGAATTAGAATTTACAAATAGTGTCGATAATAATCATTAATATATTCTTTTAAACAAACCTTCCAATTTCGCATTATATTTATATTTCTTAAATTAAGCTTTTTATCAATTAATCTCTCTGATGGTGGTCTATCGGCAAAATACTCTTCTTTCCAATAATCTGATGTTACAGAGGTAATTTTTATTGTATCACTTAAACCTAGTATATTAACAAGCTCAGTGGCCACTTCATATCGCCCTGTAATTCCACCACATACCATGTTATACAGTCCCCAATATTTCTTTTCTAATAATAATTTCACATTCTTTGCAAAATCATGTGTGTAAGTCGGAGTTCCTAATTTATCATCAACAATAAATAATTCTTTTTTTCCTTGTTTAAGTTGTGAAATAATTTTTTGAATAAATTTTTTATCCTTTTTAGGTCCTCCACCCATCATCCATCCAGCTCTACAGACAAGATGATTAAGAACATTCTGAATAACAAAAACCTCACCAGCATACTTACTTCTTGCATAATGCCCTAATGGATTTGGCTGATCCCAGTCATCGTAAACATCTTTAGCTCCATCAAAAATTCCAGCAGTACTAATATATAAAAGAGGTATATCCATATTATTTGCAATATATACAGCATTCTCTACAGCTATTGTATTAGTTAAGTAAGTATCATCAGGATGAAGTTCACAATATTCAAGATCAGTATAAGCACCAAGATGAAATAAATAATCCGGTTGAAACAACTCAACATCTTTTTTATACGAATCTAAATCTCTAAAATCTAAATATCTCAACCAATCATCGTTTACATCTATATCAGTACACTTTAAATTATAGTCTTGACTAAAAACACTATAAAATGCTTCTCCAAGCATTCCACCACAACCAGCTATATAAATTTTTTGTTTTTTTAACATTATTTATTTCCCATAAATTTCACTAATGATTGAAAAATACTTTGCTTTAACCGCGCCTATTGAGTATCTATCAACAACTGTTTTTCTAGCAGCTTGGCCAAGTGATTTCCTTAATTTTGGATTCTTGATTAACTCCTCAAGAGTATCAATCCATTCTTTATCACTATCAACCAAACATCCATTTTTCATATTCTTTATAATTTGAGGCGTTGTACCTATATTAGTAGCAACTGTTGGCAGCCCAAAAGACATATATTGAATTGCCTTAAGCCCACTTTTACCGTAAACCCATGGGTCATCAGAAAGTGGATAAATTCCAATATCGATTTTTTGCATATCACTTACCTCATTTTTACTGCTCCATTGAATAACTTCAATATCCATTTCTGGGAATTCGTATTTAAAGTTACCAATTATAAGCAACTTAAAGTCGCACCTACTTTTTAAATCTATTAGTACATCTTTTAACAAGTCAAGATACTCTTTTGAACTAAAAGTCCCAGTCCAACCTATCGTTACTTTTTTATTATTACTATAAGTGTTGACTGGTAAAAATTTATCAGTGTTAATAGATGAAGAAATATATTTACATTTCTTTCTGTTATTAACACCAGCACAATATTTATTTAACGTTGGTGAACTAGTAATAACATAATTAGCTCTCTTCATTAAAAATTTATTCTTATTTAGATTTTTTAAAGGGGCTATAATATTATTAACACTACCATTACTAACAGCAGTTACAGTATTATCTTCTATATCATAAATAAGTTTTTTGGATAAAGTTCTAACAATGCGTTCAAATAAAGTAGATCCAAAGGGGGTAACCCACATATGAACATAAACAATATCATATTTATATATACGGAATAAATCACGAAACCTATAAAAATAACCTACTATTGTTCCTATTATCTTAAGTAAATATCGCCCTTTCAAATAAACTACTTTCCACATAGATTGATTCATAAACGAAGAAACAGTTATTTCATATCCATTGTCCTCCCAATGGCTAAAATATTGCTCATACTTTAATCTTTGTCCTGCAGCAACATTTAGTGGAAATGGACAAATAATCAAAATTGATTTTTTTAAATCACTATTGTAGTTTGACATCTAGTGAATTATATATACTGTTATACAAATTAACACCTTCTTCTAATGAAAAATATTTCAATGCCGTCTTCCGGCACCTACTCCCAACTGCAGGATCTTTAATTAACTCCAATAAACGCAGAATACTTTCTTTCTTTTCGTTTTTATCAAAACTATTTAAAACTACACCAACATCCTCATCATTGACAATATCAGCCATATCTCCAACTCCACTATTGCATATACAAGGAATGCCACAACCTAAAAACTCACCCAATTTAGTTGGCATCGAAGATATTTTTGAATATAAAGGTTTTATTATAAAGATTCCTGCATCCATAGAATGCATCGCATGAACCATATCCGAGTGACTTCTAGCCTCTAAAAGAATTGAATTTTTATCAATTTTTGCATTTTTCAAACATTTATTTATATAATCATGTCCACCTTTATTAATAATATACAATCGCACATCAGGAACGACTTCTTTAATTAATTTATAATACTCTAATGCTTCTTCAAACAAGTACCATACGCCAACAGAGCCAACATATCCTATTGTAAGGGGTGTGATTTTTCTTTCGGCACTATCGGCATTAAATTCCGGCTTAAACAGTTCTAAATCAGTACATGTACTTATAACTTCAAAATGTGGGGATTTTTCTTGTAAATAAGGAAACTTCTTCATCTCATCAACAGCCTTGCTAGTAAGTGAAACTATTACATCTGCATTCAACAAAAAATATTTTTCAAGTCCTTTGGCCATATAATACAAATAACTGCCTTTAGGCCAAATATTACCATCTATACGCTCATCAGCCCAGAATCCTCGCATATCAAAAATATAACATACTCCTAAAAGTTTTTTAAATATTAATGCACTTATAGATGAAACATAGCTTCTAGCATGCACAATTTTAAGCTTATATCTAATAATCAGCCAAAATCCCAACACTGTGGCGTGCAATATGTCCCATAAAGTTGCCAATGCTGTTGGTCTTTTATGGTAGGTCAATGGGTGCCACTTGATATTAGCCTTATTAATACGATCGACAATTTCTTCATACAAAAATTTATTTTTTTTGTCTGAAATTTTCTCGAAACTAATTAGATGGATTAGCCTATCGTTTGACAGGCCCTCTAAATATGACAAAACTTGAGACTGGCCAAGCGGCTCTAAAATTCCATCATAGGAAATATATAGGATACTATTCTTCACAAACCAAAGCCTATTTTTAAAGCATTATTTATTTGCCCTAACCACGGCTGCTCTTGAATTTCCATAATACACATAATCTGCAAATGTAACTCGCAAACCAGAATCTTCAATCCATTTTTTTACTTGTTCAATTGTTTGGGGATTATCATACTCAGGTGAAAACATGTCAAAAGTATCAAGAATAACCCAATTTCTTAATTCATCACTACTTAAGCTATCTGGAATAGTTGAAGAAATATCTGGAATAGGTAAAAAACGATTAAACAACTTTCCCAAACCAACCTTCTTATTGAAAAAATAAAGAGTAATCATCCAGTCTATATTTTTTTCTATCAAAGAAAATAATTTTTTATGATCAACTCTTTTGAGCCACGGCCTTAAAATATATTTGGCATTAATTTTTGTCCACCATCCATTAACAGGATAAAAGTCTATTACTAATTCGCCTCCAGTGGATACTTTTTCTGATAATGATTCAATACTAAGCTTAAAATTTGGCGTATGTTGCAACACCCCCAGGCAAAAAACTTTGTCAAATGAATTATTTTGAAAAGGCATTGCATAAATACTTGCTTGGAAAATTTGTATACGATTCTTATATTCCTTATTATTTCGATAATTTGCTTCAACAGCACTTGAAAAATCAATACTATATAAATTTGCTTTTGTATTAGACAAAACCACTTGTGAAAACCTTCCCGCTCCACAACCAACTTCTAACAAATTTTGATTTTTTAAAGATAATGGGTCCCAGTTTGTCTCTGCAAAAAATCTGATTTTACTTATTAAACAATCTTTTTTTTCACGATCAATTTGAGTCTTTTGAAATTTATTCCATTGAAAACCGAAATTATCCGTGTAATTACTTCCATCCACTATACGAATAACGCCCCTTATCTTTGGAAAAACTGTACCACTATCGTCTACTAATTTATTATCAACTGATTTTAATAAACTAAAATTATACGGATTAATTAGTTCCATAATAGCTCTCATACTATACCATTTAAATTATTTTAGAGTCAAGACGACTTATTTTATTGACTTCAAATGCCCACTAATTTGTACATTTTTTTTAAAAATAGAAAGAAAAATTCCTGCGATATTACCCAATGTCAAACGAAACCTATCGTAGTCTAATTTAAGAATACTAGCAGCCATATTCAAAATAACAAGGATGAAACTTGATAACCAAGCTTTAAAAATAGACAGTCCCCTGTGTTTATATTTACGAACAAAATATAACCGATTAATAATTTGCCATTCGCCAAGAATATAGTACCTATCCCTGCGAATAGGATGATGATGATGATTAACGCGTGCTTCTGATAGAATTATTAAACTATAGCTCCCGCCAATATTAAAACTAAAATCTATATCTTCCATATAGCCAGATCCTTTGAACCATTCGTCGTACTTAAATTCTTCTAATACCTTACGCTTCCATACAGTAGCGCCGCCATAAAGCCAACTAACATCAGTTGTTATTCTTGGATTATCCAACATAGATACAAAGCCAGTACTCAAAACCTCCCCAAGATTATTTGAATCCATACCAAATAATTTCCTTACTGCTCCAACTTTTCTATCAGAATTCGTTATTGCAAATGCAGCGCCTCCATATGTTGACGGGGCATTGTCCCAAAAGGCAATCATTTTCTCTATCGCATCTGGACAAAGCTCTAGATCATCATCAAGAAAACCTACTAGGGTAATATTGTCATTTATTATTTTTACCCCCTCATTCTTTTGCCTTGCAAGAGACGGAGGAAAAACACGAATATAATCAATATTCAATTTAGAGAACTCATTAACAATATCGGGTATTGGATTATAGCCTCCATCAACAATAATAATTTGATTTGGCAACACTGTTTGTCTTTCTATACTCTTTAACATAAAGCATATGTCTTCCTTACGATCCATTGTCGGAACAACAAATGCTATTTTATGTGAAACAGTATTCAAAATATTATTACCAGTGTTCAACAAGGATTATGATCGATAAAAAATAACATTATAGCCGCTTGTATTTTTATCATTAGTAAATCCACCGTATAGCCCATATTTTCTCATCTTTTCAAAATATTTTATTTAAGGCCATAAAATACAAAGTGAATTATACAGTGTATTAGATTATTTATAAAGTTGACTGTCAATTTTAATACTTGAATTTTTATTAAAACTATAAGTTTTTATCAGGCCAAAAGATGATGTTGTGTACATCGTCAAGTTCTGATAGGGATTTGTGCTCAATAACAAGAGCATCTGCGAGTGAGGCTTGTTGAGTGTTTTTCCAAGACATGTTAGTGTTTTTTAGTGGTTATTTATATGGTTTTTATTTTACTGGATTGGGGGTTATGATTGGTATAATTTGGGTTGATTTATGCAAAGGTCTCTAATAATGGTACTGTAAAAAACTTTCTGTAAATTCAACAAGGGCACTTATTTGAGTTTTTGCTTTTAAAAAAAAGTAAAAATAAAAACTTAAATAAGTGCCCATCATCTATTCTATTGTTTTTTCGACAAAATAATAGAGGTAATAAATGATGGGCAATAGTAATTTTAAAGATTTTAACGGTACAGGTGATGATAATTTTAATAGTGTGCACGAACTAATAAATACTTACGGCATGGAGGCTATGCCTCAAGCTATGGAGATCTTGTTTAATGAAGCAATGTTGATAGAACGTGCTCAGCACCTCGGTGCTGAGCATTATCAGCGTAGTAATAATCGTCTTGATTATGCCAATGGTTACAAGCCAAAACGCGTTAAGACGCGTATTGGTCAACTAGATTTGTCTGTGCCACAAACACGAGGCAGTGATTTTTATCCCAACTGTTTAGATAAGGGCTTGCGCTCTGAGCGTGCTTTAAACATTGCACTAAGTGAGATGTATGTAAACGGCGTTAGCACTCGTAAGGTTAGTAATATTGTTGAGAAGATGTGTGGATTTGAAGTCTCTGCACAAATGGTCTCTAATGCTTCTAAAGAACTGGACACAAGCCTTACGGCTTGGCGCAATAGAAGCTTAGGGCAAATGGATTATCTACTGGTTGACGCAAGATATGAACAAGTGCGTGTAGATGGTCTTGTTAGAGACTGTGCGGTATTAATTGCGATTGGTATTGATCCTCAGGGTAGAAGAGAGGTGCTAGGCACTCAAGTTAGCTTGAGTGAAGCCGAAGTACACTGGCGTGAGTTTTTTAAGGATTTATATAAACGTGGATTACATGGGGTTAAGCTAATGGTGAGTGATGCCCATCCTGGTATTAAAGCTGCTCGTAAGGCAGTTATGTCTAATGTAGCTTGGCAACGTTGCCAGTTCCATCTGCAACAAAATGCTCAAAGCTATGTGACCAAGCGTAGTCTTAAAAGTGAAGTTGCCAGTGATATCCGTGCTATCTTTAATGCAGCTAACCAAGATGACGCCAAGCGTCAACTTGATTTGTTTGTTGAGCGTTACCAAAAGTCGATGCCAAAACTCAGTCAGTGGGCTGAGAATAGCATCCCAGAGGGGTTAACAGTGTTTGGCATGGACTTATGTGAATTTAATAGAAAAAGACTTAGAACAAGCAATATGATTGAGAGACTTAATCAAACGGTTAAACAACGAACCAAGGTGGCAAAGATATTTGCCAATGAGGAATCTTGTTTGAGATTGGTGTCCGCTATTGTGATGGAAGTGTCAGAACAGTGGGTTGGTGGTAGAATGTATTTAAGGGTAAAATAGAGCAAATGGAGATGGAATAGATGTCAATTTACAGAAAGAAGTTTAC
>Ga0233428_1004153_pt1 | contig 11465 bp, 9 predicted proteins | sample SI_118_April2016_4_FD_179890 | JGI IMG/M metagenome (GOLD analysis project Ga0233428, IMG submission 179890) | Seawater microbial communities from Saanich Inlet, British Columbia, Canada - SI_118_April2016_120_MG | ecosystem: Environmental > Aquatic > Marine > Inlet | place: Canada: British... | reverse complement strand
CTTTTTAGAAGAATTTGTAGAATATTATGAATCAAATTCAAAAAAATATAAAGATGAAAAATCTGTCATACGTGAAATGGCTACCCTGAAAACATTCATGTCTTTTAAACAATACAAGCTGCGAAAGCTCAATACATTTCATACAGTGGATATTCAGAATTTTGTTGATTTCAGACTTAATTCAAAGAAAAGAAACGGTGATAAGTTATCTCCGAACACGGTTTTGTTAGACATAAGAAATTTGAGGGTATTCTTCACTTATGCAGTAAAAAATCAATACATAGAAAGAAGCCCAATGATTGGTGTCAAAAGTCCAAAAGCTCGTCCAAAGGAAATCAGATTTCTAACCGAATTAGAGATCAAAGAGTTGTTGGTTGTGATCGATAATAGTGATTTCAAAAATCTAATTATTTGCTATCTTAATACTGGTGCAAGGAGGGAAGAGTTACTTCCGCCTTTGTTCACATGGGAAAGCATTGATTTTGAGAATAAGCAAATTTATCTGAAAGGGAAACAGGATAAAACTAGGTCTGTACCGATGAATACAAGTGTTGAGCGTATTCTGAAAAAGCACCAAGGAATGAATTATGAATTTCCATTTGCTTTCAAAACAGATTTTGTCTCACATAAGTTAGCTGATTATTATAAAATTGCTGGGATAAAGGATGCGAATGTTCATGTGCTCCGGAAAACTTTTGGGTCTCTGCTTATCCAAAAGAAATTAGCAGACATATTCATGATATCAAAATTACTTGGACACAGCAGTGTTCGGGTAACTGAATCTCATTATGTTGAGCTACTAAAAGAAAATGTTGAGAAACCTGTCCAAGGGTTGACTGATGTAATCTTAATCGAATGAATAAAAAAGTAACCTGCGTGTAATGCGTGGGTTATTTTTTTTGCCTTGAAACATCTTCAATCTACCAATCCAATAAATCCCCCAGATTAATTTCCAATACGTCTATACACTGCTATCCCCTTGAGAAATAAAAAAAAGTATACCAAAATGTTACCAAAATGTTACCAAACTTGTCATGAAATGGCCGGAATTGGCCATATTAGGGTGTTTTTGGGATGTCTAAAAAGCAAAGAAAAACCCCTGCTAACATAACTATTAACAGGGGCTTATTATGGTGGGCCCTCAGGGACTTGAACCCCGGACCAATGGATTATGAGTACAATGCACTCCGACGGGAAAACTGATAAGTACCCATCATATGCCCGTATTAGTGCATTTTTTAACCATATGCATACTGATTTGATTGGTTATTCAACCGTTCAGTAAACACTTGTTTCAAATAGTCAGTTCGAATACGAGTATATTTTTCTGTAACACTAACAGATGAATGTCCAAGCAAATCCCTGACCAATTGAATATTATTAAGCTCTAATAACTTTCTATATCCGTAAGTATGTCTAAGACTGTGCAATGTTTTGTGACCATCAATATTACATTTTTTTACATATCGTGTAAAAGAATGGGTAATCCAGCTATCAGAGTAATTAGCATCCTTTGCACTATCGTAGTCAGCAACATAATCTACTGGAATTGGTACGACTCTTTCACTTCGACTCTTGCATTTGAAAATCTTAACAAAAAGACCATCTCTGAATGAATTTCTCAACTCACCACCCCTCATGCCAGTCACTTCAATTGCCTTATAGGTTGATAATAAAAGAGGGTTTTTCACAGAGTTGTAAATTTTCTCTATCTCTTCAGGAGTGAAATATTTTGGTGGTGGTTTATCAACTTTTATTTCTTTTACTCGAAATGGCAGAGATTTAATAAATTCTTTTTCAACAAGGTAGTTCAAAAAGGTTCTGATCCCCCTCAGTCTAATATTTACAGTAGTTTCGGAATATTTTCCCCTTAGAAAATCAACCAATGTGGGGAAGTGGAGACCCTTGAGTTCCCTGAATCTCTTGATATGTGTAAAACAGGATTCAAAATCCCTCAATGCATATTTATAGCTATACATTGTACTTGAAGTAATGCCTTTTTCCTTGGGATAGTTTTGGAAAAAGTAATTATTACACTCTTTGATAGTTAAATTCTGATCAATAAGGTGTTCGGCTAACCCAAGCTTCACTTCTTGCTCATTTAATTGATATTTTCTAAGAATTTTTTCTGCATCTCTGCGGTTTGAGTGGTGGGTGGAAATAGTTCGTTCTCTTCCATTATAACGGATTCTAATTCGCCATATGCCATTGACTTTTCTTAATGAAGCCATGTGTAACTCCTTTGGTTTCGCATTTTAAATACCAAGTCCTGCGACCTCCAAAGGAAGGTGGGGCTCTCACGAGTAACCCGGACTTGGTAATGACATTTTAACAAAAAACCACTATTTACGGCAGTGGCTTTCCGCCTTTGGATTCGCATAAGAATATTACTGACAATTTCATTTATGAAACAAATACACTTTTTAGTTATCATTGTAACTCTAATTATTTTAATTGTTTAAGCAATTCTTTACGCTTAATAAGAATTGTTGATTTAACCGATTCTCCAATTCTATTGAATTGCAAATCACCACTATTTAAAAGACTTCTTATTTTAGATGAACCGCACCTCAATAACTTTGCTGATTCTGCAACAGTTAGAAATTCAGGAAGAATATGCACCTCCAACATATACTCAATTCGTTTCAATCTTTCTAAAACCTCATTCATTAAGATTTACTATTCAGATTTGCCCCTGTGAGTAGGGTTTATGGCTCTGTGAGAGGGTTCTGGCGAGGTCTTTTTGTCAATCAATGCAAACACCCGTGGATAAAAATAAAACCCTCTCAAAACAGCCCCTTTATGAGATGCATCACTTCGTGAAAGATTAAAAGCTGAATTAATACAATGATCATTTTTAGAATTTGTTGAATCGTATCTTTATTAATTTTATTCATCCTTTATTAATAGAAAGAATAGCTATTGCATTTTCTTTTTCTAAGTAATGGGGAGAGTCCACAACTCTTCCCTTATAAGAGAAAAACGGACTGTGTATCTTTATTAAATACAATAACTTATTTAGTCCGCTTAAAAACGGACTGGACTATTGTGAACTTTATATAACTTTAGTATTACCATGACCTTATTTAGTCCGTCCGCAAATTATAGTCCGCACGGACTGCGGACTGCGGACTAATCTTTGTATAATAATTTCCCATCAAACCTTAGTCTTTTTTTGCATTCTTCATTTATTCCCTTATCATAGAATGTAGTTTTACAGCCAGTATAAAGTTCTTTCAATTCACCCATTTTGTACCCTCTTCCAGGCTCTAATCCTGAGATCAGTTTGTCAACATCAGATCGTGATTCATCTTCAAAAATCAAAGTATTACTATTCAATGAAAATGTGATTGGACTCAACATCTCGCCATTACGGATTTTTTCAAAACTCATAGTTCGTATCCCTGAACTATTCTCATCTAATCTTACCATTGTATCAACATCACCTTTGAATGAACTCGCTCCTCTTACTTTTTTATTATTCCCTACATGGTGACAAATGATTACTGATCTTTCCTTACCTGTTATCATCCCTCTAATCACATCAACAACTCTTTGCATACCTGTGTTATCATTCTCATCATTTTTATGACTTTTAATGAAAGTATCAATTATAATAATTTCAGGATTAATTAAATTTAGATAACCCTGAATTTCCAAAAAATCATTGGGATTAAGTAAATCGTAAGGATGTACAGCAAATGGAAAGAAATAGCCTTTTTCAGGTTTAATGGAATGTTTGCTTAGTTTTTTAATTCGTTCGTCAAGATTGAATATTCCACCTTCTGCAAGAAAGTAAAGGACTCTATGTGGCTTCTGTATTTTATGACCGCACCATGACTCCCCACTTGATAGATAAATTGACCAATTCAACGCCATTAATGTCTTCCCAACTCCTGCATCGGACACTATTGCACATATTGATTCTTTTGGTAATATTCCATCAATAAAATCCTTCGGTCTTACTCTTGTGGTATTGACAATACTATAAAAATCCTCAGGTACAGGAATTATTCCAATCGAATTTTTCTTTTCAGTTTTTATCTCATTTGCTGTTAAAATCAATTCTTCAAAGTCCTCTCTTTTATTAGTTAAAAAGTAATCAGTAACATCATACTTATTTGGTAATTCTTTATCCCATTTGACAATCCCCACAATCATAGATGGAAATCGCTTTTTCACTGCTTCTGCAATCTTTTGAGAACCTTTCCTTCCAGCTTCATCATTATCCAAAACAATTGTGATTTTTTCCACTTTCTCAAGAATACTTAGATCATCAGGAAGACTCATTGCACCAGTTGTTACTGTTATAGGATTGAAACCATTGGATTCTAAAGTGGTAGAATCTTTTTCGCCCTCTATCCAAGTTAAGTGATTACCTGTTATTTCGTGTGGATAGAATCTGTTCTGACCATGACCTGAAATTGAATAAGGCGGGTCTCCATTTTCAGACTTGTGGAATTTTATGTTAATTGCTTTTCCTTCATTGTTGAAGTGTGGAAACGTAAAGCACTTTTTATCTTTGTGATAACCAACATAGTACTTTTTCACCACATCAATATCCCAAGGCAAATCAACTAACTCAGAATAATGAGAAACCAGATACTCATGACAGGTCTGAATCAGTTTCTTGTCTTCATAGTTTAATTCTTCAGTTTTCATCTTAACAATTGGGACTGGATCAGAATTAGTAATGTAGGGTTTAGGATCAACTCTTACCTTTTCAGCGAATTGATAAGCATTTCCCTCCCCGCATCCAGTAAAGCATTTCCAAAGACCAGAGTCCTCATTAAATGAGAAGGATTCTTTTGTATCATTATGAAGCGGACACAGTCCTGTTTTCTGTGAACCTCTACCTTTTATCTTTTTGACATATCTATAAAATAGATCGCTATAATCATTCATAATTGCATACCTCTCATTCTTGTATTATGGATGGATACAATTGCTGTTTTTAGGTAAACTCTAAGACTCTTCATTGGTAGTCTCTGGTAGTGATTTTTCATGCTCTATATGGTAGAAATCAGGGGTTAATAGGCTCGTAGAGGACGTCTTTTTTTGTTTTCGACCCAAACTGTCACAATGCTCGATCACCCAACAATCCTCCCTTAAATCGGCTGTTTCATCCGTGAGGTTATTAAGTACATATAAGGCTTTTTGTGTTGTTGGAAACATTGCTTGGAAAATCCACAGGTCTGCATTTATCGCCCAACCGACCAGCCAGAATCTCTTCCTTTTTTTAAGTCTTTGAAAAATCTCTTTACAATTGGTTTGAAATCGAAAGTCTTTATCGTAATCCCACATAGATGTGGTGTACATTTTTTTCATTTTCCCCCTTTTTGGAAATAATTTACTTTTACCGTCGTGAAAACATTGAATGATCAATCTGAAATACTCTCACGATGGAAAAAATATAAGAAGCTTAATCCGTTAGGGAATTGTCCGATTGGACATATGGGTATGTAATTAGGACAATTAGGACAATTGTCTGTCAGGAATTATTTTGGATATGGAATTAAGAGGATGGAAAAAAAATTATAAAAAGGACAAAAGTTAATCTTCATCCCATGAAAGTTTGAAATTAATTGAAAATTGACCCGTTTTTTTTGATGTGCGACCAAATGGGTTTTTTAATTTATAATGATTTTCCAATATTTTTGCAATTTTAGATTTGTGTTGTCTTCTGCCATCAATAAATGATTTATCATGTTTAGCATTCTCTGCTAATTCGCAAAATCTTTTCCAATCTTTACCATTTCTTATAAAATTAAATATAGCATGATTATACAATTCATTTTTTCGTCTACCATTTATCTTTTCAAAGATATCTTCATTATTTTTAATCTCTAAATGAAGATCATTCCATTTGGTCAAATTGACAATTGGTATATTAATTTTAGATTTCTTTTCTTCTGGAGAAGGCAGTTCTGCCAAATTGATTCCTCGCTCAATACACCAAAGTTCAAATGATTGTAACTGATCCTCAATTTCTTTCACCTCCCTGCCTAAAATACTATCACTTGATCTCTTTGGGGATTGCAAGAGTTTGTTAATTTTATTTTGTTTATTAACTAATTTGCTATATTTAATTTCAGAGTTATTTAAACGTCTATTTTGATCTGACTCTATATTGTAAATCAAATTTTCTAATACATTAGTATCAATTTGAATTTCTCCAAGTTTAGACATCCTTAATACTATTTCATGATAATTGAGGTATACAGCACTGTCACAATAAGCTTCTTTCATCATCTTAAAAATATCACTTTTAGAATAATTACTTCTTTGAGTCCAGTGTTTCATCTTACCATTGATAAATAATGAAATATTGGAGTCATCCCATAAGACTCCATATTTATCATTTATGTTTTTGTTCTTGCTATTCAACTATTATTCTCACATAATCCAGTTATTTGCATCTCTGGTTGTATCCTAAGGATTCTAAATAGGGAATATACTTATCTTTATTTTGATTTAAATTGTAAAGTTCTTGAATTGATTCCCTTAGATAGTGTCGAAGTTTTAGAATATCAGCATTTGTGATTTTTGCTTCACCATTATGTACTATGAATGATCTCAATTTATAAAACCTCTTTATGTCATTGATAATTTCTTCTGATTTTTCCCCATTACTGTTTCTGCCAAGAAGAACTCCAACACATCTTGATATTCTGTATGTTAATTCGGTGCCATATTTATTAAAAAGAATTTCCATTCCAATCATTAACGTAAGAAAGCAAATCTCTCGACTATTATTATTATATGATTTTTCAAAATATTCGTGAGATAATTTTAGATTATTGTCAGAAAATGGAAGTTGAAATTCATTTGAAAATATTTCAAAATTTTGACTATCAGAGGAATCTAATAAATAATTTCCATCTTTAAGATCAATAGTTTGGTTGAATTGTGTTAGAATTGGAAGTCCAAAAGCCATGATATTACCATCTTCACAATAATAATAACAAAAATTCCATATATTGTCGATATAGCCCTCTTTAAATAATTTTAATTTTTTTACCAAAATTTCCAAATATTCATTTGATGTGTTGTGAAAAACGCCAAATCCTGTTTCTTTAATATATTTCCATATATAATCATATGTATCTAATTCTGAATTATTATTGATTTTGATTGAATTAGTAATATAATAAATTACTTTCTCTTTATTATTAAAACAATTCAGACCTAATATTGGCATAACTAAGTTTTCATTTACTGAGGGAGCATGTTTTTTAAGTTTAATTACAAATTTATTACATTCATCTAAAGACATATTCTTAACTGAAAATCCATCTTTTAGTTTTAAGGACTGAAATGATGAATCCACATTTGCTAAAAAGCTAATAAAAAAAATATCTGTATTCATTCCTTTGGACTTCCTTTGCCTTAAATTGCGGAACCATTTCACCAACTGACTGAATTTTTGGTTCTTCAATTCTATTTCATTATACTTGATTTAATTATTGAGAATCTTTGACACAACGAACAGAATATCCGTATTTTTGAGTATCATATCCATTCCGCCATAAGTTAGGATTATGGTATCTTAAATTTCTACTCCAAGCTCTATCTCCGTCATTAATAGAAGATGTCCAAAACTTACCGTGATAACCAAAGCCGTAGAAATTATTATTACTATTTTCATCAAAATTGTCATTATGGTCTCTCCACCCACCAGGAAAAGCTGTAAAATTGTATTCATTTGTTGCTCCTGCATTCGGTTCATGCCATAATCCGTTTCCTTCCTCAACAGTCCCTGTAGACTTCAGAATACCCCCAGTCTCATTCCCAGCCCCAATATAAGAAGAAAGTTCCAGCCATTCACCATCAGTAGGCACATGCCAACCCTCTGGGCAGATGCTTCTATCATCATCAACAGCAAACCAGTTATAAAGATAACCATAAATATTAAAGTATATTGGATTATTTTCGTAGATTGAATATGCACCAATAGAGAGATTTGACCACTCATTATCGGAAAATCCTGTTGGGATAGGGTCACCATTTCTAAAATTTGCTACTTTTAAATTTTCAGCCATCCAAACTTGTTCACCAATAATCACAGCGTTATACAGATTTCCATCGATATCCATTACAGTAATATACTCGCAACTGCCATCGTTATATATCGCATCGGGGTTGTAATTGGAAGCCCAAGCGTAGGTACATCCCAAATACTCTGGATTAAGAATAATATCAACTAAAATAACAATATCAATAATATTCAAATAGAAGTCTTGGTTAATATCCATGTAGTCAATATAATACTCACCATCGAGAACTACTCCCACAAGTAAGACAATATCGTTGACGTTAATATATCCATCCATAGAAATATCACCAACACTCGGATATTCACAGGAATCATCACTATTTGTTGAACTTGGATCATAATTCAATGCCCATTGATCCATACAACCAAAACATCCATTGTCGTTTGTTGGGTCATCATCACAAACATCACAGTCATCGTAATAGGCTTCTCCATCGCATTCATTTGTACAATCATAATAAAAGCAAATACCTTGATCATTAGCCTCTGGATCATAATTGCATGCCTCAGGATCCATACAACCAATAATTTGCGGGTTACAATTCCCATTATCGACTGTTGCATCAGGGCTATAGTTAAATGAATTTGGATCAGTACATCCCAAAATAATATATACTGATAATTCAACTTCTGAAAATCCCAAGGGAGTAAAAACATCGTTTCCGTTTAACAAAGTTGAGTAGACATTAATTATTTCAATTTGCTCACTTGCATCCCAAAATTTGTAGATAATATTCGCTTCCTCTTCAAATCCATCTATCTCAGGAGTATCAGGATCATCTTCAGATAGGAAGATTTGTACTTGAGAAGTAATCTCGTCTGTTAACTGGATCATTCCAATGCATTCATTTTCATCAAATACAGCTATCTCATCTCCTACTCTAAGGTTGACGCTATCAAGAATTGCAGAATGTACATAAATACCCATTGGGTTAATTGGGATGCCTTGCCAATTTTGTTGGAAATGTTGGTCAATGTCAGAAAGATAGTAGCAATCACCATTGTCGATGGTTGCTTGTGGATCATAATTAATTGCATCAGTATCCATGCATCCGAAAATGTCATCAATGCAATCTTGGTAACCAATAAACGGTTCAATACAAAATGGATGGGGTGGGCAAAAGTTATTGTTTTGTATTTGAAATAGCCAATTATTGTAATTAGGTATTAAAAATGTTAAATCACAAATTTCTTGTGGAATTTGCCCACTTAACTGATTGTTTTCTATTTTCAGACTGGAAAGCCCCACCAAATTTCCAATCTCTGGGGGAATAACCCCACTTAGTTGATTATCAAACAACCATAGTCCCACAAGACTAACTAAATTGCCAATTTCTGAGGGGATTTCTCCACTTAACTGATTTAATTCCAAACTAAGTTCAGTTAAATAAACTAAGTTACCTATTTCAGAAGGTATCTCTCCAATAAGTTGATTGTTACTATTCCCTTCGATATTTAAATAAGTTAGATTTATTAAATTTCCAATTTCTGGGGGAATCACTCCGCTAACATTGTGTAATTCTAAATGAGTTGTTTCTTCAATATTGTAACATACATCCCACAACTCAACTTCACCCTCCACACATTCAGCAAACCCAACATTGGACAAAAATAAAAGTAAGAGCAGTAACAATATTTTTTTCATGTTTCCATCCCTAAACAAAAAACCCGCAGGAATCCCACGGGTTTGAATAATTTTAATTTTTATGTGTATCTTCATGTCTTTTAATGATTTTCCTTCAAAAACGAACATGAATCTACAATTTCTTAATAGTTTAGGAAAAGACTATCTATATATGTTTAATTGGCATACACTTCCAATCTTTGGTGTATTGCTCAAATCTATTGATTAGAATGCCTTTATCAAATATATGTATGAAAGGAGGGGCAATTAAGTAACCCCAATGCATGTCAAGATAGGGGGTTTCTTCTATCGTGAGGGAGTAACCTTTACTTTTGGCAAATAGTTTGATGTGGTCAAGTGTGTATTCTTCGTGGACATTGAAATGCTTGATTTTTCCTTCATAAAATCAATTAGAAGAATAGGTTTGAGTCAGTAAGGGAATTATTTTTAGTAATCCTGCAGGATATCCCACAGGTTGAATATCAATTAATCCTTAAACACTCATATTTCCAGAGAACTGAAAAGTTTAATTGGCGTTGAAAACGGTTTTACATTCTATATGAATTTAATCAACTTCGATATCATATGTCCCTAATGTCATTGCTCTTTTTTGTGCGCCAACTGGTATAATGCCATCATCACCTTTATTTAGTAAAGCAAGTGGACACAGTATTAAGCCGATTGCAACTGTTGAACCAACTTCAGATTTTGCTTGGTTTGAAAAGGAACCTGTCAAGGAAATATTCGTCCCATCTACAGCAACAGTTGATTGAATGGAAATAACAATTTTCCCTGCTATTCCTGCCATTTGACTTTCTTTAACTTCCTGAACCAGAGCATAAACTGGGGTTCCCGATTTGATTACTATTTTTCCATTAATCGTAACATCCTGTGCGACATTAAGAATTAATTCTTCTCCTAATGTTAACTGACTTGTTGAGAGTTGATCAACAGTTTTTATTGGAACTACTGTAGTGTTTGGGATAGTGACTGTGCCAGAATAAATAGTCGATATCATTAATATAATTAAGCCACATTTTAATACTTTACTCATTTTTCATTTCCTTTCGTATTTTTTTAAAAAATTAATTGGACAGATGATATAAAAAACACCTAATCCACCAAGAGCGCCCGTGATAAATCGAAGAATATTTGTACTTTCATATTCTGTCCATAACTGAAGCAGACCATCAGCAATACCAGGGATTAGCAATAAAATTCCAAATATAATGTTTTTAAAACATTTAAAATATTGATGAATAAAAAGTAACCCAAAACCTAATCCTAAATATCCACTAAAACAACGACTGCATAGTGCAAACGGTCTGTTAACAATCCAAAAAGACCTTGTTGGATATTGGTGGCAAATTGGTGATAGGAAAGAATAAATCCCTTCACCAGTCGGATAGCCAAAATAAGTTTGAATTATGGGCGCAATAAATGATGCAAATGCTAATAAGATAAATAATGATCCAAAAATAATTCTTATCAGCATATATAGATTTTTAAAATATTCTATACCAGACCTCCAATAAAACTAATATATAATGCTTACTCAATTAGGATCCTTTTAATTTACAATGCAATGCTATTAATATTTTATAGATATTTTGGTATTGTTATCTGAATTAATATTTATTTCTTAAAGTCAATTCCACTCCCAAAAATTGCCTGTAAATTGAATGGACTCCATATAAATAAGGACATACCCCCCTCGTATTGCCCCCCATACCCCCCTAAATTAGGTTGAAAATCGAGTTGAATATAATATAAGTGTATACACTA
>Ga0233428_1004149_pt1 | contig 11473 bp, 9 predicted proteins | sample SI_118_April2016_4_FD_179890 | JGI IMG/M metagenome (GOLD analysis project Ga0233428, IMG submission 179890) | Seawater microbial communities from Saanich Inlet, British Columbia, Canada - SI_118_April2016_120_MG | ecosystem: Environmental > Aquatic > Marine > Inlet | place: Canada: British... | reverse complement strand
TGGATTCCATTGTAATAACCTCGTTAATTAATTTCTGATATTTCTCAACTGTTGCATAATCAACATTGGTATAGTTTTCAATCCATTTCTTCTCTAAATCTTTTACAGAAATTATATCCTTTTCAGAGAGCTCATCTCCAAAGACTGGATTATTTAGTATCGTGCTATATACTTGAGAGCCGGGTATAGGCATCAAAATTGTGGCTGACATTCTGAATATAGAACCTATCTTCGCAAGATTTTCGGAAAATTTCAGGGTATTGCTTAAAGACTTTTCCGTCTCTCCTGGAAGTCCGAGGACAAAGCTTGGAAAGTAATATATGCCCGCATCTTTAAGTCTTTGTGCTGCATTTAGAGCAAGCCTTGAACTTGCCCCCTTTAACGTGCTCTTCAAAATTTCATCATCACCGCTCTCTATGCCGAGATAGACCTCGTAAACATTCAGTTTCTTCAAGAAAGGGATAATATCCTCTTTTATCCTATTTACCCTGCTGTAAATCAAAAAACTGATATCAGAAAGATCATCCGGTCTCTGGTCAACAAAGGATTTAAACCATTTAGGACTATTTAGATTGTCATCACTTATGTCCCATATGTAATCAGTATTATACTGTTCCCTTAAACCCCTTATCTCAGACCATATGTCAGAAATACTCCTGAATCTTACATCTCTTTCCAGACGGGCACAGAAAACACATCCTCCTGTTTTATCCCTCCAGCTACAACCTTTACTGGAATAAAGTGATAAAGGCCTTTCAAAGGAGATACAATCCTTAGTATAAATCTTCCTATAGTTGTCTATGTAACTGTCAACATTAATAAATTCTCTTGAAGGTGTTATCATCTCTTCAGAAGTATTAATATGAACAGTTGATGATTTCACTGGACCTCCATCACTATTCCTGTATGCAAGATTCGGAATATCATCAAAGCAATTTTCCCCTTTATTTAAAAGCTGTTCCACCAATAAAGAGAGTGCTTTTTCTCCCTCTTGAATTACTATGAAATCTACATATGACCTTTTTGCCATAATATTTTCCCACAAGATCGACGCATGCGGACCGCCAAAGATTATTTTTGCCCCATATTCCTTAGCTTCCCTGGCCAAATCAAGGCAATTTTCATAGTTAAATGTGTTTGCATGAAAACCAACAATATCAGCACCGCGAAACATCTCATGTTTTATTGTTTGAGTATCACCATCTATGATACTCACGTCAATATAATCATTGTGCGTTTTTTTCAAACATGTCGCAAGTGACAACAGTCCGAGGGGAGGATACATTCCTTTTCTCGAATGGGAATATTTTAATTTAACCTCTGGATTACAAAGTACAATTTTCATCAAATCTTTCCTTTAATAGGAGTTCTGTCATTTTCAGGTCAAATTCATCGTCTATATTTGCTGCATATTCATGGCTGATAAGAACCCCCCTGCAATCTTTACCCATCCCCATATCCTTTCCGTCCCATTCTTCTACAAGCTCCCTTTTCCTCAGATACACAGCGCCATTATAAGCATAAGCAGGAGGTCTTTCCTGCCTGTTAAAAAACTTCTCTCCATCAATTTCTTTACAAAAATTTTCAAGCTGCCCATCTTTGTGCATTATCTTTGCCCTGTAGGGATGGCCGTGTTTTATCTCTGATAATGTCACTACCGAATCACACCCTGTTTCAACAAAAAGTTCAATAGTTAAATCTATAATGTCAGGTGTTATCAATGGACTTGTAGGCTGTAAAGATATTACGGCGTCAGATCGCCATCCAATAGAATCGTAATAAGCCATGACATGCTTGAGTACAGGATTTAAAGGCGTAGTATCCATTGCCAGTTCCCCAGGTCTTAAATATGGAACCTCTGCTTTAAATTTTTTTGCCGTCTCAGCAATTTTTTGATCGTCAGTAGACACCATGACTTTTGAGATGTATTTAGAAGCCAACGCATATTTAATCATATAAGAAATCAGGGGATAGCCTCTCAACAGTTTTAAATTCTTACCAGGGACACCTTTTGAACCACCACGAGCCGGGATAACAGCCAGTATCTTTAATCCATTAATATCAATAGCCATATTCCATCAAACCTTTCTCAATATATTAATAAGCTAATCATTGATTGTTCTTCTTTTCGCCCTCAGAACCTGATCAGCAAGCCACAAATCATACTCTGTATGAATATCAATTGAAGAAACTACATCATCATTTGGTATAATAACTACTTTATCACCAAGTCTTCTTCCACTCTTTAACACCTTAATCCTGGTAGCACAACCAAGGCCTGTATCTTCTCTGTATATGTGCTCTTTTTTCTGGCGATCCATATTGCCGGAATTTGTCAATCTTGCATAGTTATCTCCCTTTTTAACCCAGTAGTTTTTGTGATCTTTATACCCTACAAATGAAGACTCTATGTCTGGATTATCCAGAAGGACTTTAATGCATTCTTCTAACATATATTTTTTCTTGAATACGTCAGTCACCTGCATGTAAGACACTATATCAACGAAAAAACCCTCATTTTCCGAAAGCCAATTTACGGCATGTAATAAACATTTTTCTGCATTGGCAAAATCACCTGATAGCTCGACAGGTCTCATGAAAGGAACATCCGCTCCATATTCTTTAGCAACCTCGGCTATCTCAGAACTATCAGTTGACACGATAGTCCTATCCACGTACTTACAGTTTAATGAGGCTTCTATAGTATAGGCGATTAAAGGCTTGCCGTTCAGCAACGCAATATTCTTACCTGGCAAACCCTTGGAGCCACCCCTTGCTAGAATGATCGTAGTAACAACCTGCTTTCCGTCTTTCATTTCAATCTCTACATTCTATAATTAAAGTTTATGTGGAAGCACAAGTTTTAAAGCACTTCCAATATTTTGTGTCTTCATATATTCTTTTATGAATTTAAAGAACAGGTACGGATTTGTTGCAAATATTTTTATTAAATCATTTATGAAATTTGGCTGCTTAAGATAATTTTTTCCAATTTTGCTTGCAAAACTCACATTCAGTTCGTCTCTAAGTTTAACAAGTTTATCCGGCGGTACGATCGTATTCAAAAAAGGCTTTAAATCTGAGCCTCCGTGGCGAAATGAATCAAAAGTCAGGGTGTCTGGAATTAATTTATTTTCTTTTGCATAACTATACAATTCTGTTCCGGGATATGGTGTCATAATAAAGAACTGGGTATAGTCTGCGTCAATTTCATGAGCTAATTCTCTTGTTGCCTCTATATCCTGCATTGTTTCACCCGGTGAACCTATAATAAAAGTTACACCGGTGTGAATCTTATATTTCTTTATCATAGCTATTGCGTCTTTAATTTGTTTAACAGTTATGCCTTTTTTCATCTCCTTTAATATCTCGTCAGAACCTGATTCCGCCCCAATGTCTATATGGACACATCCAGCCTCTTTAAGCTCCTTAATCAAATCCTCATCACAAGTATTGGCCCTAAGTTGATACCTATATACCGCTTTTATTTTTCTCCTTTTAACCTCATGACATATTTCAATAGCCCTTTTTTTGTTTATGGCAAACGTATCATCAGAAAATGATATACATTCGAACCCGTAGGTTTTTACTAATAATTCTATCTCATCGACCGTTCTTTTTGTGCTGCACGCCCTAAACGATCTTCCAAACATGGACTTACTACCACAGAAATTGCAATCATAAGGACAGCCTCTACTAGACATCATATTTGCAGTCTTATACCAATAACCTCTAGGCCAGTTCCATCTTTGTGTATAATAATCCATAGGAAAAAGGTGCCTTGCGGGCATAGGCAATGAATCAAGTCCCTCTAAAACCGGCCTTGACCTGTTTATGGATATTTTACCCTCTTTTTTGTAAGCAAGCCCTGCAATTTTAGAATAATCGCAATTGGTTCCATGTTTTTGAAGGAATTCAACAAATGTCTCTTCTCCCTCACCACAAACAATAAAATCTACGAAGTCATTCTCTAAAGTCTCTTCCGTGGCAACCGTTGGATGTACGCCACCAAATACAATTGGGATATTGGGCAATGTTTTCCTTATCTCCTTAGCATAACTACGCGCCCTTGTATATGTAGCAGTCATACATGATATTCCTATAACGTCCGGTTTAAAAGAGATTAACGTATCTGATAATGTTTTGTTACTGTCCGGAATCTCATCATAAATCTGAACATTGTACCCTTCATTTTCACAATGTGCCGCAATGTAAGCTATCCCGAGAGGGATGAATCTTGCAAAATTCATTTTTGCAGCCATAAGTAAAATTTTCTTCTCTACTTGATTTTTCTGTATTATTGCCATTTAAAACTCTCTTTGTATGAACACTCAGAACATGCAGTGATATCATTAACCTTATTTTCAAGATGAAGTTTGCGGATGTTTTGCAGCTTTTCCCCTCTCCAGAAATATTCCAGGTCTATTCCTTCTGAATAATCCAATTTACCTAAAACATTTTTCGAATCCCAATCCCTGCAACACATGATGACCTTACCATCCCACGTAACCACTATCCTTTGCCAAATCTGTGGACAAGCCCTTCTTCCAACTTTACGTAGACCATTCCCGTCTTTTGTCAACCTTTCGGTACCTTCGCCTCTATTTGTATAATCCTGGAAAGTTATTGAATCTACCATGTTTGACCATCTCTTAATGAATGACTCAACTTCATGTATATTAGTATCCATCTTGACCAACTGAAGACGAACAAGTGGTTTTGATACCTTTAGCGTATCTCTGATTTCCAGAAACTTTTCAATGTTACCAACAAGTTTACTGAAATCCCCTCCCTTTCTGATTTTTGTGTAGGTTTCTTCGCTGTCACCATCCACAGAAATTATTATCTGATCAAGGCCAGCCATAATAATCTCACGGCTCAAATCATCATCGAGTAACAGTCCATTAGTATTTACAATGATTTCAACAATTCCACGCTCTTTAGCATATTTAATAGTCTGGACAAGGTGATCTCTCCATAACAGTGGTTCCCCACGCCAGTTAAGTTTTATTGATGCCATGCCTTTCCTGCTCCCCTCATTTATGATCTGCCTGGCCAACTTTACATCCATACTTCCCAAACTTTTTCTAAACTCAGGTGTAGAAAAACTGTGAGAACACATAATGCACCTCAGATTACATTTGTTAGTTGTTTCAATGTCTACATGCGTAGGAAAACTTGATACTACGTGTAATTTCGGTAGGTATTTCCAACGCAATCTATAGTTCAGAAATTTGATCTTATTATCCTGAGAGGAAACCCTCTTAATAAAACTGCTAATTTTGTTAATCTCTTTAAATGCAGATTTTTTCAATTTGAACTGGTTCTTTCTCTGACAGCCTGTATCAACCTTGTCAGCCCATTGTTGTCACGGTGTTCATCGTAATCTTCTAAATTAGCATCCTTCGCAATTGCTTTAAAGTTTATTTCGTTTCTTAAATGTTTTTTAATTGCATTCACAATTTTATCGGTATCATTAAATATAAGCTTATCAAGATATTCGGGATATAAGGAGTGGTTTGCAAAATCAAATACGACATTATAAAAAATTCCGACTTCACCACAAATCAAGGCAATAGTCGATGGACTGCTAAGCTCTAAAGTAACGTTTATATCTGAAACCGCAACTATATGGAGTGGATCATAATTTGAGGTATCAATAATAATTATATTACGGTTTCCTTCTATTTCTTCCCAAAGTTTCTTGAATAAAGGTTTTATGCTTTCCGGGTATTTAGCATCGTTAATATTATACCTGTTTTTCATTTTGAGTATAACCGTCACATTATCCAATTTAGAACATGCTAAAGCTGTGCTGTAAAAATCTAACAGATGTTTTGCTTTAAATGTAGACCGTTTGTACATATATGGTAAATCGTAGAAGGTAATAACGCTGTTTTTCTCATTTTCACCAACTATCTCTTTTTTCAATTCATTTCGTTTGGAAAATATTTTCTGGTACTCTTCTTTACCCCAGAAACCTGCTTTTATTATCTCGTCAAACTCGCATGTAGGGTTATACAGTGAAACAATCTTCTCCCCCCACGCAAAGTAACAGTCAGCAGTTTGAAATGCGTAAGGGGCCCATCTGCCCCATGAAACAGTAGATCCAAAATTATAAATACCAATTTTACTCTGATGCCTTGCACTCAAAACCGGAGCGACCACCATCTCACTACCACCGCTATGGAACAATATCAACATCCCAATTTCATAGTAATAATAAAGTATTTCATATCTTGTTTTCATAGTAGCCCTTGAGAATGCAAGCAGGACATTAAAAGATATCCACTTTTTTTCAATGAGATAACCAAAAAAAATCTTTGATGGGAGCAATATATAGTCAGCTATAATTGTAGGAAGCAAACTGACAGGCACCTCCAGGTCTTTTAATACAGTGTAGTTATAATTGTTCTTCCTGTAAAACTCTGCCATTTCATTAACATGCTTATCCGCCTCACCGTCTACATAAAAAAGCACATCATCTACCAGTATGTCTTTTCCATCAATCAGAAAATCGTTGCGAAGCAAACCCTCTTTTTTGGGAAAATGAGCTCTCATACAAACTCTATGTTTCTGTTTTTTTACTCTGTGGAAAGTATATTTCTGCTTAAATAATGAAACACACGCTCCAGAGAGAGTCGCCAGGAATAGCTCAAATCCATTCAGTAATTGGAATATTTTAAAACCAGAGAAAACTACTGAAACCTGTTCTAAATTCTTGAAAGGGTTTTTCTCAAGAATATAACGGTAAAGGTCATTCTCAGGTACTATTACAGTAATGTTCTCATTAGAGTGTATGACTTGATAATAAAATCTTAAAAAATTTCTAATTTTATCCTGGATGAAGAATTTCGCAACAGTATCTATTCTGTCAGTACCATAATAATTTTTATATGTCTTTACCGCTATTGAATCGGAGATTTTCATATCACAAAAGAAAGAGTGAGTTAAATCTACTGTATTATTTTCAATTAAGAAAAAAGCACCTTCATATTCGGAAATATATTTGGGAGGAGTGTGCTGTTTAATCAGAGAGTCCATTCCTTTTTTAACAAGCGGTATATTAAAGAGTATATTTAGTATGATTGAAAATGAAGATAGGTCATAGTAAAATGCACTTCTTCCTCCAAATTTCATCAAAAGCCCTCTTAATAAGCCCCACATCCCCATCTGGTAAAAAATTACTTGCTTTGTATCTCCAGGTTTAATCATTAGCTTAACGTTGTGTTCTAAGGAAAAACACTTTCTAAATAAAGATCAATCCCTACGCCTCTAGTAAACCGTGATTGGTCGTTTCACAAAGGTGAGTACATCTGTGCCTCATTGTATGTAATAGATTGGCACTGGAGATTGATTTGAACTATCATACCTAAAACTAGAATACAGGAGGGGAGAGCAAAGCTTATACACATTTGCCTACTTCAAGTAACATGTACAGGTTGTTCCTTCTCAGCTTTTAATATGTCACCATTAGTGCTGCTTACAGAAGTCACCTTATCACTACCGAAGCGTTCTGAGTAAATTCTATTGGCATTTTCTATTGCTTCCTCTTTTGTTGAACCGTTATCCATGCCAAGAAGGAGAGTGTTTATATATAAACCAATTCTCTGGTTGGCACCTCCATCTTGAAACGGGTCCATTTTATGTATCACAGATGACCAATCAGCAAACCCATTCCTAAGCACCCTGTTCTCCCTGTATTCTTCTATATTTTTAATCATTAAGACAATATCATCAAATACAACTTTATCTCTTCCCCATTTGTAAACAGGATGATTATCCCCTTTCTTTGTACAATCATAAAGAATTGCCGGTATTCCGGATAAACAGCACTCAAATGCAGCTGTAGATTCTGCGATGAGGCCTATTACAAGGTCAGAAGCCTTACCGGCCGCTACTGGAAATCCGGAAGAAGCCAGGATTTTAATTTTCTTTTTTTGTTCTAATAGCGATAAGAGATCGGATGTCTGTTTTGAAGATCTGAGGTAATGCAGAGAATTGTTTTTCTTGGGTTTGATTATTATGCCAACTCCTTTTCCTCTAAGGGCATATTCAAAAAGTTCACTATAAAAAGCTAACATCTCACTTTTTATTGAATATATCGAATTGGAACCAAAACTTTCATCAAATATGCTAATAACAAAATCCATACCACTGTTGTCCAAATCCTCTCTAATAGACCTGCCAGAGGGGCTTATTTCATTAAATACATAGTCGAAAATGTATCCTGATTGAATAATATTGTTACAGGATGAATGCTTATTAGAATAAAGTTTCTCATACTCCTTACCCCATATAAAAAAGATATCGCATATATCCTGGTGCAAAATCATTGTTCTCGAATGGTTTGAATATTGATAAGACATTACGACTACATCTGATAGCTTAGCAGCGATATCTCTATGTGAAAATATTTCATCAAACCGGAACTTAATTTTTATATTATTTTGTAAGAAAAAGTCTTCCCAATACGGTAATCGGAGAAACAGTTTTGCCAAAATTTTGAATTCCTCAAAACTTACCCTATTATTAATTCTATACGAAAGTTTTATTAAAACTTTTAGATATTGCAAAACGAAAGTTACTATCTCCAAAGAACATTTATATCGCGCTACACCTTTCCGCTTTTTTTGAAACAGATTCTTAATGCAAAACAGTTTAAACCCCATAAATTCAATATTTTTCTTTTCTTCATTGCTAATACTGAATTTATCAACACTTATATCGTCATTTAAATATATCGCTATCCTATCGTGATCAATATTTGATTTTGGATACCAAAACAGATAATAATTTTTCTCAGAAACAAATTCTGTGAAATTGTTGTGAACACAAAAGGGAATACCTACTTTAGCAGCCGCATTCAAAGCTTTAGCCGGCCTGAGTTTTAAGAAGGCATTAATAATTATCGTGCTCAAATTTAGTAAATAATAAATAAATTTCATCAATTCGTTATCACGTAATGATAAGCTATTGTAATAAACAAATGGAGTATTCCTTTTTTTTGCATACTGAACAACAAGATTCGTCCAGTGGCTTCTCTTTCCTATGACTACGGTTAGCTTGCTCCCATATAGTGTGCTCTTGACGTCCCTTGCCAGCCACTCTGTAACCCTTACTATCATGAGATCATCATAGATATCCATTACTATACGATGTTTCATATAAAGGACCAAATCATCCCTTATCTTGTACAGTTTACTATTAAGATAGTTTAGCAAAGATCCTCTTCGATTCAGGTATTTCTCACCTACCTCATCAACGATTCTATATAAATCATCATAATATACCGCATCAGTAAGAGGTTTGCCCTCGGTGGTATACATTTCATTTATATTATAATCTAATTTTTTTATTAATATTCTGTTAGACAAAAAAGGGACAAACCGCTTATACCTCTCAATAAATATTGACAACCTGCTTGTATAAAAGCAATAGATGCTTTTTTTGCTCAGAAAGTCACTTAATACTATCTTGACTAAGCTGCCGAAGCTGATGCGTCTACATAAATAAGAAGATTCTTTCTCACAAAAAGTCATAATATTACTCTTACAAAAAAACTTTAATATTAAGAAATTGCTATTGCACTGTACTGCACCACCAACTGATAACACTACTGTAAATAATTACACCATAGCCACTCCAATACTCTTTGAGTACGAGCATAAGCCACTAAAAATTCCGCTTATCCCAGTCGACTTTATCCGAAAGCTTTTAGTATTTTCGAATTACAATCCTGACAAGAGCTACGCAATGTCCTTTTTTACTTTTTCAATACAAAAAGCCAATGATGCTCCGGTGTCATCGGAGAGTCATACCCCAAATCAATTGACTTATCTACAGTCAACCCCTTTTCTCTGAATATTTTTTCCCACTCTTCCGGCTTGTTGAAATTAAATGGAACATTCACATCTCTATATACAACCCTGTTCCACAGCCAATCAAAGAACATATCGCAGTAATATTCATGCTGATCCGTATAAACAGATTCAATAATTATTATATTGTTTTTACTAACCCTTATAACCTCATTTAGGGTTTTCATATAAGATTGACAATGATGCAAAACGGTCATTAAGGTTACATTTTCAAACTCATTTTCTGGAAACGGAATATTCTCTCCATCATAGACAGTTAGCTTCAAATTGCTCTTATTAAAATCAATTACATCTATTATTGTGGTAGGAAAGCCCAAATCATTAATTTTTTGAGCAATTTTTCCGCTACCTGTTCCAACGTCCAATGTATTTCCCTTAACAAAATGATTTTTTATTTCATCAAAAACCAGCTCCTCTTCTTCTTTGAGGCGTTCATCAATAGTACCACTAACATTGTAGTCCCAAATTAGTTTATGCAAAATCTCTTCTACCTCAAAAACACTTATGTCCTGGATAAAATATTTTTTTATTTCTTCAGCCATACCATTGACTACATCCAGACTCACACCAATGTAAACTAACCAGTCACAGAGCATTTCTTTTATATGAACATCAAAAATTTCTGCGTCTCTAATAACTTTTATTTTGTTTTCCATATTGTATATCCCGATTCAATGCAAAGTTACGACACATAAAATAATAATTAATTTCATGCATATTAGAATAAAATAATATACTAAATATAAAAACAAACAGCGGATCACAACTAGCTTCGAAAAAGCCTATATAAGAACGTTCAACATTAGAAATTATACTAATATTTAACCGGCTATAGAAAATCAGAATGAAGCGCTGATGCCAAAGGAGCTCTATACACACTACAAAAGAAGTCCAGCCTGAATAAAGAAGTGAAAGGCACTTCTAAGCATGAAAATACGCATTAAGCATGTGCGGTTAGAAACAATATAATTTTTGCTAAGCCATGAACATCCGACCAATTTAACGAGGAGGCTGTATCGCATACTACTATTTACTGTTTGGTAAATCAGGTTGCCGTATACAAATCTAAGCCATCAAGAAAAGTGCATATGGCCACCAAGATAATTGGGACAATCTACACCTATTTGTTACTATTCAAATTATTACTCACCACATTTATAATCGAATTAATATTTGCCCAATTTTCCGCTTGAATATCATCTGGCATAAATTCAATATCGAATTTTTTCTCAAAAGTGGAGATCAGACTAACGATATTTAATGAATCCAGAATATTATTTGCCAATAAATCTTTTTCAAGATCTTCTTCTTCGAAATCATTAGCAATAATTGACTCTTTAACTAAAATATTTATAACATCATTTTTGACATTTCTCAAAACACGCCTCCCGTTTAGATAGACTAATTAATACTATGATTTTATAGTTTATAAAATCCTTGCACAATTCAATGTTTTATAAAGAACAAAGGGTCTTCTTTAAAATACCCCTTAACTGCTGTATAGATAGATTTTATGTCTGCACAATATATATAACTATCCATTATTTTCGTTTTCTGCACAATACCATCCTCTTCTACTCTGTTTTTAAACA
>Ga0233428_1004144_pt1 | contig 11482 bp, 7 predicted proteins | sample SI_118_April2016_4_FD_179890 | JGI IMG/M metagenome (GOLD analysis project Ga0233428, IMG submission 179890) | Seawater microbial communities from Saanich Inlet, British Columbia, Canada - SI_118_April2016_120_MG | ecosystem: Environmental > Aquatic > Marine > Inlet | place: Canada: British... | reverse complement strand
AATCGAAGTTTTGTTGGCCCGCCATGCTGATCGCCTCTTCTCCGTTATTAACAACGGTGACCGTGGCGCCCACTGACTCGAGAATTCGACGCTCCAGGCGCTGTAGCTCGGGTGTATCTTCAACGATCAACACCTCACCCTCAAAATTCTCCTGTAATACGGAAGAGGCAATATCTCTGCCGCTATTACTCGGCAGTTGAGGCAGTAACTCACTCTCTCTATAGGGTAACTTGAGCAGAAAGCGAGAGCCTTTCCCCACCACACTGGTTACCTCAATATGACCCTCCATCGTCTTGGCTAAAGATTGGGAGATATGAAGCCCCAACCCCGTTCCCCCATAACGTCGGGAGATGCTGTTATCGGCCTGTACGAAGGGGGTGAAGAGTCGCTTTATAACCTCGGGAGTGATCCCAATTCCGCTGTCCTCAACGGAAAAATAGAGGGAGTCATCGACCCAGCTGGTGACTGCTACCCTCCCTTTTTCTGTGAATTTAATCGCATTACCAATAAGGTTAATCAATATTTGCCCAATACGTCTGCCATCCCCCCAGATTTGATGACTGGGGGTTGTCTGCTGGTTAATTTCAAAAGCAAGGCCCGAATCACGCGCAGGGACAGAGAACATCTGACCCACCTCTTCCAGTAGAACGGTTAAATCAAAGGGGGCGTAGTCGATCTCAAATTTATCGGCCTCTATTTTGGAGAGGTCGAGGATGTCGTTGATTAACGAGAGCAGGTTATTGCTGGAGAGATCCATAGCGATCAACAAATTTCGTTGATCCTCGGTTAAAGGGCTCTCTCCCAGAATCTCGCCATTTCCGATGATTGTGGTCAGTGGTGTCCGTAACTCATGGCTCATCGATGCGAGGAACTCATCTTTGGCCAGCATAGCGGCCTCCAGCTGCTGAGTGCGTTGCTCCACCTTCTCTTCCAGCGTCTGATTAAAACGTTGCAACTGTATTTCCGCTTTTTTGTAGAGAGAGACATCGTGCATCACAACCATCAGCTCCCCCTGACTCTCCTTCATTGTCAATGGAATCAGGCGGCTCTCCAGATAAAGCTTATTACCAAAGGTTGAGTCCAGCTGCGTATCATGGTTCTGTATCTCACCGCTACGCAGGGCTTGCAGAGCCGCATCATAGAGCCCACTCCCCTTCCAGGAGTCAAGCTGGTGGAAGTTCTGCTGCATCACCTGTTCATGTGTCGCATCGATGATCTCTCCCAGCGCACGGTTTGCAGTCACACACTGCCCATTTTCATGGTAGACGGCAATACCCACAGGCGTCTCTTGATAGATTTGGTTGTTGAGTTCATGCTCCGCCTCGTTTTTATCACTGGCTATCTCCAGGCGATGCAACATGGTGAGAAACGCAGACTCCAACTGTCCCAGCTCACTATCTTCAGAGGCGGCCTTTAAGTGATTGAATGAGTAAAGATTTGATAGGTCTACCTGCTGACTCAACAGGGTCAGCCTATTGAGTGGCTGAGTGAGGAGCGTACGACTCACATAGAACAGAATTAACCATAATGCGGCTATCATAATCAGCCCTGTACCCGCCAATAGCAGCAGATGGTATTGAATACGCCCAATAATGGCAGATTGCGCGGTGTAGAGTGTTAACTGACCCATCTGCTCTACCCCCATCTCATGGGTGTAGTAGATAGGAAAGCTCTGCCGGTACTGCTTTGAGAAGAGCCTTTTAACGGGGTTTCTGCTGATTGACTCCTCTGAGAGGAGCAAGATCTCTTGATGAGTGTCCTCAATTTTTACTTTTGCGATGGGTTCTGTCTGTAACATCGTGGATACCACGGTATCCAGCTGTTCCACCTCCATCAGCCAAAGTTGCCTGGCAATCTCCCCTTTGTGAAACGCTTCGAGCTGTTTGGCCTCATCAAGCAGCTTATCCAGTGTGTTGTGGTATCCATTCACCACCAACACAGTGGCAAGCAACAGGGCAGAGAGGATGTAGAAGAGGAATACCCTCCGAAAAAGCTGGCTGGCAATCGTTGTTTTTGTTGGAGCCATCGATATCGTCTAATACTTGCTGTGCTTCAGTATTTAGAGATAATTTCTTTGAATTCAACGGAGTGACTTAACGCCGCAATCGTGTCCCATATCTGTTCCGAGAGGTCCGGGTTGTGCTCTATAAACTGGTGAGAGAAGAGTAGGTAGTACGGTTTATGGACAAGAGGTGTTTTAACCTTGCGTACACTGGTGAAATGGTCATTGTTACGGCTAAGAAAGTCATCGGCCATATTTTCCAGTGTAGCAAAGGCCTCTATTTTTCCACTGGATAAGCGACTGAAGTTCATCTCCTGAGTGGGGCTTGGATCAATAGAGAGCCCCATTTTCTCCAGTTTTTCGGCAATGGAGTAGCCACTCATCACCCCAATATCACCATCAATGCCAACCACCTCTGTACCATCAAAATCGACCGTTGACGATTTCAGCGTGTAGAGTACATAGGATTGGAAAAAGATGGATCGTTGCGGATCTACCGCCCCCTCTCTCTTGGGGTAGCCTCCCACCTTCTCCCTCTTCTCTTTGTAGCTGGCATGAAAAATACCATCGACCTGATTTTTCTTAACCAGATAGAGTCCCCGTTTCCAGGGTACCCGTTTGAATTGAAAATCAACCCCTAACTGTTTACCCACCAGCCTCAAAAGCTCCAAAGTAAGCCCCGGTTTGCTCCAGTCAATCGCTGTCCCTCGCCCTAAAGCCTGAGGTGGGTTGTGGATGGGTTCATAAACCAGAGTGACCGTTTTTGACGAAGCGGCGTGAACCAGCTGAGTGGCTGCAATAACCCCCAAGGTTAGCACGAACAGAAAACGGTTGATAATACGCATGGTCTGTTGCCCCCCCTGAGCATTTGCCCTCACTTAAACATGCCGATGACTTCTGGCAAGATTACCCTAATGCTACCCCTATTGCAAAAAAGGTGGCCCCCAAAATCTGAACACTCCGACCGGTAGGGAAAGCTGCTGAACAAGCGGGCACGATTGTCTTGTGATTAGGAGAAAAAAACAGCAATATTAATGTCTTGCAGTGGATTCTCTATTCTCGGACAGCCACCTGGGAGCTGAGGCCTCTCGTCCTCAGTCTCACTCTTTGATAGGGGCAGATCAAGCTCATGGCAACACCTTACCCATTTCAATGACTAGGTCCATTGTGAGAGAGGGTAGCTCCTCCATGCGCTCGTTATCAATAGCCAGTTGTACGGTTTCTGCCTTTTTGGATAACTCGGGATAACCAAAAGAGGCGGCGCTTCCTTTGACGCTATGGGCAGCCGCTCTGACCTCAGGCCATGCTTTGCTGGAAAGTGCGGCAGTCAGTTGAGCTCTATTTTTGGTGGAGCTATCAATAAAGAGGGCCATCAGCTCATCGTCTACCTCTTCTTCTGCCCCTCTTCTCTCTTCTTCTCTTCTCTCCTCCGCTCTTCTCTCTTTTTCGCGTCGATTTATTATGCTCAGTCCACCCAGTTTACGCTGCTCCTGTATCAGATAACGATTCAATACTCGCCTTAACTCTTTACGGTCGATAGGCTTGGCCAGAAACTCATCACACCCCTCCGCCGCGAAGGCATCCCGGTGTTTCTGCATGACATTGGCCGTTAACGGAACAATGGGTATCTCTACCCCCTGTTGTCTCAATGTTTGCGTCGCTTCGATACCATCCATTTCGGGCATCTGCATATCCATCAGAATAAGATCAAAATGGTTCGCGCTTGCCTCCATTACTGCCTCTTTTCCGTTCTCAACGGTGGTGACCGTAATTCCCATCGACTCCAGTATCTTGCGCTCCAATAGCTGCAGCTCTGGCGTATCTTCAGCGACTAATACATGCCCTTCAAAGTGCTCTGTCAGTACGGAGTGGTGAGAAGTTCCCGTCGGATTGTCTACCGTGGGAATAGAGGTTGGACGAAAAGGGAGACGGAGTTGGAAGATAGAACCGGTTCCCTCTCTGCTGGAGACATCAATTTCACCCCCCATCATCTCTGCAAGATTGAGGGAGATATAGAGGCCGAGACCGCTCCCCCCAAAGCGCCTTGAGATAGAGCCATCCGCCTGTTCGAAACGGCCAAACAGGTTGTCAATGGTCTCCGGAGACATTCCGACACCACTGTCTTTAACATTAAACAGGAGATAATTAGCGTCATTCCAGACGGTTAATTCGACGGCTCCGTGTTCGGTAAATTTGATTGCATTGCCTAGCAGGTTGATCAGGATTTGCCCCACACGCTGTCCATCTCCAAGCAGCTGGAATGGCATCTCGGTGTTGAGCGCTATAGTCAATGAGACGCCTTGATCTTGTGCCTTGATCTGGAGCATCATTTTCAGCTCATTCAGTAGCACATTAAGATCATAAGGTGTCTCATCAAGTGTGTACTTGCCTGAATCAATCTTGGACATATCAAGAATGTCGTCAACCAGGGCCAGTTGATTTCGGCCGGCTATTTCAATGGCATGAATCATTTTCTGTTCACTACTCTCCATCGACTTTTCGGAGAGTATTTCACAGTTACCAATAATGGTTGCCAGTGGTGTCCGTAGTTCATGACTCATTGAGGCGAGGAAGTCATCTTTGGATCGGTTGGCCTCAATGAGCTGATCCTTAAGCTCTTCACGCCCAGAGGAGTGGTGGCGCAAGACCTCAAGGGATTCAGCCATTACCCCAATTTCATCGGGTCGATCTAAACCATACACACTGTGCTGATAGTTGCCGTCAGAAAACTGTCTCATGGACTCTGTTAGCTGCTCCATGGGGTACCTAATCAAGCGAAGGCTCCGGTAGATTACTACTATATTCAGAAAAAGCAGTAACAGCAGAAGCAGGGCATCTGCCGATATCTTGTTGTAGAGAAACGCTTGCAGCTGTCTCGTTGAGAGGAGCAATTCAATATCACCAATCTTGGTATTGTGCTCATAAGCACTGTCATGGTGGATAATGGCATGTGTGAAATGCATCAGATCACCCTCTGTGGTGGTATCTCCGATGACTATTTGAGAGCCGTTCAACTCATCGATAATGATACCCACATAGTCTGGATCGCTGGCAACCAGTCGAAGGGTATTATTGACCGCCTCGGTATCCATTGACCAGAGTGGAGAACTGATGGCTTCAGCCAGGAATCTGACCAGCTCTACCCCGTGCTGCTCAAGCAAATCGACCTGATTCTGGTACTCTCTCCAGATATTGAGTGCGACTGCACTGCTCAGTAATGCCCCTGTCAGCAGCGTCACAATCAATAGAACACGCCGATTAAGGCTCTTCTTCTTGGCGCCAAAAAGAGGGATTGTCATGCGGAGGTTCTACTTTTAATAGTGCCACCCGGTTTTTGGTGGCTCATATCGTGTGCCATATTTCTGCGGTATCGAGGCAATCTCCCCCTCTTCTCAGGAAGCTGAAGAAACGTCTCATTGAATTTTTCAACGATCCATGACAGGAAAGCCATTACGGGTGAGGAGTGGCATAACCCTTCGATAACGCGAGAAAACATATATGTTGCCGATACTCACTTCTCTCTCCGGTTTTTCTAATATATCTTGATATACGATATTTCCCCGCTCTTAATCAAGATATGAACAGTTTAATACTATCATTATACACTATTCACTCCGGGTCAGAGGGGGGGAGAGAGGTAGGGGCAACGGCTCATCGGAAGCCGATTCTCTCTCTTTCGCAACCATGAGGTAGACGGCCGGAACCACAAACAGGGTGAATAGGGTACCAATCGAAAGACCAGTGAAGATCACCAGCCCCATTGAATAGCGCCCGGCAGCTCCCGCACCACTTGCCATCACCAGTGGGATCACCCCCAACACCATGGCAGCGGTGGTCATCAGGATGGGACGCAGCCGTACCGCTGAGGCCTCGATGATGGCCTCTCTTTTCGTTCGCCCACGCAACTGCAGCTCATTGGCAAACTGCACCATCAGGATGCCATGCTTACTGATTAAACCCATTAGTGTCACCAGCCCCACCTGGGTGTAGATATTGATGGTCGCGAGGCCGAGGTTGATAAACAGCAGTGCCCCGAACAGCGCCATCGGTACCGAGACCAAAATCACAAAAGGGTCGCGGAAGCTGTTAAATTGGATTGCCAGCGCCAGAAAGACGATGACAATCGCAAACAACATGGTGAATACAAAGCCCCCCGACTCCTGCATGTACTGGCGTGAGCCACCGGCATAGTCAACACTGTAGCCTGCAGGAGCCAGTGCAGTGAGTGTCTGATGCATAAACTCGAGTACCTGTTGCTGGGATACCCCAGGTGCGTAGACCCCGGAGATGGTGGCGCTATTCAGCTGCTGAAAGCGGTTGATCGACTCAGGCACTACACTCTGTTGGATGGTTGCGAATGTGGCCGCCTGTACCATCTCACCCGATGGCGTCCGTACGTAATAGTCCAGCACCTGCTCTGGATTGAGCCGATCCTGCTGGGCCACCTGTGGCATCACCCGGTAGGAGCGTCCACCGATAGAGAAGTGGTTGACGTAACCTCCGCCCAGCGCTCCCCCCAGTGCCGTACCAATATCACGCTGGGTCAGCCCCAGATCTGCCGCCAGATCCCGGTCCACGATCAGGGTACCCTGTGGCTTGTCGATCTTTAGATCGGCATCGACAAAAAAGAACATACCGCTTGCCTGTGCCCGCTCCAGTAGCTGGATCACAACCTCATTCAGGCGCTCAAATGGCTCGGTAGTCTTGACCACGAACTGCAGTGGCAAACCACCCGAACCGGGTAGGGCGGGCATCTGGAATGCTGCCACCTTGGCACCGGCAATACCGTTCCAGCGCTGTTGTAGAATCTCCTGTAGTTCAGCGGCACTGCGCTGGCGTTGCTCCCATGGGGTAAAGACGGCACCGGCAATCCCCTGATTGATTGTTGGGATACCGGTGATCTGGAACATCTGGTCATATTCGGGCAGATCACGGGTGAGTTGAAAGAGCTGATCAGCATAGCTTGCCATCTGCTGTGCGGTGGCATTGGGTGCTCCCACCACCTGCCCCAGCACCAGCCCTTGATCCTCCTCCGGGGCTAGCTCGGAGGAGGCGGTTGCAAACAGATAGATTACACCCAGCAGCAACAGGCCGCCCATCACCACCATCACCGGCCAGCTCTCCAGTGTACCGCTGAGACGGGACTGATAACGGTTATGGAGGCGGTTGAACTGTCGATTGGCCCACTGTACCAGGGTGGAATCCTGCTGCCCCGGTTTGAACATCCGCGAGGCCATCATCGGAGAGAGTGTCAGTGCGACCAGACCAGAGATGGTAACGGCACCAGCCAGAGTAAAGGCAAACTCGGTAAACAGGGCACCGGTCAACCCCCCTTGAAACCCAATGGGCACGTAGGCGGCGATCAGTACCACGGTCATCGCAATGATCGGCCCACCCAGCTCACGCGCAGCCATCAGTGCCGCCTCCATGGGGGATTTTCCCTCTATATGCATATGGCGATCAACATTCTCTACAACAATAATCGCATCATCTACCACCAGTCCAATGGCCAGCACCAGAGAAAGCAGGGTGAGCAGATTGATGGTGTAACCGAAGGCTTGCATAATAAAGAAGGCACCGACCAGAGAGAGTGGAATCGCCACCAGGGGTACCACCACTGCGCGCCAGCTACCAAGAAAGAGAAAGACCACCGCTGTCACAATCAGTAGCGCCTCCATCAGCGTTTTGACCACCTCTCTAATTGAGCTATCGATAAACTTGGTGCCATCGTAGACAATCTTGCCGGTCAGCCCACTCGGCATCTCTGACTGGATCTGTGGGAACAGTCTATTGACTCGCTGAACCACCTCTAACACGTTGGCATCTGGTGCCACGTTGATGCCGATAAAGACCGACTTCTCACCATCAAAGGCGGTGGTCAGGTTGTAATCTTCCGCGCCTAATACCACGGTCGCCACATCCTCCAGGCGCACAATGGCTCCATCTTGCTCCCACAAGGAGAGACGCTGGAACTCCTCCACTGAATGGAGGTCAGTGGCTGCATTGAGCTCTACACTCACCATCTGCCCCTTACTGCTCCCCAGTGCGGTGAGATAGTTGTTTGCAGCCAGTGCCGCATAGACATCGGCAGCCGATAGACTATAGGCGGCCATTCGTGCCGGATCGAGCCAGGCCCGTAGCGCAAAACGTCGCTGTCCAAGAATTTCTGCCTTCTGTACCCCCTCGACCCCATCCAGCTGTGGCTTCACTACCCGCATCAGATAGTCGGTTACCTGGTTGTTGAGCAGCCGATCACTGGAGAAGCTCATATACATTGAGCCGACTGAGTCACCGACCTGCACCGTCAAAACCGGCTGTTGTGTCTCATTCGGTAGTTGATTGAGTACGGAGTTGACCTTGGCATTGATATCGGTGAGGGCGCGGTTGGAATCATAGTTGAGGCGCAGATTGGCACTGATGGTGGAGGCCCCGCTGACACTGGTTGAGGTGAGATAGTCGATCCCCTCGGCCTGTGCGATAGCGGTCTCCAGTGGTTGAGTGATAAAACCCGCTACTGTCTCCGCATCGGCACCGAAATAGATGGTGGTGACGGTAACCACCGCATTCTGTGTCTCTGGATACTGGCGCACCGCCAGTTTGGAGATTGCCTGTATCCCCAGCACCAGAATAAGCAGGCTGATAGTGGTCGCAAGAACAGGCCTACGAATAAATAGATCGGTATGATTCATGATCGTTCTCTTATCGCTCTTGCGGTGTCGGAGCCACCTCGTTGGCGGGCGACACCTGGTTATCGATAATCAGTGGTGTACCATTTTTCAATTTCAGCTGACCGCTAGTGACCACCCGGTCTCCCGCCTCAATACCGCTCATGATGGCCACCTGATCGCCGCGTCGCAGTCCGGCCTCGATAAAAACCTGCTGAGCCGTCGGATGGGTGGCCCCCTCTGCGGCATCCTTCACCACAAACAGGGTCGCACCATAGGCGTTATAACTGATCGCCGTTTGTGGCAGGGTGAGCAGCTGCCGGGCTGCTCCACGATCCACTGTAAGGTGGACAAACATCCCCGGCATCCACTGACCATTGTGGTTGTCGATCACCCCTTCGATACGTACATTACGGGTTGCACGGCTCACCACTGCATTGATGGCATGGATCACCCCCTCGACATGCTGCGCTGCATTGAGGTTAGAGCGCAGGGTGATCTGTTGACCCGAATGGATCTCTCCCAGGTACTGCTGCGGCAAACTGAAATCGACATAGAGTCGCTCCCTGTTCTGCAGAGAGACGATCTCCTCACCGGGGTTGAGCAGCTGACCAACATCAACCTGAGTGATGCCCAGGCGACCGGTAAATGGTGCCCGGATCTGCTTCTTGAGGATGGTTGCCTGCTGCTTCGCCTCCTGTGCACGATGCCCCTTTAGCTCACTCTCTGCCGCATCCAGTTGTGCCTGACTGATCGCATTGATCTTGAGCTGTTTCCGATCCCGCTGAACGTTGATCTCAGCCAGCTGGCGGCTCGCCTGTAGTGCCTTGAGCTGGGCCTGCTCCTCTGCACTGTTCAGCTCCAGTAGCAGTTGCCCCTGTTTGACAGTATCACCCGAACCAAAGTGAACCGCTTGTATAATGCCCGACACCTCCGCTCGCAACTCCACGCCCTGAATCGCACGTAAGGTACCCACCGCATTGATCTCTGGTTGCCAGCTCTCATGCTCCGCCACCATTGCAGTGACGGTAGCGGGCGGGTTGGCATTGGAGGCGAGAAACCCCTGCATCATGGTCGCCACAAACTGTTGATAACCCACCACGCCGCCAAATAGTGCGCCCACCAGCAGGATCATCACTACCATTCTCTTGGCGGTCCTCATCGCATCTTCTCCGCTTCTATCGGATTCCACCAGCCACCACCCGGCGCGGTCTGTTGCAGCCGCTTAATACGGCAGAGTGAGAGGGGCACGACTCTACCTGTCTGGTTTCTGTTCATACGACTTCTCCAATACGTTGTGGGGAGTACCAGGTGGTCTGACTGAGCAACCGTTGTGAAACCTGGTTACAGCGTTCAAATACCTGTTCAGGGGTATCACTATTCCACCCATACCCTTTTAGAAAGTTGATGTAGTTGGTGGAGAAGAAGCGCATCACCTCAGCCTCTCCCTCCTTCGTTCCCTGACACTGAGACTCGGCATACCCCGACTGCGCAATGGAGGCGAGGCCGACAGATAAGCCCCAGAGGCCGTGGGTTAGATAATCGGCCAACTCAAGTTGAGCGGCCTGATCCAGCGCGGCATAGCCCTCAATGCTCTCTGGAAGTGCCTCCAGAGCCATATTCCGAATCCGTTCTGCCAGATCTTCATGGAGATGGTCATAGCGCGACACTCGCTCCTCCGTTGCGCGTCGCCAGACGGAGGGCATGCGTGAGAGATTTTCGATCTCAATCAGATCGGGAAAGCGGGTTGCCACCAACCAGACCCCCTGCACCAGTGAGATGATCTGCTCCATCGCTGGAATTGACTCTTCACGCACCCTGCGGAACATCTGTTGATGATCCTCTACCAGTGTATGTGCAGCGGCAATCAGCAGATCCTCTTTGCTGACAAAGTGGCTGTAGATCGTTCCCATGGAGTAGTCGGTCTGGTTTGCAATATCAGACATGCGTACTCCGAGGAATCCCTGTCGGGAGAAGAGCTTGATGCTCTTTTTGATAATTTCCTGCTCGCGCAGTTCACGCTTCTCTCGTCTGTCCACGAGTGATCTCTCCAAAGAGTGAATAATGTTCGAATAATAGTCAAAAATATGGGAAGAGCAACCGGCAGCGACTATTAATTATTGGTGCCCGGATTGACAGCTACCCATGAGTCAGAGTAAAAAGAGCACCTGTATATATATCTATAATGGGTGGCTCTATCTGATCGTTGCCTGGAGCCACCACCTGAGCGTCTCATCGCACATAACCTACTTATGAATCTAGTTGCACAACTTAATAATATCTACTCCAAAGCTACCCAAAAAGATTACAGCATCGTGAGTGATATCTCGGGCCTGGCCAACAAGATCATCAATGGGCTGGATAATGATGCCGATATGCTTATCGGTCTCGTACATCTTCGTACAGACCTTAATAATTATGCACTTACCCGAACAATTCAAAATACGATTTTTGCTGTACTGACAGCAAAACGGTTAAACTGGGAGGGTGGGCGCATCCATACATTGGCGTGTGCCTGTTTGACTCAAAATATAGGGATGTTTCCACTGCAGAACGACTTGGCGGAAAAGGAGAAAAGTGAACTCACCGAATTTCACTATCAACAGATACGTCTGCATCCAATAAAAGGGGCAAAAATGCTCGCCTCTATGGGAGTCAAGGATCAAAAATGGCTCTCTGCTGTGGCTCTTTGAAGTTACCCCCAATTTTAGGACAGCAACTTAAGACAATTTTTTGTGCATAATTCACCTTAAAATAGGAGCATAAAAAATGGCCGCAAAACGTAAGAGACACACCCCTGAGTTCAAAACAAAAG